>ERZ808240.910-NODE-910-length-37710-cov-18.744231_pt1 | contig 37710 bp, 38 predicted proteins | sample MGYA00521084_ERZ808240 | MGnify/ENA primary metagenome ERZ808240 (study PRJEB31516, sample SAMN03275571) | gut metagenome | biome: mammalia-associated habitat; material: feces | host: Papio cynocephalus | place: Kenya | collected 2012-08-06 ... | reverse complement strand
GAATACCAGTATAACACACGGGAAAGCCGATTCATCCCCCGCCTACGCTAACGCTTAGAGGCGGGGGAATCCTCGGCAAATCAGTTGAAAGTCTTTGATTACCGCTATCTGGCAGAAGCAATCGATCTCATTGTAAGAGAAGCCAGCCGACACGAGATAGACGAAGTGACTGTGCGGCTGTCTAACAACGCCCCGTAGATGACGTGTGGATTAAGTGCGGCTTCGAAATCGATAAGATAGAGGACCTAATAGGTTTCTACTACAATGACTCTAATGATGATCCGCAGATAGCCACCCGAGACGAATTATTGACCAGACTGCCAGAGGGCATAGATCCTGAAGACTCAGAGAAATACATGCAGAATGATCTCCTGCGCTCAGCCTACATGTTGTCTACTGGATGGTTTTTGATGTTCGACGCTGGGTCGATCGAATTATCTTGCGAAACAGATGAACGGATCAATGCTTGACCTGGACTTGCTTCTCCACGGTACTATGATCATATCTACAACATTCGGACTCTGATTCTAATCATACAGGAGACTACATGTCAGAATTCATCAAGACTTGGGAGCACACGCTAACCACCGACCAGATCCGAGCGCTGCAGCGCCAACCTCGCCACGATTTCTCTGCAGAATCTACTGTAGGCAGGGGACCACAGATCCCATACGAGGGGTCTAACAACCCCGCTGCCGGCCAATGGGATGGCCGCGAACTGTCTAAGGGCATGATCGCAGACTACAAGCGGTTCACAGTGGTAGATGGCGTAGGCGTGCGCTGCTCTATCTACGTGAGCGGCTGCCCGTTCCATTGTGATGAGTGCTTCCAGCCTTCTATCTTCAGCTTCAAGACGGGAGCCCCGTACACTAAAGAGCTGGAAGACCAGATCATCAAGGACTTGAGCCAGTCGTTCGTGGACGGGATCACGTTCCTCGGTGGAGAACCATTGCTGAACACGCCTGTGCTCATACCATTAGCGAAGCGCATCCGCGAGGAGTACGGGGACTCTAAGACGATCTGGTGCTGGACTGGCTACACTTGGGAAGAACTCCATAGGAAGGGGGAGACCCCAGACAAGCTCGAACTGCTCTCCTATGTAGACATCCTTGTAGACGGCCGGTTCATCAAGTCTCTCGCTGACCCGATGCTGCAGTTCCGTGGCTCTTCGAACCAGCGCATCATCGACGTCAAGAAGAGCGACACTGAGGGCAAAGTGCATGTCTGGGATGATCTGCACGACGAGCACTTGAAGTACAAGGAGATCGGCGTGGAAGAGCGCAACGCTCACGAGGGCTTAGAATCTTGATACTAATCGCAGACATAGGCATAGTATAGTATAGAGGGGCACTGGCAGACTGCTTCTGCCGACAGCGCCCCTTTGCTCTCTAGCGAGAAAATGTCTGCATGTACTCTATAGCAGCCTGCACGTCTTTGCATCTGGTGCGCTCACCGTTCCCAGTCAAGTTGATCTCCTCGTGGCTCCCGGCGACGACGTAGCTGGAGGAGACAGGAAGATCGATCGGGAGATCATCGAAGAGGCTAAGAAGATCAACCCATCCATAAAAATAGTGATGATCTCGCAAGAATACGTGGAACCACGTCTATACCGCATGTATGACACGTATTCGTCTAAAGTCGGTTCTAATGACGCGAGGAGACTATTGCTCGGTAAATCCGGTTTCGATGTCCATGAGATCGATTACGATGACGTCTATTACATGACTAAATGCAATCTTCCAGACTCTGAGCCTCACTGGTGACGAATCATTGACCTCACTGTCTGCAGGCTCGCATCATTAGCATAGTGAACGATGGGAATCACGAATATCTACGACATGCGGACAGACTGACCCCAATAGACTACTCTACTGACGTTCACGTCGTATCGTCGGAGATAGACCATGATTCGAATGATAGCACCCCGACCACCAGCAGTGAGCCTACTCGCAAGAAGCCTCGTAGCAAGATCATGAGGACACTGGACTCGCTCCGCTTCTCGTTCGTCTTGATACTTGCATTCAGTCTGGCTTGCTCCCTGTTCTCAGCCTTACAGCCTGTCTATGGCCGTGTGAGCAGACTAGACCCGTCTCCACGCATTGGCGTAGTCGTTGACGATGAAGCCGGAGTCTTGTCTACAGACACTGTCGACTGGCCGGACGACAGGGGTTCGATGATGGTCAAGGGGGACAGGCAGTATCAGGTGATCGTGGTCACGCTTGACCACGCGCCTGGCTGGAACGCTGAGTACCGGCGATCGACGTCGACTGTTCCAGGACGCCATAGAAGAATCAGACTGCCTGACAAGCACGCTACCCCTAAGATGGACGCTGACTCGTACGCTAACAACGTCTACACGTACTGGGCGCCCGGCACTAAGACCATGGTAGACAAGTATGCTAACGGTGTAGTCATAGTCTTGTTCAAAGACACTGGCGACCTTGGAATACGTTATGGCTCTCCTAAATTGAACTGGCTAGAAGACAGCGAGAAGAAGCAGATCCATGACATCGGCTACGCCGCAATACGTGACGGTGGCCCAGACAAAGGGATAGCAGACGTAGCCAGCACAGTGATGGACGTGATCCGTGACGGGGATGGGCAGCGTTGAGCGTCATTTTGAGCACAAGCGCATACATCTGTGCATGAAATGAACTACCGCGACGTTAAAGACGTCGTCTCCTGCACTGCAAGGCCTCTCCGGACACTCTGCGTGTGCTCGGTCTGAAGGCAGACCACGCCCTATAACCGCAGTAAACCGACTATAGGCCGGCGAACCCGGTAGCCGGGATTAGTTTATCGTGGCTAGAACAACCTCGCTTAGAGGGCGTATGGCTTGCGTCTGAGGGCATGGTGAGAGCAAGCAGACTCATTGCGTACTATGGACTATGATTCACTTTCGAGAATGCTCAGCGCAAGTCGTCGTAGCCGACGTAGGCGGCGCTCGTCTGCCTCACGCCTATAGTCGACTGCTGAGCGTCTTTAGGCCTCAATGAGTTCACATCAAAATTGAGTGACAGCCAATGACCATCTTCGAAGCCAGGCTCACCGCTCACATCCTCATGGCTCCTCACGTCTACTTTGTTCTTAGCCTTGCTTGTAGACCTACGGTTCCCCTCTACGAACGTGATGCCGTCTTTGAGACGGTTCTCCCACAGGTCGTCTAGACCATGGTAAGACTTGACTACCTGTCTCACCCCTACGATCTCACGGCCATTCTCCTTGTCAGCTTTGACAGCTATAGAGTCGCCCATGTACACGATCCCATTATCGGCTACAGTAGGATCCCAATCGTCTTTGCTTGGATTCAAGTCAACGACTGTTCGTGTGATCACACGCTTAGCCACACTGTTCACCCTACTGGCGTCAGCGTCTCCAGCAGTCACATGCCAGCCTACCTCTGCCATAGCGCTAACCGCCTCCTGCTCGCTCACGCCAGCAGCCTTAGACCAGTTCTCGCCAGTGTTCTCACTAGCCTGCTGAGTCTTAGGACTACCGCTCCTATTGTAAGTCTTGCCTACCAGCTTAGCAGTGGAGAAATCTGGCTTGAAACCCGTGCCGACGAGCTTGCGTGTTATGAACTGACCATCGGTCTCACCGGCGTTCTTGAGACCGTTCCCCAGATTCATAGCTTCAGCCCATTTCTTGTTCTCGTAGGCCGCGGGGTCTTCCCTTAATAGCGTCAGATCTTCTCGTAGATCAGCGAGGTAATCTGCCGCGAGATTTACTCTCATCTGCCGACGCCAGTCATCTGGCTCATCTCGCAGTTGCCCCTTGTATTTCGCGACTTCTTTTTCGACCCTCTCTATGTTAGAAACCAGACGATCATGCGCCTCTGGAACGTTCAGACGCAGCCTCACAGCGGTCTCAGTCGCGTTAGACCCCTTAGCGTAGCTAGGCGTGTGATCATTCACGTAAGACTTCCAGCTGATAGCAGACTCTTCCCCGTCATCAAGGTAGACCCTGATGTCAGCCTTACTGGTGTCATCATCCGTGGTAGCCTGCTTCACGTCGCTCTTGCATGAAGCCCGCGTGAGTGAGGCGAGCCTGGCGAAACCAAGATAAGACTTAGACTTCTTAGGCAACAGCTCGTCACTACTGTCAGCACGATGCTTAGCGTTCTCCCTGTCACGGCTTGCGCGCCAGTCAGTGGCCTGGTCTGCAAGTAGTTGAGCACGGGCTTCTCTGACCAGTTCCACTGGCGTCTTAGTGATGATCCCGTTCTTGTCGATGATGAGCCAGTCTCCCCTACGATACATCTTAGACCCAGCGATCTCCACGCCATAAGCTTTACTGCCCTCGTCACCGTCAGTCTCCCATCTGACGTCACTGCCAAGCGCAAAATCGATGGCAGCCATGTACTCGTTGATCTCTCCAGAGTTCAGCCTATTAGCTGGGTTCTCCACGTCATACTCTACCGGCGCTGTCTGCGGGATAGAGTCTAACGGGATAGCGTCTAACTCGTCTCGGCTCATGCGGTCGTTAGGCTGATACTTAGCAGTGGGGTCAGTGACGGCTAATCTCGCAGCGTTCACGTTGGCTACAGCGTCGCCAGCGCCCTTCTTCAATGAGCGGCTGCCAGAACCGACAGGCTGCTTAGACTGCGCCTCCACGTCATCGATCATCGCTTTCAGGGCACTCTTCGTGCCATGCATCGTGTTGTACCTGCATTTGCCTTTAGTCGCTGAGCACGCTCCGATCGAACCATCTGGCTTGATGTGGCATTTAGTTGAACTGGCCATGACCTGCCCTCCATCACATTGTAGAAATGCGTTTAGTCTCACGTCTTTACTCCAATAAGATCTAACCTATTGACTTTATTCTCTCGGTCTTCCGCTAACGGCCTGGCCAGCGGCGATCAGAGTCTAGGGCACTATGTCCAGCCCCGTCTCCGACATTTCGAGCAGCCTGTCCAATATCAGCACTGGTTGCAGACTCGCATGAGAGAATACGCCTCTCGGCGTGTCACGCCGACCAGGATGTTACCATGGAACTGTTCGAAGCAGTTGGACGAACGCAGGCTATTACAGCCTGCGACTGGCTTCAGCATGATAGGAGAACAACATGTCTTCGACTGCGATCACCGCCATCAACGAAGCTACGACTATTGGCCTCGCGGAGACTGCTATCAACCAGATGATGCTCATGCTAGGCGGCATTAAGAATAGTGATCACAATAGCCATGCCACAGTATGGACGCTCAAAGACGGCTTGACTGTCGAGTCGTCTCGAAACGGAGACAATGATCTGCTCTATGCTAAGATGTATGCAGACGGAGACTTGTTCTCGACTACTGTGTTCAAAGGCAGCCTCGAAGACGTGGCCTCTGAAGTCGACTCATGGTGCTGGGGTGCTACGCAAGCCGAGCTGGGCACTGAGGCTATCGACGGAGTGCACCATCAGCTGCTAGTGGACTGGGAGGATGCCTACAAGGACGAAGCGGCCGGCTACGTCGAAGACTGGACTGAGGACGGGATCCACGAATGGTATCGTGACGAATACGTGCCCAGTCTGACTTTCGAGAAGACCGAGTGCAATGACCGTTGGTCTTATTGGCCTACTGAGTCTACAGTGGCTGACGTGGAGACTGTGTGCATTGACGGTGAGAACGACGCCGTGTTCCCAGTCGACTGCGACGAATGGAAGCAGGCTGCGCTCATCGCCGCAGCCCACCCTGACAACAGCACGATGCTCGCACTCGTAAGGGAGGCTATGCTGAGCAGCGTAGGAGACGGCGATTGGACTGACGCCGTGGAGAACGCTGTAGACAGTGAGCCTATGCTGATGGCATGGCGTGCGACTGCGTTCAGTCTCATGGTCGAAGACTCAGAGTACGAAGACCTAGACGCGGTCGAACATGAGGCTGAAGAGCACGAGGACCCATACTATGGGGTCGACGTGGACTCACTACCCGGCGGTCACGACTGGTACCCGTACTGACGTCGTCTACTGTTGTCTCAGGCTACTGAGCATGTGCTATAGCCGATTCTAAGCCGACGGCGGCTATAGGTGATGGACCCATACCGAGTACGGCTATTCTGCGACGCTAGTGGACAGAACACCGCGAGATCGGGTGATGTCACTGCCGGTCTCGAGGCATTCGATTCTTAGTGCCTGCTGGCAGTACAGACCAACGACTTCTCCAGTCATTCCCAGCACCCGTGCAACAGCAGCCGGACGTTTGCTTCTCCCCTGCTATCAATGCCAGTACGTCGGGAACTTCCAACCGATCTGCATCGTCGAGTCTTTCGCGTCAATAGCGTCTAAGCTGCCAGCCCACGTCTCTCCAGTCTCGGGGTCAACGAACTTCTTCAGACCAACAGCTCTAGCCCACTTCTCGCCATCATCGAACGACTCGATGAGAGACCATGGCACTGTCGACATGAACGGCTCGTGCTTGTTCACTTTCTCTGCTTCGAAGTTGATCTGTTTCACGAAACCGTTCATCACTGCGACTGGGGCCACGTTGTACTGGTCTCTTAGCATCTTAGCCAGATCTGGCCTGCTACTGCTTGCGTCTACCAGGCAGTACTGCTTGACAGGCAATAGCTCTCTCCCCGTGGGCGGAACTAGTCTCCCGTCAACATGATGCTCGCAAGTGTAGACCGGGTCGTCGTTAGACTGTCTCGCTTCTATGATCTCCACGTAGTCTTTGATCGTCTTCTGCCCAGCCATGATCATAGCCACCGCGCTGTTCTTGAGTATGCTTGCACTGACGTTATTGTCGGCAAGCCAACGGACTGCTGACAGTAGTCGCTGCAGCCTAAGCACAGCCTCGACGTCTTCCACTACCAGCCATCTGGCGTGTTGTTTCTTAGTCTCTCCGTCAATCACCGTATTGAAGGTCGTAGATTTCAGTGAGAATCCGTTGCTTTTCACGAAGTCAACGAGGTCTCGAGGCTTACCGATCATATTCTCAGTCTTCAGAACTACGTTTTCTCCATGCGAGCAATCGATGCTAACGATCTCGTCTGTTAGGACTGGATACTCTGAAGCTACTATCTCAGCCTTATGCAGGACATTGCTTGACACACCACTGTCTTGATCGCCTATTGATCTCGTTCCTCTGATTATCTCGAAGAATTCGCCCCGTCTATCACGCCATAGACACATACCATTCTTGAACATCACTGAAAACACGTCTACAGATTGAACCAGATCGTGCAACTGCCTATGCTTCGGATCCCAACCTATCTTACTGGACCATTCAGCGTGATCCATCTGGTTGAGCAACTGTATGTCTATCCTGCGCCTCCGGACAGCGTCGATGTCAGGCAAATCTACGTCGGTGTTCCCAGCAAACCATAATGACAGTCTAACGTTCACATACTTGAAGACGCTACTACCATACCTGGCGTCCATCTTAGTACCGCTACTCACAGCGTTCAGTACTCTCATGTCTCTAGGCTTGATGTTGATGACCTCGTCCTGAATGGCGATCTTCTTGCCTTCGAGCTGCGTCACGGCCATACCGTGCTCGAAACCGGTGCCTGCCAGATTCTCTAACTGCAGTCCAGTAGTAGTGATCGTTGGAACGAATCTGGCGAGACCGTTCATCAGCGTAGTCTTGCCAGAGCCACCGCTGTCCGTCATGATGAAATAATGAGCGCCGTGTAGTCCCATCACAGAGTAGAACACGGCCATGCAGAAGTTGGCGTAGTCTTTATCTGAGGCGAACACTTTGCCTCTCATGAGATTGTCTACATGATCAATGAACTCCTCGTCCATCACAGCCGGAACATCCACAAGCGGAATGGAACAGTCATCTGCGTCTATGATGCTGTAGCCTTCGTCTGCGTTCTCGTCAACTACGACGTCTTTGTCTCCCGAACGCACCTTGTTCTCATCAACTTGATAGCCTAAATCCATAGCCATCATGACCAACACGGCTAATTTCACGAATGAGAAGTCTATCTGGTCAGCCGGCCTCTTAGCCCGATTCTTCTCTTCTAGCATAGAGTCATACTTTATGACCTCTAACGTGCCACTGTCGTGATAAGCCCGTTCATACAATGTGTATGCAAGAGAACTATTGATTCTGTTTGGCAGATCAACAGAGTAGTAATACTGGCCTATGAGTAATCGGCCGATTATGACGAAAGCTAATTCTCCGTGTCTCCTGATAGAGTCCCGTGGGACTAATAGACTGTCATCATGGGAGATCTGTATTGATTCACGATACTTGTCTACAAGTCCATTCGCTTCGTCTCGCTTGATGATTCTAACGTCTTGCAAGTCGTCGTAGTATGATGTCTGGATGATGAGAGACGAGAAAGGCTTGCATCCCATGAACTCGTCCCGCAGCGATATATCGCTGAATTGTCTGATTCTGCCATCCCCATCTACTCTTGGACCTAGAACGCTGTCTTTCACTACGAGTAGACTACTATTGCGTGATTTGGATTTACTGTGTATATTATTGTCTTGTGTTGTTATGCGGGACATAACCAACCTCCTATTGTGGCTGTTCATCTAGTACATGGACAGCCACTATTTTATTTGTTCTGATTGACGTGTCTTCACTTCAAATGGCCATAGAACTAAGTGAACCAGTTCTACGCTCTTTCGCAGATCCGTCTATATCAACATCATCTACGTCATCTTCTATGAGTTCTAGCGCGCGATGACCAATTAGAATAAGTTCTTGAGCAGCTCTGGCTCTAGACAGATTATGTTTGTCAGCGTAACTATCTATGATGTCTACCATTTTCCTGTTCGCCTTGAATTGAACTGGTATCCTAATCCTGTCGCTTTTTAGGTCTTCTAACGTCTCTTTCAAAGCAGCGCGATCTATCTCAGTCATAACATTATCCTTTCCGACCCTAAAACTGGATATACTTTGAATATCATACCCTGCTTCTTCGATCTCGCATGAGACTATCGCCCATAGAGCGTATCACGATCAAAAATCTACTATGAGTAGAAAGTTCTAGAGTACACGAAAATATCACGATCTTCATCGGGATATATCACGATTTCCTCACATACCTGATTGATCATCGTGATACGATGAAAACGTTGGAATCTAGCCTATTAGAGAATTCTTCTAAACATAGAAAACAAGATAACCGACGTATCATGCCCTTTTCTAAATCTACATTTCTATTTTTGCATTCTATAGAACCATGATGATACGAGGGATACGGATACGATCGTTACATAAATATCGTTATAAAAAGTAGATTGATTGTGACTTCGTCTTCCACCCAAGAAGCCTTTTCTGCAATCGTAGTTTCGGGAGATCAACAAACAAGTCAATAGACGACCCTATAAAATATCTGAGTGCCAGGGAGACTAATGTGCTGATTTCAATAGAACCTAAAGTCTTGACAAGGGTCTCAACAAGTAGACGTCTCACGGGAAAGGAGAACACCGTTGAGTAGTTCACAGAGCCAGTCTCAGACTCTCCAGGCGAGACCAGACGATAAGATGCCGCCGGTCACTTTCCTGCTAGCCCTCGTGAACATCATCGTCTATGGCATCGAGCTCGTCTTAGTGAAACCCCAAGACATGACGATGTTCTTGCAGCGTTGGGCTGTGAGCAGCGCGAGTATAGACAAGCCATGGACCCTAGTGACGAGCATGTTCTTGCATGATCCCCAGTCGTTCACTCACATCGCGTTCAACATGATGGCCCTGGTGAGCATGGGTATAGTCATAGAGAAGGCCGTAGGAAGCCTACCGTTCCTATGCTTGTATTTCGCAGGCGGGGTGAGTGGATCGCTGGTAGCATGGTGGTGGGTGAGCTCTCAGGGATCGCCTGACGTCCATCTTGGTGCTAGTGGGGCTATCTTCAGCCTATTCACAGCATGCTTAGTGTTAGCCCGTAGACTAGGAGTAGACTGGAAGTCGCTAGCAGGCTGCTTAGCCTTGAATCTAGCTGTACCATTGCTAGACCCGGGCGTCTCATGGCAAGCTCACACTGGTGGAGCGGTGCTTGGTCTGATCGCTGGGGTCGTAGCGTCGATCGCCTCGCGCACAGCGCCATATGATGGGACTTGGCCGGTCAAGCTCAACAAGCCGGGCCGCGTCATGCTAGCTGCATCTTCTATCATTCTGGCCATCGCAGCTTACTTGATGAGATTTTAAGCCCGCAAACCCGGTATTTCAATGCCGGGTTAGGGCGTCCTCTACAGCTTTACATATGGTAACTAATATGCTAACATTATCCCTATGAACACAAGTGGCGAACGGTTTACATATGGTAGGACTTCGGTATACAATCTGAACTACCACATCATCTGGTGCACAAAATACCGTCGCAAGGTGCTCAAGAACGGAATCGACTCGGATTTGAAGACGATTCTCAAGGAGATAGCCGACGAGCACGGCTACCGCATTCCCCACATGGAGGTCGGCTTGGACGACCATATCCACCTGTTCGTGTCCGCTCCGCCGAAAATCAATGTGAGCAGTATCGTCAAGCAGTTGAAGGGCACGTCCAGTCTCAGACTGTTCTCCATGCACCCCGAACTGAAAAGCCAGTACTGGAAACGGAAAGGCGAGAGGAGCCTGTGGTCTCCCAGCTACTTCGTAGAGAGCATCGGAACCACCAATGAGCAGGCCGTCGCCAAGTACATCGACAACCAGAGGGCGAAGGAGCGTGAGTCCGAATGACCATACGCAAGGTAGCCCAGCGAATACCGTTCACGCCATCGAAGACTCAGGCCGCGTTGTTGGAGCGTTGCTTCGGTGACAGGCGCTTCGCCTACAATCAGCAGGTCGAGGCGTTCAACACGTATGACAAGGAGACGAACCCGAAGCCCGCGTATCCGAACGTGACCGAAATGAAGAACGCGAACAAATGGCTCAAAGACAGTCCCATACCGTCCAACGCGTTAAGCAACGCCATTATGGACTTCCGCAAGGCGCAATCCGCGTACTTCCGCAAAACCCAGTACGGGAAGCATCGTCCCCGTTTCTCCTCGCGGAACGACAACATCCAATCATTCCGCAACACCATGCCCATACGACGTATGGAGGGGAATCGGTATCCGCTGTCGAGGAAGCTCGGCTCGGTGCGTATCCGCAAACGCGACCGATTGCGTTACCCAATCGAATCATTGTCCAGCTGGACGGTGAAACGCGAGAACCGCACCTACTATCTTGTGCTCCTATTCGACGTAGACGTCCAATCGAAGAAGCCCGCCGAAGGCAGGATAGGCATCGACTTGGGCGTCAAGGACTTCCTAACCCTGTCCACCGGCGAGAAAATCAACTATCCGAACCGGATGAAGACATTGGAGGAACACGTCATATGCGAGCAACGTAAACTATCCCATAGGAGGAAAGGGTCGAACAATTACCTTAAGCAGAAACAGGCTGTAGCGAAAGCGTATGCCAAGCTCCGCCACTATCGTGACAACTTCCAACACCAATTGTCCCATAGGCTGATTGAAGAGAACCAATTCATCGGCATGGAGACGCTGGCGGTGCGGAACATGACGCGACGGGCGAAGAAGAAGCTCGACAAGAACGGCAAGCCCATGCGTAATGGACAGTCACGCAAACGCGCGATGAACTGTTCCATACTCCGCGACGGCTGGAGGGGTCTCATGGACAAAATCTCCTACAAGGCGGAATGGTATGGCAGAACGTTCATTCGCGTGGACAGATTCTATCCGAGTTCCAAACTTTGCCATGAATGCGGACACAAGTATAAGGAACTGGTGTTGTCGGAACGCGAATGGACTTGCGAAAACTGCCAAAGCCGACATGACAGGGACATTAACGCCGCGTTGAACATTCGGGACGAGGCAATACGCATCAGTCAAGAAAACAAATAACCAGAAAAAGGGAACCGACCGACAATCGGGGATAGCCTGCTAAAAATAGGAAGCCTCTGCCATCATACGACAAGCACGACGGCAAGCAAGCCCAGTTCGCAGGAATCCCGTGATTTCAATCACGGGAGTGTCAAAGCTACTATGATGATAGCGTGACGGTCGTTTGCTTCTAATGCTCTCAGCTCGCATGATAGCGCACATCAAATCATAGATCTGGTCTTTGATCGTCTGTGCTTTACTGCGTCTATCGTAGCGAGAAGCACAGTAGTCAAGGCCTGACTCCTCAGAAGACGATGAACGCCTGGACAGCGTCTGTGAGCGCACAGCATAGTGCAAGATGACTAATAGCAAGAATCGCAGCGCTTATCGTATGCGAGTGAAACGGGTCTTACAGCTATCAGTCGAATCGAGATCACCGTATACTGAAACAGGCTATCAACAGTGTTCTCGATTCTCCATGTCAGCCTCCAGCTTGCGACGCTGACGCCGAACGCAGCGAAGAGTCAATACTATTGACTGTCTTCTTCCTCTTAACCCCATGAGACCTCTCTGCCTGCGCCCGCGACCAAGACAGTGTCAGTCTTCTGCACGATAGCACTGCGCATTGACCCAGCGCAGACGAACTTCGCGCTATGCTAAGTCTCAGCACGGGAATATTGCCTACTTATTGAAAACGTGTTATGATAAATCTGACGATGTTGAGATCTAGCCATGGAAGGAGGTGCATAGAAGTGAACAAGCTTGGTAAGTCAATCATGAGGGCTATGGCTATGACTGGCGTAAACTCTGTAGCCAGGAGCAACCCTGCCGCAGCTGCTGAGATGATGCAGTACATCATGGAAGATGAGAAGTGAGTACTAGTGATGGCAGTCTGCAGTCGAGCCAGAACTGACACGCGATGACGCTGAGCATGATAGTAGCTGACGATGAGGTCAGCTATTTTCATATCTGGACGCAGTCTGGCTTCTATAGACACCCGTGTTCAACTGCATCCACCCGCTCTGCTATCATCGGCGCCAGCATTCACTTAGAACCACCCTATAACGGTTCTACCGTCATATCTCACGTCTCACTATGATAGAAGACGAGAGGCCAGTAGACTTGCCAGCAGACGTGAGCGCTGGCGTTGAGGACAATGGAGACTTAGACCCACTAGCGTTCGACCAGTGGTTGCCGAGCTTATCGTTCGATGGTGAGAGAGTGCAGATCACCCGCCCAACGGATGACATGGAGACTATAGTCATGCAGCCAGTGAAGGCTCCCCAGCCATCTGGATTGAAGCGGGAGATCAACGGTACTGGTGATCACGAGAACGATGGAGGCGTGGCTGGCTCACAGGCTGACGACCCCGGCGACGCTATCAGACATGACGCCAGTCCATGCATAGACGACACTATGTGGCTGCAGATGAGCAAACGGACTGTTATCAAGACTACTGATGGCGCTACTGTAGACTTAGAGCCATCAGGGTCGACGGAGCTCGCCAGACTGGTGGAGGCCACCACTGCTGGCCAGATAGCCGAGAAGACGAAGGCGCGCAGGGAAGCCAGATGGCAGGCTACTGTGAGACGTCGAGAACGCAGGCTGAAGACTATGATAGCAGTCAGTGTCGTAGTAGGCGTAGTCAGTCTGGTAGCATTGGTGACTTCGATCTCTTGACCCATCAAGATCTCATACATAGAGAAGCTGGTCGACACGTCGCTGTCCACTGTAGTTCTAAAAATCGCGGGGGAAGAGGCGATCCTGGGCATGTCTACGCCTTGTGAAGAAGGTAGTGAACCAGCATGGCAAAGGGGACAGATGGCTGTCAGATGACGGCAGGTGGACGAGCATGTTCAACCGCATGTACAGGCTCGTCACCTACTGGCCTGTAGTCAGCGTAGACGGCAAGACCGCAGTAGAAGACGAGGCTGGCCGACTCCAATGGAAGTACAAGAAGACGCCACTAGCTGACGTCAGCAGTGAGCTCAAGACTGCTATCGCCGCCTGCAACACAGTCAGTTTCCTTGCAGACAAGGGGGAACTGCAACGGGTAGACGCTGAGACTACTACGACAGATAGCAGACCAGACGACGATACTGATGCAGTAATCACGCATCCGTCCACTAATGACGGCAATGGGCAAGTGTCTAATGCTACTGGAACCGTCAATGAACAGCAAGTGGGCTCGTCTGCCTGCATGGTCCATGAATCAACGACGATAGAGTCGTCTATCATCCCACGATGGCCGCGTAAGGGAAATGGCCTGACCCTCACTATCCCATGGAGAGACATGGCGATCAACAAGCCTGGAGACAGCATACGAGGCCTGGCTGGGTCGGGCTACGAGGCTGGAGTCAGGGGAGAAGAATGGACTGCTGGGAAACTCACCGAGATCTCCGGCCTATTAGAGTCTAAGACTGGTTCTAAGACGTTCACGCTGCATTCGCTACCATTGACTGACCGCATGGACGTAGACCACGTGTTCGCGTGCAGGGCTGGGCTGTTCCTGTTGAACTCTAAGAACTGCCAGCCACTGCTCGTCCGTGGAGACGTGGTGAAGAGGCAGTCTACTGGGGAGCCCCTGCAGAGCACTTGGGTCCAGACTGCTCACGGGAACGTGGACGCGCTGCGAGGCAAACTGGCGACTATCGGGTATTCGAGCGTCGCCGGCATGCTGCCGATCACACCAGTCTTCGTCATGTGGGGAGAGTCCACAGTAGTAGGCCAGCCTACTGTACCATTCGTAGCAGGGCAGGTTCTAGACGAGTACATGCGCGCAGTAGACGCTAACAGGACTGCGACTTTAGACGACAGGCTGATAGCAGCGCTGGAGTCAGACATGAGACGCAGCACGTTCTGGCTATGAGCGCTCTGACTCGGGATCCGTTGTTCTAAGAGTCTTAGGGACGCCAGCGCGCACGCCTGGGTGATCGACCAGTCTACTATTTCCATGATCGCCGGTCGCATGTGTAAGATGGACATGGCGAACAATACTCAACAAGCAGACGCTGCGCACGTTAGCGGCGTAGGGAATAGGTTAGGCGAGTGGAGACATGGTAGACAAGAAGGCTGCTGGCAATGCTGAGGACAGGCCGTTACTCATGGCTGTCAGCGCTAGAGCGTTGCTAGACATGCGGGCTGAGACGGAGTTCTTAGAGTCTCACTCCCTAGAGGAGTATAGCGCCCGTCAGCGCAAGCTCGCTAATAAGCCTCTGAAGCCTGGCGTAGCCTTCACCTTCGTGGAACGAATGCTCTCGTTGAACGCGATCACGAAGCCTGGAGAAGGCAAGCTCGTAGAAGTGGTGATCGCGTCGCACATGGACCCAGACACAGGCATGAGGGTGACGAACAGCGTGTATGAGCTCGGTCTGCCTATCCGCATGGCGTTGTTCACGTCTGGAAGCAGTCTCGTGAGACCATTGAGCCGGATGGGCGTGAGGCTGTACTTGTCTATGAGCAGTGGCGCTGTGCAGGAGGCGGTGGACGCGGGCTTGCCAGCCGGTCAGATCTTGACAGACAAGCCTATAACAGAGCATGACGACAGTCATGGTGAGATACGGTTAGGTTTTGATTTCGATGGCGTCATCGGTGACGACTCGTCAGAAGACCTGTTCAGGAGAGTCGGTCTAGAGGGATTCAACGACAATGAACGCAAGAAGTCTAACGTCCCATTGTCTGATGGCCCACTGGGACCATTCATGCGCTCACTGGCAGTCATCCAGAAAGCAGAGCAGGCTGAGGCAACAGCGACTAATGGTACTTACAAGCCACGATTGCGAGTAGGCGTCATCACGAGCAGGGGCATACCAGCTGACGCTAGGGTCATGAGCACACTGAGGTCCATCGGAGTCAGGGTAGACGACGCTGCTTTCATGGACGGGCATGACAAGTCTATGATGATCCAGGCGTTGAGGCCTCACTTGTTCTTTGATGACCAGATCCGGCACTTAGACAACGCGAAGCATATAGCGCCAGCTGTGCATGTCCCATTCGGGGTAGCTAACGAGACTGCAAGCGTAGTCAACGCTGGAGACCGCGCTGATGACGCAGAGAGACAGGCCTAGAATCGGATAGGCCTGGGGACTGCGGTTGATGTCAACTGACTGCGTTCAGACAACGTCTCTAACGCAGTCTAACCGCATCTAACGATCGGCTAAGAATCGAATACCGCGAGATCTGAAATATGTTTTCTAGATCTCGCGGTATTTCGTCTCATAGCACTGCAGTAAAGCAGCACTCGGTATAGCACATCACCTGTAACCGAGGCGGGTCTAAGAACCGGTCCCAGACCGGCTGTCGTCATTTGATAGACTTCAGGGTTTCGACAGACATGGGCTCGCAAGCGTCAGAACCAACGCCATCATACTCGAGATAAGCTGTGACTACCCCCGACTCCCATCGAGGCATACGTGGGTCATTCCAACCATGCGCTGCCCTGTTCCCCACGCCAGTGCCATCACTAAGAGACAACTGCAGGCGATCCAAGCCGATAGCCCTGCCCTGCCTCGACGCCTCGTCAGGCATCACGAGTTCGACGCCAGTCAACAGTCTGCATTCCCTGCCGTCTATCTCCAGAACGCAGGGAGTCAGCAATGGTATAGACTGCACGTCCAGCAACCGCCAAGCGAATCCAGCAGACCGTATGCACCATAACTGGTAGCGCCGGGTCCCAGGTTCGCGGTCTTCGTCCATCTTCGACCACATGATAGTCTTAGCCTCATAGCCTAGCAATGGGTCAAAGTCTGGTAGATTCTTGTCTGATGGCGCCCAGGCCAGCGTCACGCATCTCCCAGCGCGGGCGAGCTTCTTGCAGTCGACAGCCACACTGTCAGGGCCAAGCGGTTCTGGGCGGGTCTGTCTCACGCGCATGACTATGATAGACGTAGTCAAGAACGCTAGGATGACTGCTAATACGACAGCAGTCTGAGTCTTCCCCTGAGACGCCATCACCAGTAGCGAGAAGAACACTACAACAGTAGCCCCGATAGCGCTCAACGTGAGCAGACGCAGCCTCTGCAGCATCCTATAGGGGACTGTCTTCTTAGCCGTCTTAGCGTCAGCCCGCACCCATCTGCCTACACGTGGACGCTGAACTGTACTCGCCACCAATGCTGCTATCACTATGGTAGACAGCAAGCCTACCGCTATCAGGCTGACGCTAGCCCACTGGATGACGTCAAGCCACCCATTGAGCGTTTCCTGATGACCCCTGACTGCACATAGTGCCCAAGTGCCAGCCGCCACAGCTAAGACACTGGGGGCTATCTTACGGACGATCGTGAGCGCAGGCACCCTCTGAGCCAACTGAACGGGTTCTAGCTCTCTGCCTATCTTCACCATCTCTGTCCCCTATGCTAGGCACTCTAAGTGCACTTCACTGCTCATCAGACGCGTCGCTGACAGCGACCAGTGAGTGCAAGACCAGTCATCTTAATCCCCGAGCCATACAGCAGCCATGTTAGCAGCGGCTATTGGGTCAACTACGAACGCCTGCACCGTGGACTCTGACGTGTCGCAGTCTATGACGAGCCTGCATGCTACCCTACCGCCGGGGTCTAAGCCTCCTATCAACGGCCATAGCACGCTGCGGCCGATCGCTTCGACTAGCCTCTCCCGTTCTGGCGTCAACGAGAACACATGACCGTCAGGGAATCTGATGCCGTCTAAGTCAGACGCTGAGAACTCGTGGCTATCCACGATGAAACTATAAGCCACGCTAGGGCCATTCTCAGACAGTTCGCACTCAAGGACGACACTGTCTACAATAGTGCCGACGTACCCTAACGGTAGCGAAGCTGCCCGTTCTATGACTGGTCTCCAGCCTGCTGGCATCGTGCCCTCGACCACTTGTTCTCATTCCATGTAGACGACGTTTTCATGATTGCAGATATGCTGTCGAGCGCAGACTACCCGCTGTCGCAGACGCCGCGAGACATCGCGGACTTGGGCGACCAATGAGACTAACTGATAGCAGACAGTCTCCAGCAGCGTCTATTAGGCGATGAGGCGAATGCGGTAGAAAAACAAGGAGAGCATGGTAGTCAGGCCTATGATCGGCGATGGCTACCATGCTCACTGATAGGAGTCGAGTGGCCCCATGAAACCACTCAAGTATAGACGCCAGCCCCGACCCGTCTTGCGACTGCAAGCATGGGCTCAGAGGCTCGCCAGGCAGGCAGCTGCAGGCAATGAGGCTGGCAGACCAGACAGGAACAAACGGATCCCGCCTAGTCTAGATCTTCAGTTATTGGTATTCGCGGTCTTGACGTTCACCTTCATGCCTAAGACGATTCTCGTCGTCTCGGAGTCCCGCGACTATAGACTGGTCACCAGCCCATGTTGTTGAAGAAGTCATAGGGGTCGAATCCCTCACTGCCATCAGACTCATCATTCTGGTCACTATGGCTGACGGTCTTCTCCTCATGGTCTAGCGTGACCTCCACGTTCTTCACTGAGCCCTCTCGCACGTATGTGATCGTGTGCTCAGAGCCGAATACTGCTGCGCGGACGTAGCCCATGAGCGACGTAGCGCCATCAACAGCCTCGCCATCCCAACCCACGATCACGTCATTCTCCTTGAGGCCAGCCTCGTCAGCAGTGCCACCAGGGACCACAGCGTCTTCTCCTTTAGACGCTGTTATCTTAGCTCCCACGCGGGTCACATCGTCTGCTGTCACTGTTGAAGACGTGATGAGGACACCGAGCTGCGCATGCTTCACGCTGCCAGTCTTGATGAGTCCACCAGTGACTCGCTGCACGAGGTCAGACGGGATAGCGAAACCGATGCCTATGCTACCCGCGCTATCGCTAGAACCGCTAGTGCTCGCGATGCTCGAGTTCACTCCGATCACCTCGCCATCAGAGTCGAACGTGGGCCCACCAGAGTTCCCAGGGTTGATAGCAGCATCGATCTGGATAGCGTTCGTCACCACCAGACCATTGCCCGTCTCCTCGCTGCTCACGCTCACTGGACGGTTCAACGCTGACACGATGCCGGTAGTAGCAGTGTCCTCATAGCCTAGTGGGTTGCCTACAGCAAGCACTCCCTGACCGACGGTGAGCTTACTGGAGTCAGCGAACGTGACAGGCTTCAGATCACTGGGACCATTGATCAACCTGATGACAGCGAGATCTGTAGTAGCATCAGACCCAATACGCTTAGCCTTGTAGATCTGGCCGTTCGACAACGTGACTGCTATCTCACCGTCTCCATCGACCACATGCTCGTTCGTGACGATGTTCCCGTCAGTGTCCAGTATAGCTCCAGAGCCCTTAGCCACAGACTGACCGTTCTCCACGGAGATAGCCACGACAGAGCCTTTCACGCTGTCAGCCACAGTCGACCACGCGTCCACGTCTGTCTTCCCGGTCGCATGGCTGCCACCCCCGCTGGTAGAACCAAGGCTACTCATGCTCGCGCCAGCTGGCACAGTGACAGCACCACTGGCTATCATGCCATAACCGATGCCAAGGCTCAGCACAACAGCCACGAACGCCGACACGGTGGGAGACACCCAAGCTGGGATCTTCTTGACTGTAGCGTCATTCTCGCCATCACCATTGACTGGTGGGACGACAGGCGGATTAGAGCCGCTTACGACCTGGCGAGCCGCGTCCACATCGTCTTGCATGGTCGGCTGTGGAGTCATCGTCGTCGGACGAGCCTCATCAACTCCATAGCCGCTGACGCCGTTCACTATGTGCGCTCGCGGGCTATCGTCAGCAGTCAGGCTGCCATCATTAGTAGCTGCGACGCTTTGGACAGCGTCACTCGTAGTCGGGGAGATGGCGTCTCCTGTCTGCCCACTGATGCTGCCATCATCTCCTCCGACTGCAGTCTTCTTGGCCTCTAAGCCAGTAGCAGTCTCGATGCCCGTGTCCATGCTGTCGTCAGCCCTGTCTACGTCGGCTGCAGACGCGAGGCCTTCCCCGCCGATTAAGCCCTCGTCACCAGTTGACCCTAACGGCTCATGCTCACTCATGAGAACCATGTCCTCCTTCTGATCGTTCCTCATAGTCAGACAATGAATATCTGCCATCTACGTATAGTATCATTATGCAACATGCCACATACAGTAGTCATTGAGATTCCTGTGAGTCTCATGACAGTCCCCTATCGTCATCGCTCTGACAGTAGACGTGAGACGCAGCGAGAACTCGATAGACGTCAACGTGGGAGATTAAGATAGAATCATGAAAACGTTGTTGAAGACGATCAGACGAATCATCGTGCTACTGCTCATCATGTCTATAGCCTGGCTGGGCCTCACATGGAAGAACTACCATGACTTGCAGCCCATCATAAGCAGGGCTCAAGCAAGCATGACTGCTGACAGTGACGTAGTCGACAAGGCTGAGGCTACAGTGAAGATGGCTGAGACTGACGGCATGACAGGAGACGACGTGAAAGCGTTGTCTACAGTGCTGTCAGGGCACGCGGACGCTAAGCCCAGCGTGCCCAGCCTAGACTGGAGAGACTGGAAGGAGACGCTCAAGCTACCGTTCACCGCTAAGAAGACCAGGACCATAGCAGAGCAGGCTATGTCTACCGGAGATGACCGCCTCGATGAGCTCAAGACCGCTCTAGACACGGCCATGCAGTCTTACTTCGAGGCTATGCGCACGACTGCGAGTTCTAGCGAGTACACTTGGAGGGATAGACTGGGTGGCAAGTACGATGGGGCTCCATCGCAGGCAGTGGCTATGGCGCGATCAGCGCAGTCATGGTCAAGCATCGACGAGCTCTACAAGCTCGTAGTAGACATGCATGGCAAGTACTCTGAGACGCAGTCCCTACTCAAGCAGACTGTAGATGGACTGCACGCCGCTGAGGCCGAGGCTGCTAAGATCCAATCAACAGATGGCGCTGAGACTACCGGGTCTATCAAAGCGAAGATCGATGAGGCTGCTGGCAAGATGGGCGTGCAGGTCGTGTACACTCCATCAGCGGGATGCCAAGGCGAGCCAGGAGATGGCGCAGCAGCCATCGGATACTACTGCCAGGGCTATAGAGACTCGAGGAACAAAGTCTTCGTCAACACTGCTAACTCTGGCTACCCACGCTTGCAGTCAGACGCTTGGCTGCTCGACGCCGTGAAGCATGAGCTGTCTCATCGGTCTATCATGATCACCTGTGGCACCGTGAACCCTAAGATCGCGGGAAGCAGGATAGAGGCAGTCACGAACTCCTACGCTTACGCTTACTATGGCGCGAATAGGGAGCGCACAGTCAAGCACCAGGAGGGGATCACCGAGTACGCGGCTGACGCTGAGACTGACGCTATCGCAGCGAAGATCCATAATGGCCAGTGCTCGTGAATAGACGACGATAAGCAGCATGGCTCATTGAACGCTCAGCGTCCCTGACGGAAGAGCAGCGAGCCCCAGGCTATCTCGTCGACTGCCTGGGGCTCGCTGCACGCAGGCGTGAACATGAAACCAGACGCGGAGCATCCACAGCGTTCACGCTGCCAGCATCAGTCTAATGACTCTCTAATGACGCTGACGCTTCTTCGAACGAGGCCGGGAACTCGTAGTCGAGCTTCAAGAAACCGATCTCGTCAGCGTACCTTACGAGGTCTACGAGACGGTCATACTCTATCCTCTTGTCCTCATTAGTGCCACTGGCGTTCCTGCAGTGCTTGATGAGACCCCCAGCCTCGTCGTCACTGAAGACTACATTGTCCTCGTCTGCCACAAGTTGATCACGCAGTAGATCAAACAGCGGCTTAGTCCGACGATAAGAGACAGTAGTCTTAGAAGCAGACCTCACTCGATGCTCTGGGGAGATAGCCCTCGCGTCGATCTGCTTCACCCTGTAGACATTCTCCGTAGACAGCCCCCAGTCGAACACGACCTGCTTCAGATCACGAGAAGCATAATCGACACAGCAAACAGGCATGTCTTCCATAGTGATGAGGCTATGCTTGCGGCACCAGTCTGCTACCCAGTCGAACACGAATCGTCTGCCAGCCAATTTAGCGTACAGGCAGTCTAAGAACTCGCTCATGATCACCGGACTACAGCCTGGCTTGATTCCATCTGCACTACTGATAGAGTCCATCTCATCAACAGCAGACACTATGGCGACAGCCATAGCGTCATCGTTAGGCCAACTACTTGCGTTCGTCTGCACATGCGCCCGATCCTTCCCATAGTCAGACGGCAGTTTAGCGAGCGCAGTGCCCTTCAGCCGGGCTTTCGCCTGTTTGCCAGGCTTCCCAGCAGCCCAGTTCTCCCTATAGTCTACCTCATCAGACTCCCATTTCTCATAGGCTTCCACAGGGGTCACGCCGCCAGCGAGATTCCACGCCTGCAAGTCTCTGATCGCCTGCTCGCGGGGAACGATGATAGTCTCGTCACCGTCCAGCAGCTTACTGGCATGCTCACTGAGATCCCCGGCTAATCTCGCCCAACCGTCATCAAGACCAGCGTCTTCTCTGACAGCGGCCTGCAAGCCACGCATGAAAGCCCGAAGCGGCTTCTTGAGATACGTGATCTTATTACTCATGCCCTGCTTGTATAGGCCTCTGCGTACATCCCATGCAGAGCCAGTGAGGGAGTCCACCCAGAGGTTCTCTACGAGCGCACTATCCATCGCAGACAACACTGCAGACAACGCCTCACTATCACCAGTCGCGGCAGCCAGCGCAGACCCGGCAGCCTTCCCTAACGCTGCGTCAAACAGTCGCTGACTGTCTACACTGACACTGCCCGCCACTGCCTCTCCACGCAATGCAGACTCGCACCTACGCACCAGCTCGACCTCGATAGCGTCAAGAACCCTGACAGCGTCGCTGCCCGCATGAGCTGGCAAGCCACCACGGAGAGGCCACAGTGGAGAATTGTCCATAGTGATAGCCCACCGGGCAACGTCCAGGGTCATCTTCCTATTGCTGTCATCAAGCAGGCTGACGCTACAGCACACGCTAGCGAGTCTCCTCAAAGCGTCGCGGCGCTTAGCGTCAGCCGAGGCAGCCTTCAAGCTCCTCTTAGACCCTGCTCCACTATGCTTGCGTTCAGCATACCAATCATGCTTAGACTGATGACCGCTAAGGGCACTGACTATGAGATCCGCTACGTCACTCATGTCTCCATAGTCACCGTCTCGCACGACAGCGTCGAACCCCCGCTGCTTGATAGCAGTAGTCACGATGTTGAACATGTCGACGTCAGACGCTTTAGACTTGCAGCCATCAAGTCTCGTCTTCAACAGCACGTCTACGAGCGCTCCCGCTTTAGACACCTCTAAAGCAGAGGAATAATCAATCGCCTCCCCGTCTCCAGGAACGCCTGCTACTCCCTGAGCAGCCATGCTGACGAACCTGCTGGAGGCTTTCTCGATCACAGCACGCGAACCGTCAGCTTTCGACAAGAACGCTTCCATGCTGTCTACAGCGGCAGCCAGAGACTCACCAGACTCATGACAGCCGGCCATCTCACTCCTCACTGTCGTTCTCCTTCCTGACTAGACGGAGATACTCTTTGAGTTCCCCCACAAGGGCAGAGAACCTACTCGCGTCATTCTTCGACGAATAACGGGCAGCACCCCTCAACACGGCAGACTGCACTCGCGACTCAAGGTCAACCCCAGCGTCACCACTGAAGAACCCCGGGGCAGGCAGCAATTCCTGGAAGTCAGCAAGAGACACAGACGCCGACCGCTTGCCGCTGAACGCCCTCTCAGTGAACATGGTAGCCAGTTCCCGCAGATCGCCTCGAGACTCGTCCATCATCGCAGACTCGTCATAGCCCACGAGCTCGCCAGAACAACGCTTGCACACTGAGTGATTCACAAGGGTGCTGACGTCTTGCTTGACGTCCACCTCAGCTAACTGCTGTTCAAGCCAGATCTCCTTAGCGCTAACCCGGCGACTACCGAGCACTAAGGTCTCATACTCCCTACGAGACATGGTGATCATGTAGGGGATCGAGATAGACCTGACGAAAGCATCGTATTCCCCGATAGAGTCAAACAGACGCTTGCCATCATATTCTTCACTGTTCACGACGAGCATGAAGAACACATGCGGGTGCATGTTGCCTTTCAGGCTATTGCAGTCAGAGCAGATAGGAAACAAGTTGCCTACGAGACCAAGACCACCAAGAGACGCAGGGTACAGATGGTCGATCTGACAATCACTACCGTTAGCAGGAGACTTGTACACCGCGACGTCAAGATTCCCCTCCTCACGACCATCCTGCCACGTAGGCCACGCTACCTGCTTACCGCAAGCATAGCATTTCCCATGAGTCTTACGCATACCATACTGCACAGCGTCCACGTCAGTCTCAGAGAAACGCAGATCAAGCTTCTGCAAGTCCCGAATACGGATCACATTAGCAGAGCAACCGAGCTCTTTCAGATGAGGTAGATTAGCAGACAACTTCGGCATACTGCTCAGATCAAGGTCTCCATGATACTCAGAGAGGCTCACAGTCTTACCGGGCGAGATCTCATGCACAGCGTCAGACGCTGCACTAAAAGACTCCAGAACGTCTCCAGCGGCAGACTCATCACCGCTGTTCCCGTCAGCGACTACCGCAGACGGCTTCTGCCCCGTCTCGACTAACCCACAGACGATACTGCTATCATCACGAACAGCAACGGCAGGGCCACGCGGGCTACCATTCGAGGCTACCAGATCACCGTCACTGACTGACATCACAGGCTCAACGCCTGCATTGACTGCCCTACTCAAGCAAATCACCATGCCTAACATCACGCAGACGCTACCACACAGTGAACGCAGCACTCCATCATAGACTACGGCTATGAAGCCATTAGCCAAAACACTGACTGACGTCAATCACGCGATGGCTAACAACAGTAAGAGGAGACAACGCTCACACTGAGGGCACCGTCTGACTACCTAATGCCAGACCCAACGAGACTAACCATCGATGACTAAGACTAAGCGTCTAACGATAAGACGCTAAGCCTCGTCACCATAGCACGGAAACGTCGGGACGCTGCGAGACCCAACGATAGGGAACCACAGCCTCAACCATCATACCAAGCCACTCAAGACTCGCAGCTGACCATGATAGAACAACGCCAGCGATGACGCCCACAATCGCGTAGACAGTATGGTCGACTCTCGACTAACATGCGCTGAGAAACGTGACTGCACCGTGCTCCACTAAGAGCCTACGACCACGAGAAGACCAATGAGAGCATTCTGACGTGAGCAGCATACGACTGAGACTGGAGGCTACAGACAAGCATGAAGACACACGATAACCTGCTAATCACGCTATTCCACGCGGCTATGCACCACCGCGCCAACAGGCTAACAGCACAATGTCCTATAGTCAGCAGGATAGAAGACACTTGACAGCATGTCAGATAGAGACTACCACGCCACTGAGGCTGACTGCTGTCAATAGAGGCAAACAGTCTACTGGGCATTACTGGCGGTGCTGACTGTCCAGCCTACCGCTCAACAAGGGCTAACAGACGGGCTGCGAGCAGCCCGTTCCCGCGCTCACGCCCTCAGCGCGCTCCCCTTGAAACGCCACCCAGCCCGTAGACAGCGCTCACTGCCAGACCAGCCTCGATCATCGCCATGAGACTGCTACCATCGCCAACGAGCCCTGCAAGCAGCTATGCTGCTATCAGGGCTGTAGTCACTGGCACGCAGCTGATGGCAGGCTGTAGACTGCCCGCGAGCATGCTACCACAGAGCCGGCCAGGACCGCGCTGGCGGCCTGGCAGCGGCGTGGTAGACACCAGTACTGCAAGCAGTACTGGCTGCAGGAGCTATCACTGCCTGTATGCAGTGCTAGCTCCCCGGGCTGGGTGGCTCATAGCGCTACGTCGTGGCGCTATGGGGGCCCAGTGTCCACAAGTGGACACTGGCTCGTCAGCAGGCTTGCACGCAGTGCAAGGCTTGATCGCTATCATGGCGTGGCGCTCGCACGCGAGCTGCCTGCCATGGTCTGATGCTGACGAGTCAAAATCACACGATTATGACCACATGACGCTATCGTGGGTCTACCAGAAATCACATTGACTGCGCTAACAGTCTATGACTGCTATCAGAATGTGGCCTAATGTCACTATGCCCATCTAGTCAGTAAGCATGACTGCATGCTATCACTGAGTCGACCGCCTACTCTGATGATCGACACTGAGGCTGGTCTGACTGGCCACTGCGTGGCCAACGATCACCGTCGACGGCGAGGCGACGTGTCCTGCGGCCACGCGACCTGCCAGCGAGCGCGATCGGGAGGGGGGGCTGTGCGCTACGCGAGCCTGTGGTGAGCAGCGCGCTGACCGATCAACGCGGGGATGCATCATGCTGCGCTGAACGAACCAGACTGGTGATCATGCCTCGACGAGAAGAACGCCGGGAATCGAGCAGGGACGAGGAGACAGTGCGAAGAGTGTGACCGGTCGCACTCGATGGAAACGAGGCAAGCAACTGGAGACGACGAAAGAGAACACCAGCGATGAGAAAGACAGGAAACAGGCTGAAGGAACGAACCGTGGACGACGATCAGGCAGTGGACGACGAGACAGCGGACAGTGAAGCCAGTGAGACCGTGAGATCATGACGTGAGTGGAGGCAGTCACGTGAGACGAGGTATGTGGACAGAATCAACGCGACCAGTGATAGCATCGTTGAGTGCACGGCCCCGTATAACGGTGGTCTTTTCTTTTTGTTTTTCGTTTAGTCTACGTTTAGTCGATCCGTGAGATCGTTCTCAGGTTAGCTGCGTCTTGTCTTCTTTTCTTTCAGTGTCTGCATTGACCGCGATTTCAACGGGCTGGTAGGGGTATCGTGGTCTTAGCTTGGGACGATGGCTGTCTTAGACTTGCAGTCACGTTCAGGAGACTGCGTCTCTCGTGGTTCGAGGCATGCTGTCTGTCTGTGTGGCAGTTCGCCTATGATCGTTGGCTCGTTGCGGGCTGTCTCTCTTGTTTTAGCGTGGAGTCTGTTTCTTGTTGCGTCTACGTCAGACTACCTGGGTCTCTCCAAGTCGTTGGTCGCTGGCATGAGACTGGTGGAGCCCACGGTAGGCTAGCACTGGTCCGCTCATCGTGGACTCTATCGGGTGCTCGTGCAGTCTGGGTTCTCAGTTGCTCACATGCCTGTGGGCAGTGACGCTGAGATCTTGTCTGCTGGTCTTCTGCGTGCATGGTGACTGAGGCTCTGTGCATCCCCATCAGGTCGCGTTGATCTTGCAAGGCTCGTAGACGCTGTCTCGGGTCTCTTCGAGTTCGTTCCATTGCTCATCAGTGAGGCTGGCTACGTAGTCTTTGGGGAGTCTCCAAGCGTCAGTGTCATTGTGTGTAGTCAAGGGGCTCGTATTCTACCCAGTCTTCGAGCATGTCTGCCCAGTCGTCGTTCTGCACGTCGTACGCTCAGATGTTCTCAGACTGGCTGCAGCCTTGCAGAGCCAGCTCAGCGCCGTTCTCATCTGGGTGTCTGACGGTGAGAGAGACTCGGCTCCGTGCTTCCATTCTGATTCTGATGTCTTTGATTGTCTTGATAGTCGTTGCTGTCTCCTTTGTGATCGGGTTAGGGCCTCGACTGGTTCGAGGCCGGGTCTGCTGCGTGTCTGTAGTCAGTTAGCGCGTTCTCTGTTAGCGCTGCGCATGCTGGCTAGTTCGCGCCGTAGCCCTGTCGAGTCTAGATCTAGATAGTTGTCTGGTGAGCCCCCGCCTGAGCTCAGTAAGTTCACCATGACGTCTGTCATGAGGCGATCAAGACCGTATTCATAGCCATCGACTATGTTGATGGCTCCCATGTTGTGATGGAACGCGTCTTGGTCTCCAGCGTGACGACGGTAGCATTCAGCGTAGTCTTTGTACCACTGGTAGGATAAGAAGACGTTCGTCTTGTAGTAGTAGTGCAAGTCGCCGTTCGTGCGCCTGCCAGTCTTAGAAGCTTCGCGGGCTAAGTCGTCATGGACGGCTCTCTTGAACATGTTCATGCAGCCGTTGTGACCATTGTCTAGAGGTCGATAAGCGAATAGTGACGCGGTGCCCTTGTGGCCTCTGGCGTAATGAGCGGCGTTAGCGTGGACACTGAGTGCGAGCGCAGCGTCATGCTCAGCGTGACCGTTCTCCTCGCAGATGCCTATGGGGAGGCAGTCGTTCTCCATGAGCCCGGGCTTGTGCTCTGTGGATCGTCCAATGATCGCGATGACGTCGGGGTAGTCTGTGGTCTCGCCTGTCAGCATGCCTGCGTTGATCAAGGATTCAGTGTCTGTCATGGCCCTGGTGCGTGGGTTAGTGCGCAGGCATGATGGCACTTGCACTGTCTTAGAGATCTCCTCGTCAGTCTTCTTGTTGGCTGTGACCATGGTCCGTAGCTCTTTCTCCTCTTTGGTCTTTTGTTTTTCTGATTGTCGTTCTGACGCGAGCTGGCTGGAGACGCGCCATGGAGTGAGAGAACGAGGAATGAGGGGATAGTCGTAGGCGATCATAGTAGACGAGGCTATGCTGGTTGGATGAGGGTGATTAGGCGTCAGTGCTGTCCACAGTGTTCTCACGAGGCGGCCTCCTGGCGAGGCTAAAAGCATGATGCTCACGCGACGCGTCTACGTGGTACGATCTTGTCGGCGGCGCTATTAGTGGTAGGAGGTAGTCGTGGACATGGTGAGGGGCAAGCTAGACTCAGACTTGCGGCGCGCGCGTGGCGTGCTCTCGAGGTTGCGGCGCGAACTCGAGTGGGGGCGCAGGATAGCGTTAGGGGTAGGCGTGGTCGTTGGTTCTGTGGTCAGGGTCGCGGTGTTCTTAGCTGTTCATGCTTTCCTCGACGCTCAGTTCGCTTGGGCTCCTGGAGTAGGCGCAGTAGTATGTTCAGGGTTGTCCGGGGGCATCACGATGGCGTGTCTTGGACTGCCGTCAGCAATGATTGTTGATCATGTGCGCGATAGTGTGGATGAGGGGAAGTCAGAGGCGCCTTTCCTCGAAGTCGGCCCTGACGATAGCAGTAGGGGCTACAAGGTTGTGAATTCGATCTGGCTATATGGATTGTTGCCGTCTCTGATCGTTGGGGCTGTCTGTAAGCGTCACGTAGTGAGGGCATTAGGAGAAGCCAATGGAGAGTTGTCCTCGATTTGCTCTAGCGCGAGCACTGGGTATGGCCGGTTAGCCGCTAAGGCGGCGCTCTCGTGGTCTGGAGTCGACCGTCCATTAGTCGACGATTCTACTGGTCGTTCTCGCGTAGTGTCTGTGAGTGAGGCTATCAAGCGTCTGGATGGCCTGTCTACGATTCCACTTGCGGTTGATGGTAGTCCTGGTGAGCGTCAAGGCGAGCGTGCTGGCGCCACGGTGGGCTACAACCCGCCTATGAGTGTCCTCCGTAGACTGAGAGCACTGCTGCCGGGTTGGCTGCTTGCCCCTGTGGATGATGGTCGGTGGGCTGGGGAGGTCATGGACTTGCCAGACAAGACAGCCGAGTCTGACGAGATACTAGACGAGTGGGTGGAAGCCACGGACCCGTACGCTAAGGCGATAGCGTGCGCAGATGATGGCGATCGACTCGTCGGTGACACCGGGGACTTAGACGTGGACGTCAAGCAGGCTGTAGTCTCTGACTACAAGGAGGCTATCAAGCCAGTGGTAGAGCGCTGCGAGGCTATGCTACGCGACGCTGACGACGAGTCTGCTCGGGAGTCTGTGGCTCTGGAAGCCTCGTGGGCCCGTGATAGGTCGCGGAGGTCTGCCGTCTTACTGCGTGCGCTCGCGGACGCTAAGATGAGCGCGTCTATCGTCAGCGGGGATGACTATAGATTGCTGGCAGCACGGTCGAAGTTGGAGGCTATGGAAGCCGAGAAGCGCAGTAGTGAGGCTACTGGTGGCCTGCGGGGGGGGGCGTCTCGCCAGTCACGGTGACTGCTGGGAGACGATAGCCCTGGTTAGGGCGACCGTAGCCAGCGTCAGGCTACCAGTGCTCGTGGTCAAGTGGTCGTCAGCGGGCAGTATGCTCGCGTCGTCCCCGCCGGCCATGGTGTCCCAAATGACGACGGGATGCGACACGCCCGACTTGAAACAATACCAACAGTATTGTATACTTGTAATCAACAAGGCGGGAAGCGCAAGGCATCATCCCCACTGACTCAAGGAGACTGATTGAAATGAGCGACATCGAACCGGTACCGACTTGGACCAAGAGCCGCAATGGGGAATGGCTGGTCCGCATCCCGAGGGAATGGTGGGACAACTACCGGGAGGCCGGGGAGAACGAGTTCCCCGTCACCAAGCGCAATGGGGAGAAGAAGTGGGTCTCGATCGCCAAGGCATCCAAACCGTTCGTCCTCGACGGCGTCGAATACGTGCTCGGCACCCCGGTCGAGGAGCGCCGCGGCTACCGTCGCGGCGGCACGCGTACCACCCGGCCGCATACCGCCTCGCACCGGTGCGAACTGTGCGGCGGCACGCGCAACGTCCACAAGGCCGTCGACATGAGCTGCATCCCCTGCTGGCTGTGCGACAAATGCGATGACGGTGCGGCGAGCATCTGCTGAGGGGAACGGGCGCTCGGCCAACAGGAGCACGGCAACGCGCCGACACCTTGCGGCGCGTTGCCGTCGAATTCAGATTTTGTTTTCCATTCAATCGGGAATGGACTTCTTTGGGCACTCTGTCCGTGCCGTTTTATCAATCGCCGTCGCGTCCCGCGCGGCTTTGTGAAAGGAATTGTCATGACAGCTTTCAATGACGTCAAGATCGTCAAGGACGCCGACCGTTTGACGGTCGGCGTGCCGTACAACCCGCAGTTCGCGCGCCGCGCGCGTGCGTTGGGCGGCGTGTTCGATGATTCATCGAAGACGTGGACGTTCAATCCGCAGGTGGAACGCCTGGTAAAAGAGGCGTTGGGGAAGTGGTTCTGGTGGCATGAGGGCGTGGAATCCGAGAAGCGCGTGGCCGTCACCATCGACCCATACGACTACATGTACGTTTACAGCGGCAACGACGGTCGGCACGTGTGGTTCGCCGGCCGGGATCTGGTGTTCCGCTTCCAGGGCGACCGTCCGCCGCGCATGGCCTCGAACACCGCTCTCGTGGATGGCGTGTGGCCCAAGTCGGACGTGCTCAACGACCTGAACCTTCGGTCCGGCAAGCTGAGACTGCTGGTGTGGGATGTGCCGATCAGTTTCCTCGAACGGTTGAAGCCGGGCAAGTTCGAGCTGTCCGAACCGGACGGCGACACGTTGACCGCCGTCGACGAGCGCATCAGGACGGCGGAGGAACGGTTGGCGCGGTTGAGGGACCTGAGAACGCGTCTCGCCTCCACGGAAGAAGGGGACGAGTGATGCTTGCGGTGCCCATGAACGACGGCGTCCAGCCGCGTCTCGTCCCACCAGCGTTCGTGAAGGACAACATCAACGAGGTGTTCGACGCCGTGGATGCCGGACGCGCCGAAGGGACCGTGACCGCCGTGGACAGATACGGGAACCGGACAGCCATCCCCACGCCTGATGGAGTGAACCACGACACGCTGGGCCGGCCGCTCGAATTCTCGTCCCACCCCGTTCTGGCGAAGAATGTCCGCCGCCGGCTGATTCGCATGCTGCGCGGCCAATACTGCCGCGACCATGCGTGGAACGACGCGGAGTCGGGTGATTGGGTCACCTGCGTGGGCCTGCCCGACGATCTCGGCGCCACGGTCTCGGAAGAGCACATGGCATCGCTGAAACCCGTGCTCAACACGCCCGCCGCTGATCCATACCGCCTCGTCGCGCGATACAACGCGCGGCGTTATTCGCCATGCACCCTCGACGTCCTCATCCGTCTGGCCGACCAGGCCGCGCCGAATTACAGCACCAACTGGCGCCAGGCCGACTCGAAACGGAGATTCGCGGTTCCTCCCATCCCGAAGAGGAACCGGGATGGGTGGGACGGCATGAACAGGGTGCGGGACCGTTGGAGCGGATGCGAATGGGTGTATCCCGCGCTGGAATACTTCGATCCCGTCCGTCTGCTCCTTCGCGAGTCCAGACAAGGCGGTCTGCCTGAATCCTTCCAATATCCGCTGCGCACATCCAAAGGGGAATTCCGGCTCGAAAAAGGATGCATGACCCCGCGCGCCCTGATTCTCCTCGACGGCAAACCGGTCGGAGTCATGATCAGCGAGGACTGCGACGAGCCCTTCACCGACATTCCACCGGAATGGTGTGCCGTTCCTTTGCCCGACGGCGCAACCGGAACGGCGGTCGACGAGCTGTTGCCTGATGGGGATTTCAAGCCGTCGTTCCAACAGGCGCTCCTGGATTTCGCCGAACGATTCTAGGCGGTGGCTCCATCCAGGCTTACGCCTGGCGTGGGGATGGAAGCGCGCGGCGCGTCCGCCGTATGCTTCCATTCCCGCCGGCCATGGTGTCCCAAATGACGACGGGATGCGACACGCCCGACTTGAAACAATACCAACAGTATTGTATACTTGTAATCAACAAGGCGGGAAGCGCAAGGCATCATCCCCACAATCTCGATGGGAGACTGGAAAATGATCACGAAGGAGTTCGATTACACCGCAGACAGATTCGATGCTGAAATTCCGCAGCAGATGGCCACGTTGCGCTGGAGCGTCCTCGAAGAAGACGGCTGCTACCATACGCATTCACTGCGGATGCCCCACGATGGACTCAATGCGGCGGAACGCAAGGCGTTGGAAGTCATGCGATCCGCATACCCCGACGCGGAACTGTCGGTTCGCCGGGTGTTCCATAACGGGCGTTTCTATTCATCGTTTCTTGTGGATGCCAAGTGAAGGAAGGCGGAGAAAAATGAAGAGCTATCGTGAAATCGCGGAAGAGACCGGCGCCACCATCGCCGATGTGCGCGAAGCCATGAACTGCGCGAAGAAGCGCGAGGTTCCCTACAGCAGAACGTTCGACGACTTCGATCATCCGGCAGGCTACGACTATCCCTGCATCGCATCCTACGGACGTGAGGAAATCGCCTACGACGTCCATTGGGTCGTGCTCGACAAATACCAGCTGCGGTACGAGGAAGCTAGAGGCCGCACCCGCGAAGAGGCCGTCATCAACGCCCTGAACAACGGGTTCAGGGCGTGACGGCGGAATAAAAATACCGGGTTTGCGGGCTTAAATCTCATCAAGACGACCCCCATCGAACTGGTCAGCTTCGCTTATAGCAGACTCAGGAAGATCTCCGAGGCGATCACACGAAAGCACGCAGCCACGTATGCTCAGTATGGATCTCCACGGTCCTCGACGCGGCTATCGAGTCGTGCGCTTGATGGCGCTGGCGTTTTCTCGCTATCTTGCTAGCTCTAGTCTGGCGAACGCAGCGCGCTGTGCTAAGACGGATCATGGTGCGGTCAAAGACGTTGTAGTCATTTGGTCTGGATAGTGCATCGAGGCTTCGAGTCACGCTTTGGTAAGCTGCGCTGTCTGCGGAACTGTGAGTCGAAGCATGCTGGGCGCCAGGCTGGTCATTCTTAGCGGAGGTCTCGCTCCTTGGATGGACGGCCAGCTGAGCATGTGGTCGTGTCTGCCCTGCATGTTGATCGTGCTTGCCTCGCGTGAGGGCAAGTCGCCGTCTGCGCCGGTCTGCAAGCGTGGTGAGCCTGCAAGACCGGTACGGGTGGTCAGCGTGCTGGCATGTTGGTTCGTTCGCGTTGCGAGTCGGTGAGGACTCCTTCGTCTACTGTGGCGCCGGCTGCGTCAAGGCTGTGCAGGAATCGCCTTGCTTCGATAGTCGCCTTAGTCCTAGCGGCGTTAGACTTAGCCTCGTAGCGTTCGGCTGCCCTGGCTGTAGCCTCCTTCCACTCGTTTAGTGGAAGTGCTTCGCTAAGTGCAGTGACGGCGGATTCCTCAGCCTCGTCGTCTCCTGTCGCGTTAGCAGGCAGGGCGGGAAGCCAGTCCACAGTCTTGCGGACGCGGTCTGCGAAGACAGTCGGGATAGTCTCATGAGACGCCTCGTAGGATACTGCGTCATCGATCATGCTAAGACGTTCCTTAGCCTGCTCGCGATCAGACGTCCATTTTGGCATAGCCTCCCTGATAGCCTTGCTCGCGTCTCTGAAAGTCCATTGGCCAGCGTCAGCGACTCGCATGAGCGTCTCAGCCAGTTCACGTAGCAGCTTTCTTGGGAACAGGATAGCCGGGCCGTCTTCGGCAGTTGACGAGTCGCTACGATGAGTCGCGTCCACGACGCGCGGATGGAATCGGGACGATCGACCACAATCATCGATTGAGCGATGCGTCTCCCCGTGCATCTTGACTGCTACTGAGGCGGCGTTCCATAGCGATAAGCCACATCGTGCCCTGAGGCCGCAGTAAGCCGCCATAGACCGGCGAGCATAGCAGCCGGGATTAGTTTGTCGTGGCGAGAATAGTCTCGCTTAGAGGGCGTATAGCTGCGGCCCTGGGGCTAGTCAGTGGATTTTTCCGTTGAACATGATCGCACGGTAGCGATACCGTCGCGTCTACGTTAGGCCTTCTTGTCCGCAGATAGTCTTCAGGTGCCCTTTGTATGCGCGACGCTCATAGTCTATGTCTATGATAGTGGCGATCCGCGGACAGATGATAGTCGTAGCGCGTCTCGCGCTTTCATGATTTAGAATAGTGCTGACGCTAAGCGAAGCGCATGGAGACGATCGGAGAACGAGATGGCTGACTGGAACCGGGTCATGAGCTGATGGACCCCGTGACTGCTTATGACCGGGCACAGACGGAAGACGTCTGGACTGTGAGCGCACGGAGGGCTTGCCGCCAGGCAGCGGCAGACTTGACTGCTGCTCATGGCGATAGGGTGCAGGCGACTGTGGGAGACTATGACCCGCATAATCAGACAGTAGTCATAGACATCGTGGCTGATGAGCAGTTCTCGCAGGTCCGTGTGAGTGCATATGGTCACAGGCGCGCAGTCATCGTAGCAGGAGACCGCCGGGGCTCATAATGTCAGGCATGGGCCTTGCTCTGAGCGAGAGGATCGAGCAGTCAGCCGAACGCGAAGTCGGGGGCCTCTTGCCAGCAGACTGACTGCCGGCGCGCTGCGTCTGGCTATTCGGCCCCGCTTCTTAGAATGGGAGACGTCGAGGATAGTCGTCCTACGATTCTGGTTGAACTGACCGCTTGCGTGCATTGCAGGCACGAGACTGGCGAATCGCCCTTCTCCTTGTTCTCGTCGCGCCTTAGTAGCCAGTTCTTCCAGTCTCGCCTGTTGTCCCGGTAGCTTCTTAGCCTCAGTCTTGCTGTCACGACTTGACAGCAAGACTCCCCAGTCCACCACAGTCTCCGTTGACGGTTCGCGTGGTCTCGTCTAACCGTGCTCGCTGCTCTAAGAGCATCTTGTCGGCAGTCAGGCCTGAATCGGCAAACGGACCGTTCGCAGAGTCCACAGCCGCGTCGACGACAGCATCATAGTCTCGGGCTTCCTGAGCAGCCCTGGCTTCGGTAGCATGCTCGCTGCGCCTGATCTCATGCTCTACAGCGTCTTTGAATGATTCCCCAGCGACCATGCTCAGCCTGTCGATAGTCTCCCGCACCCTGTCAGCAGTCGAGGCTGTCGGTGGATCAACTGACTCTGGGATAGACCACAAGAAGTCCACAGTCCTGCTCGCAGCCTCTTGCATCAGTTGAGTCAGCCGGATGTCTCCTAGGCTGCCTGAGTCTGCTTCTGTCATCACCTGCAAGAAGTCTGACCCCGAGTCTCCCCCCAACCAAGACGGGCACGAAGCGAGCACGACTGCTGACACTGGCTTCAGGCTACAGCCAGTGAGCCAGTCCTCCATCCCCCTGGTCAGTTCGCTGTCGTGTTCTCCAGTGCGGTTCCTCAGCCTGCTCGCACAGGCCACACCGGACGCAAGGGCAAGCGGCGCTGAGATCACCAACTCAGTCATGCTATAGCTATAGCCGAAAGGGTCAGCTATAACTGTCGACCCGACGCAGAGCCTCGCTGTCTCCAGTAAGACCGTTGCCGGAAAGCCTACTATCAGAGTCATTATACTGACGCCTAGTATCCTGCTGTTGACTGACCACCAACGCTGATACCATCTGAATCGTCTTGGTGTCGAGCAGGCTTCCACGGGCCGCGTCACGCGGCCCCAAGCGACTGCTATCAAGCTTTTCAACTCGGTCAATAGTCTCATCTCACGCCCCCGACTGTCTGACTGTTCATCGCCAAGCGCTTTGTCCTCGACGGATCAGACGCCTTAGCTGCGATGTCTTCTAATCGTGACTGTTCGGCGACTAACGCCAGGGCTTCTCCAGACTCCACGTAATCCAGATGCTGCTCTATGCGGTTGACGGCATTGCTGACAGCGTCGTCCATGGCGTTCATCTCGTTCCTAGCCTGTTCCTCCGCTTGTTTCTCAGCCCGTACCGCTACTGTTTCAGTGAATGGTGCTCCATCAACTGTAGTCAATCGGTCTATGATCCGCATAGTCTTCTTCACGGCAGCAGGGGACGGCGAGCTGCTGCCGGTAGGCAGTGAAGCTAGGAGAGACACTGCGCTGCTCGCTATGTCTGCCAGGTCATCTGGAACAATAGCGTCCACGTTCACCTCATCGTAATAGACCTCGTCTTCTTCAAGCGAGGCTATGCTCAGCATGTCGACTAGGAATCTCGAACAATCGTCTGTTGGCCCAGCTGCGAGTTCAGCTTCCAGGGCGCTCAGGTCGGACTCCATGTCAGTCAGACGTCTTTCCAGTCTGTCGATTTCAAGTGGTTCTACGATAAGACGCCGCCTCAACTTATAGATCTCGGCGTCAAGGCTATCGGCTTCGTTCCGCTTGTCGAACCATGACGCCAGGGAGTCTTTCAACCAGGTCGGGATGCGTCGGGAGACAGCGATGCTGATGAGCCGTAGGGTCCAACCGCCCTTAGCGACCACGCGGCGGCCGATGAGGACTTCGTCAGAATCGTGGTTCGCCAATAGGAAGATGATGGACACGCCGCCCATCAGGAAGGAGACTAGTGCCCCTATGAGAAGGAACGCATTAGCGGAGACGAGCGCAGCGCGCACGCTGAGCGTCATGGTGATAATGGAGATGATCAGAGTCTTCATAGGCACTGACCGTTTGAGCTTGCCTCTGCTGACGATGCGGTCCAGACTGCCGCGATTGATAGGCCCTCCAGCATGAATGACCTTATTGCCCTCGTCAACTGCATTGCGTTTAGATCTCATGTTCATTGAGCTGACACTATCCTTCCTGCCGCGATGGATCCATAATAACCAGTCCAGTTCCAGCGTTGCAACAACGCGCAAGATCAATCTACTTTGCACTCATGCGCAGTGGCAGTGACGTCTGTCTAAGTGGCAGCTAGCTCACGAGATCACATCATGATGGCTGACTGGCGCATGATCACCGTGGAGAATACAGTGGCTACGTCAAGAAGCGCGATCCCCACCAGCATAGAAGCACGGTCGATGAAGTCAGTCTCGCTTTTCGCTGCCCTGATAGTCGCTGCATCCAAGCATAGTGAGACTACTACGAGCGCAATGACGGCGATGACTATGACTGTTCTCGCCTGCGTCCATCTCCTGACTACTGCGAAAGCCCCTACTCGGGGAGACTTGGCCCAGATGGTCGACATGCCTGTCTGGACAGCCCTGACCGATTCTCAGCCTGTCGCCATACCGAGTACGGCTATTCTGGTGGTCCATCATTAGGAGTACCGCGAGACTGCGTGAAGGCGCTGCGATTCTCGAGGCGATCGATTCTAAGCCTGATGAGAGGACGCTGCAGGCTGCGATCACCGTCGACCACTCAGTCAGCATTGATGTATGCAGATGTGCACGAATAGGAGACTCGAGGAGGGCCGGTTCCGGCGTGTCTACGATCTCCTCATGTTATAGTCAGACACAGGGGACACGGTAGGGCGAGGCGATCGGAGGCTGGAAGTGAGCAGGACTTGGAAAGACCGCAGCTACGGTGCTAACGTGCGGGCGGCCCGCAAGCATGGCTGGAAGCTAGACCCCGACGCTAAAGCGCTGGTCGACGAGAAGCCGGTAGAC
>ERZ808240.909-NODE-909-length-37727-cov-17.307443_pt1 | contig 37727 bp, 40 predicted proteins | sample MGYA00521084_ERZ808240 | MGnify/ENA primary metagenome ERZ808240 (study PRJEB31516, sample SAMN03275571) | gut metagenome | biome: mammalia-associated habitat; material: feces | host: Papio cynocephalus | place: Kenya | collected 2012-08-06 ... | reverse complement strand
TTTTGGGTTAGCATCTGCACAGCCTCCCCACAGGGTTTGTCGGTTGCGCCGAGAATTGCCCAAGTTCTTAATGTACCTGTTAGCTTTTTCTTTGGTGAAATGGGGGCAAAACAGCACGCTATAGCCAACGGAAACAAGTCCGTTGCAGCCATCAATAGTAGCATTTCTTCCCCCACTGAAGAAGTGCTGAAGGAGCGTGTCAAGTCGTTGGAAACATTGGTAGCTGAGAAGGAAAGATTGATTAACGTACTGATGGAGGGTAGAAAATGAGAAAGTTGATAATCAGTATGATTGCTATATTGTCATTGTCTGCTTGTGAAAAATCAAGCGACAGCGATGTCATTACTGAATGGAAAGGAACTTTTTTAGCTATAGAACCTGGATATGCTTGGGATACTGAGCATATTGAAATCGATTTACCCAAAGAGCTTCTTAATTCGTTGAAATATAACACTATAGAGAAAGATTCCGCAGTCGCAATCGGAATAGAAAGCCCAAGCATCGAATCTGATTACGCCATCAGAGTTAGCGATACAAATGGCAATATTACATTTGATGAGACAACCAAATGTGATAGTTTGATGGAGGTAAGACATTACACTTTCTACACATTCGAGAAGGGGGTATTTGGTAGAGCTGAAGTAACAGAAAATGCTATAATTCTTGATGGTGGAGCGTGGACTTTAAATTTGCCTGCGTCTTATCAGTATTATTTTTCAAAAGGCACAAACAAAACTGAAAGCAAACCATTCGTTAAGCACTTTCACTATTCTGGAGAGTTTCAAGTTATCCGTTCTGAGAAAAATACGATCCTCGAAAATAAGGATTATACGTTTGAACTGAGTGCTGACGGGAAACTTGTGATGCTAAAACCGAAACATCTGGAAATTGGAATTTTGGATAGAAAATAGGTTTCTATTGAAGATAAGGGTAATTATGGTAAAAACAAAAGAAAACGGCGTAAAAAAGGTTAAAGTCGTCACAAAAGTAAATGTGCCTGCAACCATAAGGCAAATTCCTCATGGAGAGACGGCTCGCTTCACCCGTCAGGAATTAGGAGCAGAGAGTGTAGTTCGCTCTGCTATTTGGCGAGAGAACTCAAAACTAATCGATCCAGAGTTCTCTATGAAACTCATTGACAACGGAATGTTCTACGACATCACAAGAAAGTGAGATGTGTATGAATGCAAAGATAACGATAAAAGGCGTCAACAGTGCGTCCACCTTCACTTAAAACATATACAATCATGACAGAAACAACAAACAACTTACGCTCCAGAACCTCCAAATGGTTCGAGTGCTCCGTCAAGTACCAGAAGATGCTGGATGACGGCACAGACAAAATGACCACGGAGCATTACGTGGTCGATGCCCTCTCCTTCACTGAGGCCGAGTCCTCCATCATAGAGAACATGAAGCCCTACATTTCTGGCGATTTCCATGTTACCGACATTCACCCCGCGGCTTACACCGAAGTGTTCTTCAATGAGCAGTACAACGCCGACCGTTGGTACAAAGTTCGCATCGCATTTGTTACCATCGACGAGAAGACGGGGAAGGAAAAGAAGTCTTATTCTCGATACTTAGTCAACGCTTCCTGTCTCAACGAGGCATTGAAAAGCATAGACAAGGCTTTCGCCGACACAATGCTCGATTATCAGTCTGTCAACATCTCTGAGTCAACCATACTCGATGTATTCGAGCACAAAGTGAAGGAGGAAAGGATAAATGGAGATTAGAATCATAGAGGAAGGCGACAACCTTCATCATCTTTTCATGGGCAACAAGGACATTTGGTTGACAACCGATGCACTGAAAGACCTATCGCACAAACTTGAATATTATTCAGTCCTAAAGGGATTGAACAAACTATAAACCATACTATTATGAGCAAATACATCAGATTCGCAATATGCGCCGCTGTCATCCTCTGTGCTTTCAAGGTCGCTGGTGATGCTGACCGTGAGGAATATGCCATACTCACCATGTCGCAGACGGAGTATGACGAGATAAAGGATAGTTTGTCGAACATTCACAACTCAGAGCCGTCCGATGGTCAGATAGCCAAGGAATGGTATAGCAGAAAGGACAAGTAACATGAGAGCATTACTAACATTCGACACAGGAGAAAAGATTATCGGCGAAGTCCTGCTTCCGAAGAATTCGGGGGGGCAATGGGTAGAAAAGATAGAGCGTGACATCTTGGACGGCCTCAACAAACTGGGGGGAGTCCACAAGGTCACCAAGGTTCATTTATTAAGAAATTAAATCATAAAATCATGAGCATAAACCTCTATCACAAGAACAACATGGAAATGATATTAACTCCCATCGTGCTCGCACTCTCCATACTGGCGGTGCGATACATGGACAACAGATAGAAGACTATGAGCAACGACGAACTTCTTACACAGCTGCAGGAGATACGCAACGCCACCCTGCTCCAGGCTAAGGACATCTACAACATGGACGAGGCTTGCCTCTTCCTCGGTGTCAAGAAGTGCTACCTCTACGAGCTGGTGCGCAAAAAGAAAATCAGATACTTCAAGTCGGCTGGTGGCAAGCTCACTTATTTCAAGCGCAAGGACCTGGAGAAGTGGATGACCGCCATCAAGATGCCTACTCTGTCGGACATCGATCAATCTGTGTTGCTCTGTTTAACATAACGAGATTCTTAAACTCTAAGTAAAGTTCATAAAAATGGTCATTAGTTTTAGGTAGAATAGATTGTGAAAAATCTCAAGCCATGCCTCCGCCGTGAGGCGCAAAGGCATGGCAACTCGGTTGGAATATCCTGCTAATCGGATAGACAGGGAATAAGACATTCGCAAAGTGAATTAAAAGCCTGAGGAAACGAATGTCGAAATTTGGCAATTACAGGGTTCGACTCCCTGTCCAACCACCAAGGCAAGGCTACTTGCTGCTCATGATTGAGGGAGCGGATGCTTCTCTACCATGTGCGTTCGCTCCCGATTTCATGCGGCAAGCCACTGGCCATAGCATTAAGTAACAATTTTAAACGATAAACAATTATGAGCAACTTAGTAAACATGGTCGAAACCATCAATTCATGCAAGTACCTCACCGACGTGGTGGAGAACGAGCTGGTTCGCCAACAGTTCATCAACGTTTACAACGCCGTCTGGAAGGAAGGCGGCGAGCAAGCCTACGAGCGTGAGGCGAACTTCTTCAACAAGATTCTCCGAGAGAACGGCAACCTCGCTGGCTGCAGCTGCCTCTCCATCTATTTCGCCTTCATCGACCTCGCCGTGCAGGGCATCAGTGTGGAGCCAGGCGTTCGCGCGATGGCGTACCTCCTTCCACGCAACTACAAGATGGGCAAGGATGCAAGTGGCAAGGATGTGTACGAGAAACGTTGCAACCTCACCATCTCTGGCTACGGCGAGCTCTACCTTCGTGCCCGTGCTGGTCAGATTCATCATGCCGACAACCCTGTCGTTGTGTATGAGGGCGACGGTTTCGAATACGGCGAACGTGACGGACGCAAGTACGTCAACTACTCCATGCACATTCCTCGCACCAGCAACCGCATCATCGCCTGCTTCCTGAAAATCACTCGCACCGACGGCACCATCGACTACTCCGTCATGCTCGAGCAAGACTGGCAGCGACTCGCTGGCTATTCCGCAAGAAACAACAGGTATTACGACAAGGAGCATCGCCAATGGGTGGAGCGAACCAACGAGCTTTACACCTCCGACGGTGGCGGCATCGACCCTTCCTTCCTCTGCTCCAAATGCATCAAGCACGCATTCCGCACCTATCCCAAGCTCAACATCGGCAAGGGCACGCAATTGGGGACAACGGTTACCGATGATGTTGACCCAAACTTCGACCCATACGGTGGCATCGACATGCCAGAAGCCAACGCCGCACCTGCTGACGAATCCTTCGCCGCACCTGCAGATACATCGAACGGCGTGAAGATAGACCCAGCCGCACCTCAGGCGCAGCAGAACGATGGAGGACAGACCCATGAGCGACAGCAACCACAAGCAGACGACTGCTGGTAATCATCCCTGCGCAGGATGCGGTATCTATCGCAACAGCCTCAACGGTCGGTATTGTCCACGGACGGCTCGCTACGTGGAGCACGACACCGTCAAGCCGTGCCTTCCACGCCAGAGCGAGTACGAAAAAGCATTATCAATTTTAAAACATATACAATCATGACAGCAGAAGTAGCAATCATCAAACAGGAGAACCTACAGCAGATAGTCTCTGGTGCTCCACAGTCCTACAACGAAAACAAGAAGTCTCACGACAACTGCATCGCAGCTTGCCGGCAACTCTTGCAAGCCATCCAGCAGCAAGGCGGCGTCACCAATGATGAGATAGACCAGAAAGCGGCTGTTTACATCGAGAAGTCACGTCGCACGGTCAAGGCGATGAACGAGAAGCGCAGCCCGTTCACCAAGCTCTTCGACCAAGTGCGCCAGCAGTTCACGCAGATCGAGAACGAGATAGACCCTTCCAAGGCTGGCACCATCCCTTACCAGCTCCAGGCTTTCCGCAACCAGTATGCGGCCAAGAAGCTGAAGGAACAGCAGGAGGCACAGCGCAAGGCTTTGGCCGAGAAGCAGCACAAGGATGCTCTCGACCGTATTCTCACCGACATCAAGGACGACTTCGAGAAGAAGTTCCAGTCCTTCCTCGATGGTTCCGTCAAGGCATTGCAAGCACTCGACGAAGCCATCACGCTCGACAACTACGATGCGTCCATGGAGCAAATCAAGAACGCACCTACAGTCCTCCCTGCCGAGTTCATTCCTGGCCTAAAGTTCACCGTGAGCCTCTCCTACTATTCAGGTGTCACGCCTGCCGAGGCTGCGCTGAAGGAGGCCGAGGCTAAGAACACCCTCCTCCAGCAGTTCACCAATCAGTACAAGTACGAGATGGAGACCAACCGCGACTACGTCCTCGACCGTCTCCCTTCCAAGAAGAAGGAGTTGGAGAAGATTGTCACTGCCAATGCTGAGGAAGCTGCCCGACTCCAGAAAGAGAAGAAAGAGCGAGAGAAAGCAGAGAGGCAGCGTCTCGAAACAGAGAGGCAGAAGAAACAGCAAGAAGCCGAGGAGGCTAAGAAGCTGGAGCTGCAACAAAAAGAGATGACAGGTCTCTTCGAGGGCCAGGCCATCGCAGCTGCTGGTTCCGCCTCCAAGGCGAAAGTCACCAAGAAGATCCACCTCATCGATGCCGAAGGAATCCTCCCGGTCATATCCATGTGGTGGAGCAAGGAGGGACGCAACCTGTCGGTGGAAGAACTGATGAAGAAATTCAAGTCACAGATTACCTTCTGCGAGAAGATAGCCAACAAAGATGGAGAGTTCATCAAGCACGAGTTCGTGGAGTATGTCGATGATGTAAAGGTGAAGTAACATGGCGAAGAACAGCAACAAGAAAGAATTGTCCTGGGCTACGGTAGATGTAGGCAGGGCTTGCATCGAGGCAAACGCCAACCTCGTGGTCGTGTATGATGGCAAGAAACTTTTCTGGCCGTACGATGCGCTTTTATATATTGCCAAACGATCTCCGCAAGCGATCACGCTTTCCGACTTTTGCGCCTGCGTTCAATCGGAAGGTGAGCCTTGCCACAACAAGAGGGTGGGAAATCATTTCGCTTTCGTGGCAAGAAACGTCCCGATCAAACAAGCCTTGGAGGAAGCAGAGCAGTAAGATTAAGCATTTCAGCCTATGATACACAACATGAACCCCGACGAGTACTACGACCGAAAGGAAGTCTCCAACTCCGACCTCACTGAGCTCAAGAACCTGCTGCATCCACGCATGCAGTACGGCGACAAGGAGCAAGCCTTCCATTTCGGCAACCTCGTCGACGCCATCATCACAGAGCCCGACCGTGTGGACTACTACCATTTCAAGGTCAATGAGGAACAATATACCGAGGAAGAGTTCCTCCATGCGAAGGACATGCACAACGCCCTTCGTCATGAGGCTCGACACGACCCATTCCTCGCCAAGGTACTAGAATTGTCCGACACGCAGCGTTTCATGGTCAACAAGGCTCAGCCCTTCGACTATTGTAGCTTCCTGTTCCACCTCGACACCCGCTGCAAATGGGACTGGTGGCTCGACTTCGCTGGCTTCGGGGGCGACCTGAAGACCACCTTCGCCGAGACGCAGAAGCAGTTCGAAGAGGCAGTCGATTTCTTCGACTGGGACCGTTCCCGCGCCTGGTACATGGACATCGCCCACTCTCCTCGTGACTTCATCTATGGCATCAGTAAGAAGAACAGCCGCATATTCAAGAAGTTCATCACTCGTGACGATGAAATCTACCGTCGTGGCCGTGAGAAGTACGAGGAGCTCGCCTTCCAGTACTGGTGCCTCAACCCTATAAACGTTTAAGACTATGCCAAGAAACAATTCCAAGGTAGGAGAATTCTTCTACACACCAAGGAGAAGAAGCTTCTCCATATATCACCAGGACACAGAGACAACCGCAAGTGCCACTGGCGAGGTTCTCTACTCAAGGGAAGCAGCCAGAAAGAGAGTATATGAGTTGAACGGTTGGAACTACAAGCCGAGAACATCATGACGCAGGAAGTATTGAAGCACCACCTCAAGGTGCAGCCATACCCCTACCAGGTGGATGGCATCCTGTACGGATTGCAGCACCATCGCCTCATCATCGGAGACGAGCCGGGGCTTGGCAAGACCCTGCAGAGCATCGGCATCGTCGATACGGCGCCAGCCTACCCCTGCTTGGTCATCTGTCCCTCGTCCTTGAAAATCAACTGGCAGCGAGAGTTCGAGAAGTTCACCGACAAGAAGGCACTCGTCCTCGACAACTCCACCCGAACCACGTGGCCATACCTTTTGCGCATGGGTGTGTATCAGGTCGCCATCGTCAACTACGAGTCGCTACGCAAGTACTTCGTCTATGACACCAAGGGCAAGGACTTCCGGCTGAAGGACGTGGTCTTCTGCGAGCACATCAATCTCTTCAAGTCGGTAATCATCGACGAGTCCCACCGGGTCAAGGACCCGTCGGCGCAACAGAGCATCTTCACCAAGGGCATCACCTATGGCAAGGAATGGGTCATACTCCTCTCTGGCACCCCGGTGGTCAACCGTCCCGACGACCTCATCGCCCAGCTCTCCATCATGGGCAGGCTTCCCGAGTTCGGTGGAGCCACAAGGTTCAGGGCGAGCTACTGCACCGACCCGAAGGACAAGGACGCAAAGCCCGCCGTCCCGCTCTCCGTGCTCAGCGAGCAGCTCTACTCCACCTGCATGATACGTCGTGAGAAAGCCAAGGTGATCCCCGACCTCCCCGACAAGACACGCATGGATCTCTACGTTGACATCAGCAACCGAGAGGAGTACCTGCTTGCAGCCAACGACCTCGCAGAATACCTCCGCCAATACACAGAGTGTACCGACCGAGAGATACGCCGCAAGATGCGCATGGAGGCACTGGTCAAGTTCATGACCCTCCGCTCGCTCGCCACCCATGGCAAGATAGCCCAGGCCATCGATTTCATCAAGACCTTCCTCGCAAGCGGAAAGAAGCTCATAGTCTTCTGTTCCCTCCACGAGGTGGTCGATAAGCTCACCAAGGTGTTCCCCGGATCTGTCACCGTCACAGGCAGGGACAGCGCAGTCAACAAGCAAGCCGCTGTCGATAGCTTCCAGAACGATGATCGTTGCAACCTCATCATCTGCTCCATCAAGGCGGCAGGCGTGGGGCTCACCCTCACGGCATCGAGCAACGTGGCATTCATCGAGTTGGCTTGGACCTATGCCGACTGCTGCCAGTGCGAAGACCGTGCCCACCGTATCGGCCAGAAGGACAACGTCACGTGCTACTACCTCCTTGGCCGTGGCACCATCGACCACACCATCTACTCGCTCATCCACAAGAAGAAGTCCATCGCTGCCGAGATCATGAACAGCGACGACGAGATTCCGCAGGACGAGATGTATTTCAACCAATTAGTTCAAACATTCTTAAACTCATAACGAATATGATAACAAAAGCAGACATCGTGGATTCAGTGTTCAATTACTACTCAGACGAGACACCCATGACAAAAAGACAAATCGCAGCGGCCTTCGACGGCATCCTTCAGACCATTAAGGCTTGCGTGGCCAATGGCAATGCCATTCAGATCCGTGGTTTCGCAACCATCCTTCCTGTCACCAAGAAAGCCAAGAAGGCTCACGACTTCAAGAACGGCACCACCATCACCGTCCCCGAGCAAAGAGGAGTCAAGTTCAAGGTCAGTTCCGAATTCATAGAGTTTGTAAACCTAATCGAAGGCAAGTCTCGTGGACAAAAAGACATTTGACCAGCTTTTTGCAGAGGCACAGGCCAAGCATCCGCCACGCAAGCCACGCTCAGAGCCTGAGCACCACCTGCAGGCGGCATGCTTCAAGTGGTTCACCCTCCAGTATCCCAGCCTTCGCGGGCGACTGTTCGCCGTCCCCAACGGCGGCCATCGCTCCAAGGCCGAGGCGGCGAAGTTCAAGGCGGAGGGTGTGGTGTCCGGAGTATCCGACCTCATCCTGCTAAAGAGCAACCACGACTTCGGCGCCCTGCTCATAGAGATGAAGACCACGGCAAAGAGCTCCAGGCAAAGCGGCAACCAGAAGCATTGGGAGCAAATGATAACCTCCCTCGGCGAATACAAGTACGTCGTGTGCCGTACTCTTGATGATTTTATGCGCGAGGTACGCTGTTACCTTCAGAATATATAACACTCTTTAATTGACATGAACGATATGGGACGCAAAGCTAAGATGCGACTTGACTATTTTCCAATGGACGTTGACTTCTTCCAGGATCTCAAGATTCGCAAGCTAATCAAGCGGCAAGGTGGCAAAGCCATCGCAGTATATACTCTCCTGCTCTGTTTTATCTACAAGAATGGGTATTACATGGTGTGGGACCAAGACCTGCCTTTCATCTGTTCGGAACAAACGGGCTATGACGAGGCTTATGTACGCGAGGTGATTAAGGTCTGCCTGCAGCTCGGGTTGTTCTGCAAGGACTTGTACGACAAGTCTGGCATCCTTACGTCACGTGGCATACAGGAGCGTTACCAACGCATCTGCCAGCTTACCAGGCGCACCGCCATCGTCAGCGAACACTCCTTGTTGGATACCGACGAGGTGGAGGAAATCAAGCAAGAGGCGCAAGCCCATGCGACAGCAACCGAACAAAACAACGCCGTGCCCGAGCCACCGCAGCAGAAGCCTGCCACCAAGCGGACACGTAAGACAACCAAGAAGGAAGAGCCTGTTCCCCAGCCTCCCAAGAAGAAAGAGGCTGCAAAGAAAAGCCCTACCTTGTCTCTCGACGCATACATTGAAGAATTAGACCATGATACAATTTGGCTCGACGAGATTCAACTCCTCCATGGAATGAAGTCCGACAAGCTCAGGGAGAGGCTGGGAGAGTTCCGCAGCGAGTGCATCGCAAACGGCAAGACCGAGCATGCCGACATCCAGGATGTCAAGCATCACTTCAACTCATGGCTACGCATCATCTCAAACAAGAAAAACAATGAAAATCAAAACATCATTTCCCGAACCGATAAGCGAAGGGGACATCTACTCTCAGCTGATGGAGAGGAAGCGAAAGACTATGGTTCCTCGTTTTAGCTTCTATCCATACCAAGCCGACGAGATATACACCATGCTCATTGCCGCCTGCAATGCCGAAGTATCGGCAAGAGGAAGAAAATTCCATGCCACCGACCAGTACAAGCGACACATCGCCGACATCGCCAGCTGGCTGTCCACCTGTCGCCGCTCGTCCTTCGGGCTCTTCCTATGCGGCAACCGAGGCAACGGCAAGAGCACGATGGTGCTCGCCTTGCGCTCCCTCTATCAGTTCCTCGACGATTCTCCAGTCGCAGAGCCTGGCGACAAGTTCCCTCGTCCGGGCTTCGAGATTGTGTCAGCCAAGGAGCTCGTTCGCCTCACCAAGGCATACCTCAACCAGAACAAGGAAAACTCCGAGGACGTTTACCAGTACAAGCGACTGCGTGACAAGGAAATCCTATCCATCGACGACCTCGGCACCGAGCCACGAGAGTCCATGAACTACGGCGACTACGTTACTGCAGTAATGGACATGGTAAACTATCGCTACAACCACCAGCTCACCACCATCGCCACCAGCAACCTGGCTCCCGAGGAAATCAAGAGCTACTACGACGAGCGTTTCGCCGACCGATTCCGTGAGATGATGTACATAGTCAACTTCAGTAACGAACCATCTTTCCGCATGAGCCTATGAAAACTGCAAGGAAACTGGAAGAATTGTTTGCGCAATATGTAAATGCAGGGCTTGCACACCAAGCTGCAATGGATAAATTTACAGAAGCTATTGTCTTCAAAGGATTTGACGAGTATTTAGACCAGCCATATATTGAAGAACCCTATATTGGTTTGAATTTATACATCGACTGGGGAGGCAAAATGATGTATGATAAAGAAATAATTGCTAGGATGAGCGAAAAAGGGTATCTTACGCCCGACGATTTTCTTGGTAATGAAGAAAAGGCTTCCGAACAATCCAAGGAAGAAGCCACCGACAAGAAGAAATACGAGAAGCGCAACTGTGTATCCGTCAAATGGGCGCACCCAGAGAACGACAAGTTCTATTTCTCTGTCGGCGTGTCTCACTATGCACGAGGCTATGGCTGGTCAGCACGTGCCTCCGATGGCGAACGCTACTACTGGAAGCGTGGCCACTACTACGAGACCGACAAGAAAGCGGCATACTTCGCCCTCTCCTCCCTGCTCGACTGGCTCGGCAAGCCTTCCGATCGCCTCGGCAAGTGCATGCGCCTGGCCATCTGGACCAACAGGGAGGGGTACGACCTCCGACAGATGGAGCTGTTCGAGTAAACATAACATTGTTAAACCAAGGCACAAGAAGTGTTCTTTGACTTATTGGAATACCGCAAGATTGCAAAGTGGAGATTGCAAAACATTACATTATTATTCGTGTGTATTGCATTGCAAAAAGAAATTGGATTAAACTAATCCAAAACAATCTCGAAATATTTGCTTATCTCATAATTTCAGAGTAAATTTGCCCACAAAAATAGGAACAAACAAAAACGAGACAATTATGGGCATTATTAATTTATTCGATAAGGATGTCACCTTGAATGCTGTCTTGTACATCATACAGCAAATGGGTGGAAAGGTTGATATGCACAAGATATTCAAGACCCTTTATTTCGCAGACCAAAGGCATCTCAGCAAGTATGGTCGTACGATAACGGGCGATGTGTATATCGCCATGCATTATGGTCCTGTTCCATCGAGAACTGATGATATATTCAAGGCTGTAAGGGGAGATAGCTATTTCCCTGCTGGCGACTTGAAAGACTACTTCCATTTCGTTAACAGATACATTGTCACCAACGACAAAAAGCCAAACTTGGATTACCTTTCAGAATCAGACCTGGAATGCTTGAACTATTCCATCAGCGAATGCAAGGACAAAAGCTTTGAGGAACTCACTCGCAAGTCACATGGCTTGGCTTGGGAGAACACGGCAAGAGACCGCGTCATATCCTATGCCGATATATTGCGAGAAGAAGGTGACACAGAGGGATACGTAGAGTATATATCAAACAAATTGGAGCTGGAAAGCTCATTTTGCTAATGGAAATACCATCTACACTCATCGAATTGCGAATCGAACGAGGCACCATACTGCACTCCACCATGTTTGAGAACATTGACCATGGCAAATTTTTTGTCATTGTCGGAATAAGCGAAGAATTTGTGGCAGGCTTCTTCTTTATCAACTCCAAGGTCAACAAACATATCGAAGAAAAGCAAGCACAGCTTGATATGCAATATCCACTCAGAAAAAATGATTATTCATTTCTTCATCATGACTCTTTCCTCTGTGCCACGAGGATAGAGAAGATACAACGCTCTAAACTTGCCGATACGATAACGTCCGGAGTAACAACCATCATCGGAAGCATGAAACCGGAGCACATGGAAGAACTGCTTGAAAAGGCAAGGGAATCCATATTGTTCTCAAAAATTCAAAAGAAACTATTTCTATACTAAGATATATCAAGGAGCGGTGCCTCAAGCATCGCTCCTTCTCTTATCCCATTCAAGCGGTATTCCAGTAATGGCATGCCGCTTTTTTCGTGCCCATAAATTAAAGAAATCATGAGCAAGAAGACATTATTCTACACAATCAATGGGAGTTTGCGTTGCCTTCAGGGCGACACCACTCGCCCACACATACATTACTTCGATGATCGTTGGCCTGAGCCAATGATTGCACGTTGCACAGGACAATACATGATGTATCGTCCTCGCAAGGTCAGAAGAAGATATAACAATACATTCGTCGGCAATCGTTAATTTTGCAAGCGTATGAACAGTAGAGAGTTCTATAATTTGGTAAAGATGACACGTTACGCACAGAAGCGGTTCTTCTCCGCCACTAACTCCATCGAGAAGAAAGGATGGCTTGCCACGAGCAAAGGATACGAGAACAAGCTTGACGCAGAGATTGAACGTGTCGAAAAAATAATAAACAACAAAGAATTATGATGAAAAAGTACTTAGGAACAAAACTTGTCACTGCCATGCCAATGACAAGCCCAGAGGCTGAGGTCGTACTCGGCAGAGTCATCAAACCAGCCAAGCACAGCTGTTCCGTCGAGGGCTACCTCATTCAGTATGAGGATGGCTATCGCTCTTGGTCGCCAAAGGAAGTCTTCGACAAGGCTTACAGACCTGCCGACAACTTCCTTGACAGATTGGTCATTGAGCGAGACGAGTTGCAAAGGCGGCTTCTCGATCTCAAGACATCGCTCATGACAGACGGCTTCCATGAGAAAGTGGGCGACAAGCAATTCTACTGGATGCAGGAACAGCGCAACGCCATGGAAATCTACGTCGAAGTGCTCAACAAGCGAATAACCCACGCCATCAACAACAAGTAGCCCATGCACAGCATTCTGAAGTCGAACCGCCGAGCCGATATCTCGTTCTCCCACACAGGTCAGATAAGCATATCGGCAAATCTTACCAAAGCCCTCGACCTGCATCCAGGGGATGCCATAGATATAAAGACCGACGGCTTCGAGTATTACATCTACATACGTTCTCCGGGCACACCGGGCGTACGATACGAGGCACAGTGCTTCCCCTCCAACAAGAAGGGGAGGCACTTTCGTGCATACAGCCGCCGCATCTGCAAGACCATGCTTACTGCTTGCTGCTGCACGGAAAAGGTAGAACTTGCCACAGGCGAGACTATCACGCAGGGCGGCATCAAGTACATTACGATCATAACAAGACTCATCCTCAACCATGATTAAAGAAACGAAACTCGGCGGTTTTTCCGCCATGCCACTCGACTACGAGGCATCCGACGGCGAACTCTCCACCGCCCTTGGAGTGGTCTCGGAGAATGGAGCCCTATGCCCAATATTGCAGCCAAAGACTGTAATGACATTCTCCAAGACCTCGCTCAAGGTCGTCTATATCCATGAGACCTCGGCATTCCATTACTACATCGTCCACGACACGGAGACTGGAGAAGTGTATTACACCGAGCAGGAACAGCAGAAAGACCCCATCCTACAACTCATACACAGCTTTGGAGCGACAAATATTTACAGCTTCGCCACGATTGGGAACACCCTCATTGTGCTCACGGAGCAAGGAATGCACTACTTCCTATGGAAGAGCAAGACAGACGGATACTTACATCTCGGCACCCACCTTCCTGAGTGTCCCATATCCTTCGGCCTGCAAGCCGAGGTCGTGAGAACCGACGAGTTCGACATTTCCTTCGATGGAATAGATGAAGGCAGCATATTCAACGAGTTCTCCGACAGCAACAAGACAAGGGTGACAAGCCAGGTGCTCGCCAAGGTCAACAAGTTCATAGCCGAGGAATCCACCAACAAGGGACGTTTCATCTTTCCGTTCCTGGTGCGTTACGCCTACCGGCTTTACGATGGTTCGCTCACCATGCACTCCGCTCCGATATTGATGATAGCGTCCTCGGACCTTGCGCCGCAGGTTTTCTACGAGCACATCACGGGAAAGAAACAATACACCGATGCGAAGCTTCGAGTCGTAGGAGCGTTGTCCAGTCTCGACTATGCGGTTGTCGGTCAGTCGTACTTGGACAGCCTCGCAAATTGGAAGGACATCATACGCTCGGTTGACATATTCATATCCAAGCCTATCTACACCTACGACCAAAACGGACAGTGCTCCGGTTTCAAGCAGTCATCCGATATCGACTCGTACTGTGTATGCTACCATTCCAACCAGAACGTTGACCCTCTTGGCATCAAGTTCCCTATCCGCTACCAAAAGAACACCTTCAACAAACTGTATGCCTTTACCTTTGGAGAATCGGCGGCAAGCGACAAGCTCACGTATCCAGCAGGACGGCTAATGATACCTCGCCGTTCGGTCGATGCCGTGCGCGAGGACATACGCTCCACCTCTCAGTTTTTTCTCCTGGAGAGCATCAAGGTGGACGAATTGACAACCACACGCACATTGATTGACGTGGAGGAGGATTACCTGCAGTCGCTGTTGAACAGAGAGGTGATGAGCGACGACTACGACTCTCACGACACCATCGTACCGCAATACGCCTTCTCCTACAACTCCAGAATCAATGTCGCAAACATCAGCAAGCAGCTGTTCCGTGGATACCATGCCGCCTCACAGTTCTGCTACACCAATGGTTACGTGGCAAACTTCAGTGATGCACAGACTACCATTTTAGATTACAAGTCCTCGTACATGGTCTATGTGTTCATCAAGCAGGACGGAAAGGACATCGTCGTGGCGTGCGAGAGCTATGCATTCTCTGCCTACTGGCATCCTACGCTCTTCATATACTACCCGAACATCAACGCATACAAGGCGGTGATATGCGACATGTACACCTTTGCGAAATACTACGAGGTTCCGCTTACCGCCCATGGATTCCTCAACGGTGCGTTCTATTTCGGAGGATGGGACAACCCTACCAAGGAAGGCAGCCAACCAACGCTGTCATCCATACAAGAAAGAACCATCAGCGTACCCAACAAGATATACACTTCCGAGGTCAACAACCCCTTCTACTTCCCTACCACTGGCATCAACACCGTTGGCACGGGCACCATCCTCGGCATTTGCGCCGCCGTAAAGGCTCTCTCCCAGGGGCAGTTCGGACAGTTCCCTCTCTATGCCTTCTCCACCGATGGCGTCTGGGCGCTGGAAGTCTCCTCCACAGGCTCCTACTCAGCCAAGCAACCAGTCACACGAGAGGTGTGCGTCAACTCCAAGAGCATCACACAGATGGATTCCGCCGTCCTCTTCGCCACAAACCGTGGCATCATGCTCATACAGGGTTCCACGGCCACGTGCATCACCGATGCCATCAACAACGAGATTTCGCTCTCGCTCCCAGACCTCCCATACTTCAGCAAGGTGCTGGAGAAGTACAAGGTTCTCCTCTCCGACGTGCAAAAAGCATTGCTGGGCAATGTCACCATTGTTCCGTTCATCGACTACCTGAAGAATTGCCGGATGGTCTTCGACTACACGCACCAACGCATCATCGTTTACAATACCGAATATTCCTACGCCTACGTGTATTCGTTGAAGACCCAGCTGTGGGGAATGATGCTCAGTCAGGTAACGGACACCGTCAACTCCTACCCTGAGGCTTTGGCGATGGACGCAAACGCAAACCTCGTGGATTTCTCGGATTCGCAAGCCACCGAAGGGGCGGCTATGATAGTTACCCGTCCATTCAAGCTCGACGATCCCAACGCATTGAAGACCATCGACACGCTCATCGTGCGAGGCACGTTCCGCAAGGGACACGTGCAGACCGTCCTCTATGGCAGCGTGGACCTCTTCAACTGGCACCTTGTGGCAAGCTCCGTCGATCAATACATACGAGGCATCCGTGGCACACCATACAAGTACTTCCGCCTTGCCCTCGTATGCAACCTGCAGAAAGGCGAGGGCGTGCATTCATTCACCACGCAATACATGCCACGACTTGACAATCGTCCAAGGTGACAACACCAAAAAGAGGGACATCATCACGATGCCCCTCTTCCCCATTCTCAAAACTACTAACAATCAAAAAACATGAGAAAATTCATTTATCCTAAAAAGGCTTCAGCTTCCTTCGCAAGGTAACCTTGCGAGATACCAACGCCGTCTTCATCTTCTTCTTCAGCTGAATCATCTTCTGCTCCCAGTTGGGCGCACTGTTCGGGAAGGTTATGCTCAGCCAGTCCTGCAGCACCCTGCACACCATGTACTCGTGCACGAGCGTCCTCACCAGCCTAAGCGTGCTCTTGGCGAATCCGTCGGGCAATCTCATGGAGATGGTGTACTCGTCGGGAGCCACGAACGTGTCGTCGAGCACCTCGCCATCCAGCACGACCTCGTCGGTGTACGGATAGAGCTGCTCCACGCATTCGTCATGGGCGAGGTTCAGTACCCTGGTCACACGGTCCACATTACCTTCCTCTGCTATGTCCCGCACCTGGTGCCGTGCGTGTTCCGCATCCTCGCCCATGACATCGCCCTCCACGAAGGCGTAGTTGCTGATGTCATAGAGCAATTGGTCACGTCTGAACGCAAGCTTTACTGTCTTCGGCTTACGTTCGTTGCCTTCATATAACTCCATAACCGATTCCTTCAATTCTTACGCATTATATGTGGGGCGAGTTGGACGGCTGCGCTTATAGAGCGCACGCTTCACTATCTCAAGGCTCGCCTGGCTGTGATCCACGTAGTCCTTCGCATCGTCCTTGTTGGTGATGGTGAACCACTCGCTGAGCGCCACGTCCACCAGATAGGCGTGGATGCCGTTGCCTAACGAGTCGGCCGAGGCATTGTTGTAGTTGCTCGGCAGTTTGAACGAAAGACTCAACTGTCCGTCATTGTCTATCTCCTGCTGTATGAGGTTGCTCGTGGTGGTCGTGTCCTCGTCGAGATACTCGCCAAGCAAGCTCTTGAGGGTGCTGAAAGCATTGGCCAACGAACGCCGAAGCTGGTAGCTGTTCTCAGCATCCTCGCTCGCCTGCATGTTGCTCGCCTCCTCGTAGCCCTTGCCACTCGCCTCTCTCGCCTGGCCAGTGAGAAACGCCTTGTTCATCACGTCGTACATGAGTTCTTTCACCTCCAGGCTTACCGTAAGGGTCTTCTTGTTTTCTGCCATAACTGTGTATTTTAAAGTGATTGATTACTTCAAGTCTTCTTCGCCTTCCCCACCCTTGTCCGGCTCGGCTGGCTTCGTGACGTAGGTCGGCCTTGTGGGTCTCTTTTTGTAGAGAGCCTTCTTGTGAACGCCAACCAAAAGCTCGTTGGCGGCCGTTCCGTAGTTGCCCGCCTCCTTCTTGTTGCAGAAGGCGAACCACTTGGCCACGATGTTCATCACGAAGAAACTAACAAGCTCCTTGTTCATGCTGTTCTCCAACGTGGTGTCGAAAGACTGCGAGAGACAGAGCTTTATTTCCCAGTCGCCGTTGTCCTTGGTCTGCTCATCGGCAAGCTGTTTCTTCAGTTGCTCGCACACCGCTATCTGGCTCTCGCTCCAGAAGCGCTCCAGCATCTCACGGTCGGCGTCCGTGGTGAAGATGCGGTCGTATGCGTCATCGTCCCCGTCCATTTTCTTACCAGCATAGCTGGTGGTCTTCGCGACCTCGGTAAGAACGCTGTCCTTATCCACTGTCAATGTTACTTCTGTCATCCTCGATGTGCATTTATAGATTAGAAACCAAACAAGCTGTAGCTCACCCCTATCCCAACGTATGGACAGGTGCGACCGTCCAATGTAACGCAATAGCCAATGCCCGGTCCGACGACCAACCTGTGCGGCCGTTCGGGGGGCTTGGTTATGGTGACCGTTCTTGTCACATACTTGGTCATGGCAAGCACCTTGATGCTGTCAAGGCACGGACGGTAGCCGCTCACCCATGCCACATAGCTTGTGTCACGATACACCTTCTGCACGATGGGCACGCCCACCACCTCCATCACGCTATCGCCTGCGACGGAGTCGTGGCGAGGTCGTGCCATTGCCATCGGAACACGAAGGGTATCGTAACGCAAGACTAACGAGTCCTTCGGTACGGGCAGCAGGTACGGAATGGTGTCCACGTATGTCGTTGAGTCCACCTTAACCTTCGCCTCGTTCCGTTGCTTTTCCTTGTCACGGAAAAGCCAGATGGTGTTGCATACAATAAGTAAAAACGCTACAAGGAGCGGCCAATATCTTTTCCAAAACTTTTTCATGTCAATTTTACATTTAGAGCCATCTTGGCCAACAGGAGATACCTCTTTCTGCTGGATAGTCCATTCGTGCCACCGTTAATCTTTCGGGTAATCGCGTTGATGTTGTCAGCGTCGGCGAGTTCGTTCAGTCCGTGCTTCATCCAATACCACATGGAAGAGCGAACCGCCCCAAGCGGCTGCTCCAGAAGCTCAGGCTTGCTCACCACGTCGAAGCCGCAATATCGTTTGTACGCCACATAGTTCGCCCTGCCAGTTATCTGTATCAGCCCCCTGCCCTTGTATCTCACGCCGTCCCCTTTGTGCGTGTTACCTAAGTCGGCGCGCCACTCATACGCCTTGCCGCTGGCAAGCTCTTTGGTGTATCTCAGCTCACAACTCTCGTGTGCTATCTGCGCCAGATAGTGCGCCCATCTCAGCGGTGTGTCGATTTCAAAATCCTTGGCAAACCGATTTAGGAAAGGCAGGAACCTCTCCGCCCTATCATTAGCGTTAGGCATCGCCATCAGCAGCTGTTCCAGTCGTATTTCCTTCTCTTCCATCGTGTACTAATTGCGTTTAGAGTTCACCCTATGATTTCAACTTATCCAAGTTTACATCAAAGTGACGTGCCGTCTTGTCAACCATTATCTGTTGCAGTATCTTCCAGAAGCGGCTCTCGCTCTCTGGCCTGCAGCTGCTCTCGTTCTCCAATATCGACCAGAACTGCTCGAAACAGATAACGCCAGTAATCACATACGACAAGGGGATGGTGACATGGATGAATACCCAGTGCTCGGCGAGGAAGCCGAGGATGATGAGCGACAACCGCTTCGGTATCGTCTGCTTCACAACCTTGCCGAAGGCGAACGAGGTGAACTTGGCCTGCTTGCGCTTTGTCTTGTCTGGATAGGACACGTGCACACGCTTGTCAAGCCTGTACGCCGTCCATGCGTCATAGAGGATGAACACAATGGCCACTATGATGAGAGGGAACGTAGGCTTGAACTCGCCTATCATCCATCCCACGATGCCGCCCAATGCCATGGCGGCCAACTTCCAAAGGTTAAACACTACTCCCATGGCTCGTCCTCCTCCATCATCTTGTCCCAGTCGATGGAGTCCTTCACCTTCCATCCCGCATGCTGGGTGTCGATTATAAACTTGCTTGCCGCCTGCGAAAACTCCACGAACTCCTCCTTGGTCTTGAAGGTCATATAGACGGCAACGCCGTCCGAGTCCTCGTTGGTCTTCACCTCAAGCGGATACTCCACGCTTTGGCTCCGCTCGATGGCGGCGAAGTTGAGCTGGTTGGTCTTCGACAGATACACACTCTCGCCCTTCCACTCGAAGCCGTTTAGGATAACTTTGTCCGAATACTCGTTGACGGCAGCTATCACCAAATCCTTCACCTGCTGTAGGCCAGGCGGATATTTGAAGCGTTCCCGCAGTTGGCTTCCATCAGGAAGGACGTAAATAAGCGTCCATTCATGCTTGCCTGTTCGAAGCACGCCGTTGATGTTGTTCTTTTCCATAATGATAATTTTTAAGTGTAGAAATATCTGATCACGCCATTGCCGACCACCTCGCTCTGTATGACAGTTCTGAATGGAAATCCGTCCTCTATCCGCTCGATTTGCCGGTGCAGGTCTTTCATCTCCTCGGAGTTCGTGAAGAACTTGCCAATCATGTCTGTGTCCTGGAACTTGAAGGAGACGAGGTCTCTCAGTCCGTTGTCCGTCTTCACGTCCTTCTCGAAGTCAAGTATCACCAGTTTCTGGTTTTGGATGGCGGCGAGCCTGGTCACCTTGCCGGGGAATCGTTTCTTCCCGTCCTTTGGGCGATACTTCACGCCCAGCTCTGAAAATTCTCTCATCCTTTGTCGAGTAAGTTTATAGTATAAATGACAGCAGTCCGCGTGTTTGGCCATGCCCTTGAAAGAGCCTATCAGTTCCTTGCGCCGCCTCCTGCTTCTTACCTTGGCGAGATGTCTCGCCACTTTCTGCTTGGTGCGTTTCCTCACAAGCGAATGCGTTCCGTAATCCACATATCCCAGAAAGTCTATGCCTGCGAAGGTTGGCCTCACAGCCTCGCTTGGCTTTATCTCAAGCCCCAGTTCACTCAGTAGCGAATGTAGCAAGTTCCTCGTCTCCCAAAGCTCCCTCTTGCTGTTCGACCTAATCACGATGTCGTCGCAATATCGGTAATATCTGCTGCGTCTCTCGCCGTTGCTGCCAATGTAATAACCCACATGTTCCTCAATGATATGGTCTATCTCGTTCAAGTGAAGGTTCGCAAGGCATTGGCTGCTACGAAGCCCTTTCGACAGTCCCCTTGGCAATAGCTCTACGAACCTGTCCATGATGGCAAGAACCTTCTTGTCGCTGATGTACAACCTGAGTTGCCTCTTCATGACACCTTGCAAGATGTTATCGTAGTAATGGCGGATGTCGCTCTGGTAGTAGTAAAGCGTTGGATCCTTCTGCAAGTCCTCATGCAATCGGTTGTGCAGCCAGTGCATTCCCCTGCCCTTGATGCTGCTCGCAGTGGTCACGATGAGCGATGGATACACATAGGCTTCCACCACGACCATCACCGCATGGCATCCCACTCGTGAGTAAACGTCGGGTGCCTGCACTCTCCTCACCTTCGGACCGTCCCTCACGTCCATCGACCTGAATCGTCGAACCTTGAACGTGCCGTCCTGTAGTTCCTTCCTCAGCTTCGCTACGTACAGGTCACGCTTGGGCTTGTATTTCTCCCTCTGCTCCTCCACCTCAAGGTGAGAGATGACATAGTCGAAGGAGGCATACAGGTTCGAGACCGAGACTATCTCTCCCAGCATGTCGGCGATTGGATATTGTATGTTCCCTTTCGCCAAGTAGTCTTTCTGTTCCAATTGTTTTACGTTTTTACATCCCCTCTGCTTTCAGAAGGTCTCTTGATGTTTCGGCTTTCCACAATGTCGTGCTGTTGCCGTGGCTCACGGTTCTCGCCTCATGCCGTCGCCCATCACGTGGGCAGTGGCTGTGTTGCGATTGTTTTTCGGGGAATGCAGAAAACTCACCCCCCTGTAAGTTCCTTTGTTTTCCAGGCGCGTGCCGTTGTTCGAGTTCGAGTTCGAAGAAACGTTGTTCGCATTCAGATAGACGAGGCCGCCATTCGAGTTCGCATTGTTGCTCGACCGACCAACGACACGGCAGCGGAACCGTTCCGCACCCGCTCCCTCCACCGTGCGTGTCTCTGTCTCGGAAGCGGACAAGATTCACCTTGCGACCGCAAAGGTCATAATATTTTTCGAGCAGGGAAGTTTATCTTTTTACAAGCACACCCGAAAATTTTCCCTTTCCTCGCCTTTGGGGAACGAGAAAAGGGAAATGCCCTTTCGTTTTTCGCTGCGCTACGCTTTACGCTTTTTCGCTTTCCGTCTCATCGTCAAATACGATTTCGCCGCTGAAAGCCAGGCGCGCGCCGCTGCTCGAGAGCGAGTACGAAGAAACGTAGTTCGCACTCAGATAGACGAGGCCGCCAACCGAGTACGCATAGTTGCCCGACCGACCAACGACACGGCAGCGGCCATGATTGTACCATTGGACGTCAGAATAGTTGAGTACCCATTTGCTGTTGTCGGTGGTCTCACGGCTCATGATGATGTCGCAATACCTGCCGAACTTCACACGTCCCACGCAATAGCCACTCACGTTGCGGCCTTGCACGATGCGCTCCTTTCCTGTGTACGGGTCATGTATGTGCCATTTCGCATCGACAGGCTCGTCACCCTTCTCCACATACTTGTTCTTTCTGAAATCATAGTATGTATTGACGTTCACAGCCACATAGTCCATGATTTCCCACATGCAAGCCACCCAGTTCTGCAATCCGAATATGATGTTGCCCTGTCCGTTCGGCGTTCCTATGCGAGTCACGTTTCCATACGAGTTGAAGTTGTTGCTTCCAGTCGTGTAGTCCGCGCCGCAACCCGTTCCGCAAAGAGCTTGTATGTCCCTGTCGCCATAGAGTGCCATCACGAGATTGGCGATGTCCTTGCTCTCCTCGTAGCTCACGGAATGGAAGCCCTTGCCTCTCATTCGGCAGAGGAAAAGCAAGTCGGCGTAGGTGTAGTGCAGGCTCGCAGGAATGCTGACGTTGGCAAGCTCGCCCTCCGAATCGACCTTCCACTCGGCGGATGTCTGCTGCGTCCCGTCGCCTCGCTGCGTCTTCACGCCGCTCACGCTCCTGGCACGCTTCATTCCGTCCGATGTCATGCCATAAACGCCCACCATGTCCTGCTCGTGCCATACCCAGTCTGGCTCGATGGCCTCTATCTCGGAAGAGTCGGTGGTGAGCACCATGGTGTTCCCGAACCCATCGGGAGAGGTGAAGAGGAAAGTCTTCGCTCCCACTGGCACGTCACAGAAAACGTAGTCGCCAAAGACGAAGTCGAACTGCGCATGGCTCACGTTCATGTTGAACGTGCCCACGACCTTGCCGTCCGATCCGAGGAACACACCGCCTATGGTGGAGTCGTTCAGCCCTGGCCATCTCACCTGCCTCATTCCGTCCACGCTCACCTGGTACACGCCGTTGGCTGAGTTCTCCTGCGGCGTTGGCGCGTTGTCACCCTTGCTCAAGCCAGTGGCATAGACCGCCGAATGCTCCTTTACGAGCAACTCCGACAGTGTGTACCTCTTGGTGGTCTTGGCTGTCGATATTGGTTCGTTCTCCTTGGCGTTCGAGGACGCAAGCATATATTTCCGCTGGTTCTTGAAGTCGTTCACGCCCTTGTACCAGTAGCGGGGTATCAGTTTCATCAAGTCGTAGCCCATGCCCGAGTTGTCGTTGGGGTCGAAACTGTCACCGTTCGCAAGCACGGTGTAGTCAGAGTCGCTCACCATCTTGGCATGCAGCTTCCCGTCCGCCTCCAATTTGCAACGATAGGCATGGCTGCGGCTCTCTATCTCCTCGAAGTGCCCGCTCTTCCTGTACTCGTTGTTGAAGGCGTAGCCAGTCGAGTTGTCGAGGTTGGTGATGTTCTGCGAGTCGTCCTCGGCATCGTCGAAGCGGATGGTGGAGTACTGGGAGTTGAATATCTCCAGCTTAGGGAAATAGGCAGCGAAATTGCCAAGTAGATCAGTGGACACAAAGTCCTTCATGATCCATCGTCCCGTCAGTCCGGAGCACTTGCCAGCCTCCCCATAGCTGTTGCCGTTCACGTCAAGGCCAGTTGCGCCACTGTCTATGAGTGCCTGCAACACTGCGCTCTCGCCATACACGTAAAGGTTGGCAAGACCTATGTTGCGTATCCTCGAACCAGCCTTCACCGCGTCAAGGAGCAATTGCGTGGAGTCTATCTTCTCGCAACCGCTGATGAGCACGTCCTTCACGTTGCCAATTCCCTCGAACGACAAGCCGCCAGGATATTCCAGCCTTGGCAAGTTCTTGAACGACAAGCGTGTCATTGTCGATGGCAATGAAAGCGTGGTCACAGGAGCGGTTTCCGCTATGTCGATGCTCGCAAGCTGCGAACCCTCGGCACGCACCTCCCCAAGACGTGGGCAGTAGGTCGCCACCACTCCCGTTATCTTGGTGTTTCGGATGTCTATGCTGCGCAAGAAGCTCTTGTTGCCGAGGTCGAGCTGTGTGATGGCACCTGTACCCTCGTCAGGTGTGTATTCATCGCCGCCCATCACGAGCTCCTGCAGCATCGCACAATTGGATATGTCGAAGCCCTCTGCCTTCGGCGTGCAGCCGCTCAGGTCAAGGCTCGCAAGCCTCTCCGCACCAAACACGTATAGCATCGTACCCGAGCCTGTGGCGGTCGTTCCGCTCTTAAGCGTATAGCTTTCACCAGCTTTCAGGTAGCAACTGTCCACGCAAGCATCCGCACGGTCCACTCCGATGCCGAAGAATCCGTCGCTGGCTGCAGTTATCCCGACTGCTATCTGTGTGCCGGTGGCTCTCATCTTGAATGGATTCTTGTACAGGTCGCCAACCTGGTAGAAACCATCACGGTAGGTGAAGCGTTTCTTGAAGGTCACAGGCAAGTCCTCGGTTCTCAGTCCATGCACGGCATAGAAGTAGTTGGCGCCAGCCTTCGAGTTCTCGATGTACTTTCGCTCGCCGTCGAACGACGATATGACCTTGGCCCACTTGTCTATGCGGTCGGTTATCCATATCTTGGTGCAGCCGTCTGCGGAGAACACCTTGATGCCGTCCGCCTCGGCGTTTCTCATGGCTGCAGCCACGTCGTGCAGCGTGATGGTGGATGCGCCGCCATCCTCCAGCCAGAACTTGTCGCCCTTGTACGATTGCTGGAACATCACGCTGTTCCAACCTTGGTAGAAGTGCTTCGGGTCTTCCTTCGAGTCCAAGTCCCATGGTACGGTGATGCCGCAGTCGTTGTCGGCAAGCCAGCAGCAGTCACCATCGTACCAATGGTTGAAGTAAGCCCTCGTAAGTCCACCTGCGTCAAGGTAGAACGCAACCATCATGTTCTTGCTTCGCTGGTCAACGGCAAGGCAATAGTCAGAGCCTACCACGTAGCACAGCGTTGAGCGCACGTTTGCGTGCTCGTGTAGTTCCTCGCACCATTTTTTCAGGCGATGCTCCTTAGTGCCGCTCACGGTCTGTCCATGGAGCGTGATGTCGCCGTCGCCCTCGCCAAGATCCTGCGAGCACTGCTGCGTCCACTCCAGCCACTTGTACAGGTTGTAAGGCACCTTCTTTCCTTGTGCGTAGAGGTCGTTGAGGTCGTCGTCGTCCGGATAGCGGCTCTCGTAGTAGCCGAGCCATACAGGCTCGCCGGTGGCTGGGTCTATGCGCATGAGGTCTTCCACCGTGTTCACTCCCTGCAACCAACAGAAAGAGTCGTACTTCAGGTACTCGAAGCACTCCACGGGGTTCAGCGTCCTGCCTGTCACCACCCATTGCTTGGTGCTCTTGTCCCAAGATATCTTTCCTGTGGTGTCCTTCCATGTTCCGCCCACGTACTTCACATACTTGTCGTCGCTGGTATGATACACAGTGCCCCAGTCATAGTTGACCACCTCGTCAGAGAGCACCTCCGCCAAGGTCTTTTCGATGTCGGTGGTGTCCGCCACGGCGGTTGTCTCTGTCATGCCTCCCGTTCCATCGTTCTCCAGGAAGACATGCTTAGGACCGCAATACTCACTGAGCATGTAGATGTTCGAGGCGATGAGCTCGTCGCTCTTGCCAAGCGTCTGCGCCTTGAACACGTTGATGTCTTGGTCTTTCTCTGCCACAAGTTCCACGAAGTCTCCGTAGTTGAGGCACGAAGAGTTGTAGCCGTCCACCTTCTCGAAGCCAAAGAAGTCTGGATTGCCCTTGTCCACGTTGAAGTTCGCCTTGGCATGGAAGTAGGCGTACGTCTCGTTGGTGGCGTCGATGCTCTGCGCGTCCGTGCGGAACAGGGCGCAAGAGACAGAATCAATGCTGGTGTTCAGAGTCCCAGCGCCATTGTAGGCGTTCTGCGCCGGTGTCATATAGTCCGCACCCAGCGCACGCTGAGTCTTGTTCATCAGCTCCATCATGGCGCCGTTGTTCGCACCGGTGGAGTCCGAGTAGTCCACCTTGATGGTGATGGTCTTTACCCAAAGACCGCCATCTATTACCTGCACCTTGTACTTGGCGGCCATCTTCTTCGCCGTCTGGAACTTGGCAAGTGCCACAGCGTCGTTATTGAAGTCCTCCTCGGTGTGCAGCATCTCTATCTTGCAACCCTTGAACTTGCCCTTCTTGTTCTTCACTGGTCGAAGGGATGATGTCGTGCCTTGGTTCACGGTAGGCACCTTATAGACGACGCAGTCCTGCCATGGTCTGTCTGGGAATCGGATTACCCAGTCATAGTAAGCCTTGGTCTTCTTGTCGCCGTCCAAGGTGTCAAGGTAACCAGGGTAGCTCGAAGGTATGTCGGGCGTCTCGGCGTTCTTCAGGAGCGTCACGCAACAAAGGCCAGCGTTCATGCAGGCTTGCAGGGTAGGTCTGTCCTTGGTCGTTCCCTCTGCGGTCTGCGATGCCATCACCTGGTTCTTGTTGTACTCGCTAAGCATGGCAGACGTGTCCTTCAAGCCCACAAGATAGTTGTTCAGAGCTTGACGGTAATTATAATAGGTGGCCCAGCCTGTAATCTTGTACAGGTAGATGTCAGCCTTCGTTCCGTCGAACTTGATGGTCTGATCGTTGTTGGCGAACTTGCCCGCATTGTGTAGTAGCAAGCGGCGGCGAAGTCACCGTTCACGAATATCTTGACGGCACCGATGCCAGAGTATGGCGCGATGCCCGAAGGCTCCACCACGATGTCGAAGCGTGTCTCCTTGTCAGTGGCATACAGGGCTATGGCCGTCTGCTGTGCGCCCAGGTCGCCAGGGTTCACGGCGGTGGCACCGTCACAGGTGAAAACGAGCTTCTCGCCAGTGAGGTAGAATCCCAATTGGTTCTCGCCAAGGCAGTCGATGAGCCTTGCCGTCCTGTCCTCCACGTTCTTCACCTTCACCGTGAAGCTGATGGCCATTCCGTTCTGCTCGATGCTGTTCGACGAGAAAGGCTTGAAGCTGCACTCCGACTTCATGTCCTCGGCGATGCGCAACGCCATTCGCCCGTTGTCACTGTCCGTACCATACGACGGAGTGCCGTAGCTGTCCTTCACGAAACCGTTGCTGGACCAGTTGCATCCTTCTACGGTTATCTCTGCCTGGCCGTCCTTGATGGTCTTGTCCTCCTCGCCGTTGCTTCGGGAGTCCATGAGGATGTTGAACTCACGCTGCGTGCTCACCTCCTCCACGTCAACGAGACTGCCGTCTATGTTGAACGAAGCCACCTGCGATGACACCCCACCACATTCCACGTAGATGTCGATGGTCTTGCTGCCGTCATGCACGCTCTCCAACACCTGCTTGGTGAATATGTTGGTGGACGAGCGATAGGCCACGTTGGTACTCTCCGCCTTGCCGTCATAGAGAATGACAGCCTTTGGCTCGTCATTGTTGGCTTGATATACGGCATAGTCGATGTTGATGTACTCATACAGCTTTCGCTTGCCGTCGATGGTGTCCGTGTACCACCGTGTGGCGACGACAGGCGCATTGTTGCCTTCCTCGATTACCATGACGGCAGTATGCAGATAGTTGCCCACAACGCCCGATCCTACGTCCTCCCCGTGTATGCGGATAGGATATGCGCCGTGCTTCAACTGTGTATCGCAACAGTTCTTTGGGTCTATCACTACGTCGTGCTGGTAGGTGTCGAGCACCACGCTCGTCCCCAGTTCCTTCCATTCTCCGTCTATCTGCATCTCCGTGACGCATCTGATGCCCTTGTCGCTGGCGTTGTTGGCAAATTTGTAGAGAGGTATCTTCTTCGACGCTCCACCTACGGCCAGTGCCGTGCTCGCCGTGTAGTTCAATGTCTGCGCACTCGTCACGGTCACGTCCACGCCGCTCACGTTCACGTTGCGGCTGCCAGTGTTGCCGGCATCGTCGTATGCCACGAGTTGGAAACGCTTGGTCGTGGCCGTCTGGAAGTACGAGGAAACATCCATCTCGAAGTCGTAGGTGTCGCTCGTGGCCGACGATGCACGATTAAAGACGAAGGTTTCCAGCACCAGGTTCGTGTCTCGATCCTTCAGAAGCACCTTCTCTATCATATTGCTCAGTTCCTCCTTGCCCTGCATGGTAATGCTTCGCACGGATGCCTTGAGGACGATGCTGCCCCCTGCCTTGGCATACAGCGGACTCTGCTCGCATTGCACGCTGACAATGGTTCCACTGCTCTCGCCACCGCTTCCTGTACCAACTGCAAAGGCTATCTCGTTGCCTATGCCCTCTCCCTCTGCGTTGGTGAGCTGCAGCTTCACAACGCCCTCGGTCTCTGCATCGATATGGATGTCGGCTGGAGTGTTCTTGTAAGCGCCACCAGAGGAATAAGGCTCCTCGCTGTCCTTGGTGGGCTCGTCGGTGCAGGTCACTTTCGAGTTTCCCCCACCGCCAAACTCCATCCATGGCTTCTCGTCTGCAGGGTTGATGTCCGCCACACCTCTGGTAAACTGGTAGGCCTTCCACATAGGCGAGCCGTTGCTTGTGGTCTCCGCTGTCTTGAAGGTAAGCACAACGCCTGTCTTGAAATAAGAGAGGCCGCTCTCCTGCTCCAAGTCCTGCACGGCCTTGATGGCGGTCGATAGTGTGTATTGCGTGTCACCGCAAAGGGCGTTCACGTTCACGGTGTTACCGATGGACGACCCGTTGCTGCCGAAGTCCGTCCAGTTGGCCTCCTTCTTCCAGTCCTCCTCCGTTTTCTTTCCAGGATTGGTCCATTGCTTGTTTTGCCAGCCACTATCAGTGATATAGCTGAGCACAATGCCGGGTTTCATGTAGTCGTCGCCATTTTCGAGGTCTGCAATCTTCTCCAATACAACAGAGAAGGTGACGGCACGGTCGTTCAGTCCAAGCAGCACGTTTGTGTTGATGGTGTTGCGAGCCACTATCTCGTCCGCTTGCTTGCCTATGGTCTCCGTTGTGGCTGCCATTGCGCTACCCAAAGCATTGACCTTGCCCTGCATCTCCTTGCCCTCGTCTCCGGGGAAGGCTGTGCCCGTGTCATGTCCAAGGGAGATGTCGCTGCCCACAAGCACGAGGCTCTCGCCATTCCAATGATAGCACTTGCCTGTGGAGGCTACATAAATCTTTCCAGCCTCAGGTTGACGACCGTTGTCCGTAGAGACACCGAAAATGCTGCCGTCCGCCCAATCCAAGTAATAAGACGTGGTGTCGTTGTCCTCATCGCTCGAGGACTCCTTCAGCAGGAAGCAGCGTACGCTCTCGTCATAGATTACTTGACAGCCGCCCGTCTCGGAAGAACTGTCCGAGGAAGGATATTTGACCATTACGCCGCCCTCGTCATCCACCTTTTCGAAATCCACCACGTCATCGTATCTCGTAGGGATATATGCGGAAGGCAACAGACCACTCTCGTCAAGCGGTGCCAGTCCACCTGCCTCACCTTTGGTGCCAATAAAGTCATTGATGTCCTTCTGAGCCTTGTCGGCAGACTTTTGCGCATTGTCAGCAGCGGTAGAAGCCGCATTTGCTGTAGTCTGGATATTGTTGACCTGGTTCCCCATGGTCGTCTGAGTGGAACGAAGGCTCTTGATGTCCTCCTTGTTCTGGCTTACGTCCACCTTCACTGCGTTAATATCTCCAGTGAGCTGCTCCACGGCCTCCATGTACTCAGTACTGTCAACGGTGGGGTTGCCGCCATCCTTGCCTGTTGCCACCCATTCGCCACCGTCCCCACGATAGATAGGTGCAGGCAAGGTATCTCCGACAAGTGCCCACCATCCGTCGTGAGGGTTGGGATAGGCGGTTCGCAGTTGCTCGGCTGTCTTGAAGAGTCCCTTGTTCGGACCCTTGATGTTCTTGGCGTCAAGCCAGCCTTCCACCTTCAGGTTATGGCCGACTGTCATGCTGCCCTTCACGTCCGCCTTACCGCCGACGGCGACATTGCGTCCTACGCTAATGTCGCCGTCCAATTGCTTTGTAGGTATTGATGAACCCATAAATAAAAAGTTTAATTAGATTAATGATTTCTTCTCTATACCAAGGAATTCTTGGCTTGCTCCAACATCACGGAGGCCTTGTCCGCATCGCCATAGGTGGAGAGAACGAGAGAGGCAGTCGTATAGACGATGGCCGTGTAGCAACGCTCGCAAAGGTCTATGCCACCGTCCTCGTCCATTTCTGGGTAAGGTATATACACAGCCTTGCTCACCGTGGCAGTGTTGTCATTGCAGGAGTAAAACTCCAGTACTCTCCCCTCCGGTCTTATGGCAATGGCGCAAACAGGCTTCTGTACGTTGCCCCTGATGCCCTTGAAGCGGCTTTTCTGTTGCTCATACTCCGGGTCGCTCGTGGATATGGCGGTATATACAGCCTTTTCCCAGTCGCTCATCTCGAATACCACAAGGCGCATGAAGTCAGCAGGAAGGAGAGTCCAGCCTTGCCCCGCCTTGGCCTCCGACTGTTCCCAATACACATTGTCCCCAAAGTTATGTCCGCCTTCCAGCAGGTAGGTTGGTGCGTCTATCTCCACCCTACGTATGGCATCGAGCACCTTGCTCTCGATAATCTCGTCAAGGGTCAATGTATCTACGTCATCTTCATTGATGAGCGCATCCGACACGGCGTTCTCGTCAAGGGTCACTCGCACATCGTGCAGGATTTCCGTCATTTGCTTGATCATGGCTAAACTCCCCCATATAGTAGGTTATTCCTTCACGAACAAAATTCCATTGGCCTTGCCGGTTGCGAGAATGGTATCCCAGTTGCGAAGATATGGCTGTGCACCGAAATGCTCCTCGAGATAGTCCTTGGCATCCTGGTTACATGATACCTTGACTACCTCCATCTCCTCAGCCGATTCTTCGCCACCATCAGTCGAGGTCTCAGCGTCCGCAGGTACGTCGTCAGATGGTTCGTTGTCGTTACCAGCATCATAGGTATCCCCATCGTCAGATGGTTCGTCGCTCACCTTCTCATGCGCTTCTTCGGCATTGGCTTGCTGTGCGGCGGCTTCCTGCCCTGCCTTTGGTTCTTCCTCGGCGGCCTTATCCTCAGCGTCCTTGGCTTTAGCCTCTGCCATACGCTTGGCCTGTGCGTCCGCTCTACGTTTTGCCTTGGCTATTTCCTCGGCGCTCATGCCCAAGTTCTTCGATTCCAGCAACACAATCTTGCCACAGGCAAAATAGCTCGAGCGTTCGATGATGGTCTGCACGATTGGGTCCTTGGTCATGAAGGTGGCAGGGTGGATGCCATACTCGTTCTCGAAGCCACCCTTGAACTCCACGTGTACGGTAGCCTTGCCAGCCTGCAAGTTCAGCTGCCATTCCATCATTCCGATGGCACCATATTTATTCAGTTTCATTTCTATGTGATTTTAGTTGATGAATAAGGGCGCACTTTCGGCGGTTACCGAAAGACACGCCCTTGATGCTATGACAAAAGATTATGCCTCCTGGGCAAAGATGTCTCCCTTGAACTCTTCCCACGAAGTCGTGGACTTGATGTACTTCCACATCTGGCCGAGCTTGGCATTCTTGGAGATGCCCGGGCAGTCACAAAGCAGGTAATATACCTGTCCGTCGATGAGGTCATCATCTGCAGGAGCCTCCTCGCTGTCCCACATGGTGAAGCCTGTGGCACCCAAGGTGGTAGGCTCGCCCTCACCGTCAATCCAGATATGGCAAGTACCCTTCAGTCCGAGACCGTCCCAAACGAGAACGCCACTTCTCTTGGCCTCCTCGCCCTCAACATCATCGTCGAAGCTGTGCTCGTTCTTATATACGTAGTGTACCAAGCGATCCTCGCCGATGAGCGCACCACTGTTCGAATACTTCAAGTAGTCAAGTGTAGGCTCACGCTTGATGTCGATGTCACCGAATACGGTATGGATGCGAGTCACCTCCCAGCCCAATACGTTGGTGGTCACGGTGATGGTCACCTCTGGATGCTTCGAGAAGTCGATGCACTGGATGTTCTCAAGCAAGTTCTTTCCTGCCAACAGCAAGGCGGTCTTAGGAACGTCCTCGCCTGTGTAGAACATCTTGGCCAAGGCGATGAACTGCTCGTACGTCCACTTGCCAGTCTTCTGCAAGATGCGCTTGAACTGCCAGCGAACACCCTCGGTGTAATAAATAAACTGCGGACCAATCTTGGTCTTCACCATAATCTTGCCCTTTCTGCCCGACCACAAGGTACGGTTACCCTTCACCTTGAAGTTGGTGATCGCCTGTTCTGCGATGAGTGCCTGGCTGAAAGGAATCTGCTTCTTCTGAGCGTCGAAGTAGTCAGACACTATCTGGTTCATGCCTCGCTTCTGCAGATAAATCAAGGTAGGCTTTGGTACGATGGTGTCAGGGTCAACCTCCTTCTGGGTCTCGTAAAGGGCATTCGACAAGATGATGCAAGTTGTGCCAGCTGGAATCTCAGGCACGGTGCAATACTGGTCTGTCGGGTTGGTCTTCGGACCGTTCACTGCCATCACGATAGGGTTCTGTGATGCCGTGTCCTGTCCTACCACGGCAAGCATCAAGTCCTTGCCAGGAGTCTTGGTCTGGCCATTCTCTGTATAGCCATCCACACCCTTCACCAGAAGTGTTCCATACTCAGCGGGAATGTTCTGGTCTTCCGGGTCGAGAGGAAGAATGCCCGTCCTGGTTGATGTGGCGGTCAGCTTGGCTGATGTCACCACCTCGCTGCGAGGCTCGTCTATCATATAATGCTCCACCTCTGGAGAATCCACGTTCACGGTCTTCGCCTTCAACATCAACTGCATCAGAGGAGTATCGTCCTTATGGAACTCGAAGAGGTCTTGGTCAATCGCCGTAGCGATAAAATTACCTGCTCCTACACCACCAGTGGCACTCGCCGCACCGCTCACGGTCGTGCTCTCGCCAGGCAACTGGGTCTGCGCACCAGCCGTACCAGGGGTAGTCTGCTTGTTACCTGTCACTGTCTGTACGCCTTGTCCAGCTACAGGTGTCTCTACTGTTTCTGCCATTTTCTTTAAAATTTTAAATGTGAATATTAAGTTACTTCTTTTCTATACATGCAGTGGCAAAGCCCTCCATGGCCATGATGCTCACAGTCGTGGCCTGCTTGTGTATCCAGCAGCCCCTGCGAGGCTTCGCCTTAGTCGCCTGCTCCACCATTTCCATAGGCTTACATGGCACCCTTGGCCAAGTCGAAAATACTGTTAGGCTTCTTCGGCTGCGTGCCCTTGTTGTTCTTGCCACCCAGCTGAGGCAGGCCGTCACCACGCTTGCCCTGTCTCAGCTGCTCCTGGATCTTGGCGTTTCTGCCACGCACCTCGCCCTCCTGGGCAGCGTCGTTCACGTCCTCGTCATGGTTGATGGCATTCAGCGCCATGTGGATGCTTTCCGCACTAAACTTGCCCAATATGCCATCCTTCATGATGGTGATGAGAAACTCCATGGCAGCGTCAACCTCATCGTCGGTCATTCCCTCCTCCTGCTGCAGCTTCTCCACAGTCTTGCGGGTCTCCTCGATGTTCTTGTCATACTGAGCCTGGTATTCCTTCTCCTTGGCCACACGCTCGGCGTAAGCCTTGCTGGCAGCAGCCACCTCCTCACGCTTCGCAGGGTCTTTCATGTCCTCCACGAAGTCCTCGCCATACATGTCAACCAAGGCGATGGCTGGGTCTTTCCCCTCACGCCAATCCGTCAAGAACTTGGCGCTCCTTGGGTCGCTCGTAAAGAGCTTGCTCATCGCCTCCTCACGACCCTTGTACTCGCCCAAACGCTTGTCGTAATCGTCGTAATCATCGTAAATTTGACTGTAAAGCGACTCATCGTCATCGAATTGCTTGTCGGGATATTTCTCCCTCATGCGCTCCGAGATCAAATCACGCTTGCTTTTAACTTCTTTATTATCAGCCATAAATTATAATGTTAAGTGTAATTGATAAAACTTTCCGCAAATATAGGCACATTCTTGCACAAAGAAAGTTTATCTTTTTACAAACGTAATCATTAATTTTGATGCGGCTAACATAAGCCTTGGCAATGCAATTTTAACCTTTTAAATTTTCGAGCAAGTGAAACATATCGGTGCAAACATGGAATTCTCCGAGGAGAGACTGGAAAACCTAATGAGAGTATATGACGATTATATCGTGAGGTGCGATTACATAAGGATGCCTGAGGTGTACGCATATATTGCGAATGCCCCGGCAGACCGTTTCTATGTGTCAGACGCAAGAGCTGCGGTAGTCGTGTCCGACATGATGCAGGGCAAGCCGCTCACCTCCATGCGTCCCCTCAAGCGTGAGATGTTCGAGGAGATTGGCAGGCGTGTCATGGAGTTGAGGAAGCTGCATCCGTCATGGACCATGCGCAAGCTATGCACCCTGGTGGTCGAGCAACCAGCCCCCAAGTTCTACATCACCCCTGGCAGCGCAAAAATTATGGTCTGCAAGGCTCGGAAGATATGGATAAGCAAGAAATTGAAAAGGCTCGCACACTTCCCCATTTTACAACTACAACAGACTGAGAATTTATAAATTAGTGGAAGTATGAATGCAATTAAAGCAGAAGAAATAGTAAACGGCCTGCTAAAGGAAAACGATCGACGAAACGCCATCGTCTATGCCAAGTTCGACCCAGTCACAGGCGAAGGATCAATAGGAAGGCGCATCAAGATACACATCGCCGACCACCCATTGCCCGACCAATGGATACCGGTGAGGATGATGAAGATACCATTGGTACGTCAATTGGTAGAAGCAGGTTCCATAGAAAAGTTCCTCCTCGACTACATGCAGGTCGAGGAGGTCACCGAAGAAGATTTCCTGAAGGTTGTCGAGCAATTCACAAGATTGCGAATGCGTTACGACTTCGCCTTCTGGGCTGCCTGCTTCGTGTACATCAAGCGAAAGGGAGGAGGCAGCGACGTGCTCTTCCGGCTCACTCGCCCACAGCGACGCTTCGTCAAGAAGCTGGAGAAACTACGCAGCCGCGGCAAACCTATCCGCATCATCCTTCTGAAGGCTCGACAGTGGGGAGGCTCCACCACCTCACAACTCTATATGGCATGGCTACAGCTCGTCCACCGTGTAGGCCTCAACTCCCTCATCATAGCCCACCAGGGAACGGGTTCGGATGAAATCAAGGACATGTTCGACAAGATGATTGCTGAATATCCTACAGAGTTGCTCTATAAGATAGGAGAGGAATACAACGAGAACGAGCCTAAGCTGGTAGGTGTTGGTAAGTCCGGTGCCATCCACCGTGTGCCGCAGCGCAACTGCAAGATTAAGATAGGTACAGCCGAGCGGCCAGACTCCTGCCGTGGTGGTGACTACAACCTCGTCCACCTCTCCGAGGTCGGCATTTGGAAAGCCACAGAGGGCAAGAAGCCAGAGGACATCGTGCGATCCGCCACGTCAGGTATTCTCCTCAAGCCATACACAATGATTGTGTACGAGTCGACGGCGAATGGCACAGGCAACTTCTTCCATCGTGAGTATGAGGCAGCCAAGAACAAGAAGTCGCAATTCATCAACATGTTCGTCTCGTGGTTCGACATCGAGCAATACACACTCGCCTTCGAGAGCGAGGAGAAGAAAAAGAAGTTTGCCGCATGGCTTTGGAAAAACCGAAACAACGACAACATACCTTCCGACCGAGAGGAACCAGGCAAGTACCTATGGTGGCTTTGGAACAAGGGAGCAACCCTCGAAGCCATCAACTGGTACATAGAGGAACGAAAGAAGTACAACGACCATGGACAGATGGCGGCAGAGTTCCCGTCCGACGACATCGAGGCTTTCGTCCATTCGGGGCAGCGTGTCTTCGACAAGTACAAAGTAGAGATGTTGGAAAAGACCATACGTCCACCACGCTACGTAGGAGATGTGTATGGAAAGGGCGACGAAGGCAAGGATGCCCTCAACGACTTGAAGTTCACACAGGATGCACAAGGACAACTTTGGGTATGGAACCTACCAGAGATATGGAAAGACGAAAAGGTTACCAACCGATACCTCACCGTTGTCGATGTGGGAGGACGCTCCAACAAGGCGGACTGGTCCGTCATCGTCGTGTTCGACCGCTATTGGATGATAGAGGGCGACAAGCCATGTGTCGTGGCGCAATGGTACGGCCACATCGACATCGACCTCTTGACGTGGAAGGCGGCGCAGATAGCCAAGTTCTACGACAACTCCCTCCTCGTCATAGAGTCCAACACCCTGGAGACCCACGACAAGGAGCGAGACGTTGACGGCGACCAGTCCGAATACATCCTCAACCAGATACGCAGTGTGTATCGCCGTCTCTACGCACGCAAGCAGAGTGCCGAGGACATCAAGAAGAAAGCACCGAAGAAGTACGGATTCCATACCAACGTCTCCACCAAGCCGATGATCATCTCCACGCTCGTCAAGGTTATCCGAGAGAACATGTACACTGAGAGAGACCAACGCTGTCTCGACGAGTACATCAATTACGAGAAGAAGCCAAACGGCGCATACGGTGCCATCGTCGGTGCGCACGACGACTTGCTCATGACACGTGCCATAGGCCTGCACATCTGCTTCTTCGAGATGCCTACGCCCGAAATCGTTCCGAGAGTCGATGTGTATGCCACCAAAAAGAAGAAGGTGATAACCGCAGCCACCATGTAAATGACAGTAGCCTCCTATGTAAACACAAGAAGGTCGAGTAGCATCCCCAAATACTACCCGACCTTGACCTTTTCTTTCGTTATGCGGCCTGCTGAGTAGGCTGCATGTATCTCTGCAGCATCTCCACAGCTCTTGGGTCTGTCCCCTGCTGCACCTGTTGCATAAGCTCTGGCGAGAAACCTTGCGGCTGCTCTCCACGCTCCATCGACTCCTTGTTGCTTCTGATGCTCTGCAAGAGATCGTCCGCAAATGGGAAGTCGCCATTCTCCAACAGTTGCTCCACGCTGATAGCCTGAGCCTGCCAAAGCTGCATCAATATGTCGTTGCACAACTGGCGATATACAGGTGTCGCCGTGCTCTCCGTGATGTTCAGGTCAAACTCCACGTCCCTAATCTTCTGAGGGTCACGCTGAATCTCGGCGGCATTCCTGCCAGCGATGTTCTCCAGCATCTTGTCGTCGTAATACTGCTGGATGTTCTTCACGTCCTTGATGGCACCATTCCTTACGAACTCACCAAACACCTCCAGTATGTCAAGCAGCGACGTGGTGGCGTTCTGAGTCTGCTGGCTGTACAGAGCCGCACTCGTGCCACTGTAGCCAGGCTTGCCCTGCAGCGCACCGTTCACGCCCGATATGTCCTCAAAGAACTTCAGCTGCATGCTCAGCAAGTCGCTAATGCCGATGTTCACCGAACTTGCCACAATCTGCTGAGGCACGGCACCACTCTCGCTCGGCTCATATACAATCACGCCGTTCACCTCCGTCCAGTGCTCGGCAAAGTCCTCGATGCTCACACTCTCAGGCAAGCAGTCCTTTGGAACGAGAAGCACGCCCTTGGCCGTCGCCCTGATACACCAGTCGTAGAGAGTGATAAGACGGTTCACATAACGCTGCTGGTCTATCACGTCCGCCACGAAACTGTGTATCTCGCCGTCAATGAAAGGATAGGCAAGGAACACATAAGGATGGCTCTTGTGCTCGTAAGGTGTCTCGCCCTCGTCCAGAATATCGCCAAACGGACTCAAGTAATAGTAATACCAGTAATTATCTACAAACCAAGTTGTCTCGATGAAAGGTATCTCCTCCTCAGGTATTCCGTCCTCCAAACCTTGCTCACGGCGACGATTGTTCACATCGAGCACCAACTCCTGCAGGTCTTCCTCGTTTATCTTGAACGTGCAACCATTCTGAGGGTCATAGCAACGATAGCGATTTCTC
>ERZ808240.908-NODE-908-length-37746-cov-300.446420_pt1 | contig 37746 bp, 50 predicted proteins | sample MGYA00521084_ERZ808240 | MGnify/ENA primary metagenome ERZ808240 (study PRJEB31516, sample SAMN03275571) | gut metagenome | biome: mammalia-associated habitat; material: feces | host: Papio cynocephalus | place: Kenya | collected 2012-08-06 ... | reverse complement strand
CTGCCGCTCCGTGATGCTGTAGCTGTCCCACTGCTCGGGTATCGGCGTGTCGAGGTACTGCATGATGTCGATGAGGACGGGGTCTTCCAGCGCGGTGCTGGTCTGCTCCTGCCGCCGCGCCGCCACCGCCGCCGCGCCTTCGGAGAGCATCAGCGGCTTGCCTTTCCACTTGGTGCGGTAGAGGTGCAGAGCCTCCGCCCACAGCTGGTCGCGGTCGCGCTCTATGGCGGTCACGGGGTTGCCGTGCTTGCGCAGTTCGGGATTGACGGCTATGGTGTTGAAGCGGCGGTTGCCGTTCTCGCCGCGCAGGAAATGCGCCTTGTTGGTCGTGCCGCCGAACACGCACTGCCGCTTGTAGTAGACTTGGTAGTGTCCGTATGCCGGCCTGAACTTGTCCTCCTGCACTGTGATGAAGTTCTTGACGGCCTCCTCCTCCGACCTGTTCATCGCGGCGAGTTCGGCGAGCTCGACTATCCACGCGCCGCGCAGCGCGTCGCTCGCGTCCTTGCTCTTCATGTCGGGCAAGTTGTCATTGAACCACTTGCCGCCGAAGATGCGGAACAGGGACGACTTGCCGCACCCCTGCTCGCCGTGGAGCGTGAGGACGTAGTCATACTTGATGCCAGGCTCGTAGATGCGAGCCACGGCGGCAACGAAGTGCAGTTCGGTCATCTCTCTGTTGGTCTCGTTGTCCTCCGCGCCGATGTAGTCGGTGACGAGCGCCGCAAGGCGCGGCGTGCCGTCCCATGTGATGCCCTCGAGGTACTCTTTGATTGGGTGGTAGCAGTGCTGTTGCGCCACCACCACCACGCCTGTCCGCATGTTGTCCTTGTGCGTTATGCCGTACAACTGGTCTATATACATTTTGAGGTGTTCGGCATCGTCGTCCGTGAAGGGCGCTTCCTTGTCCCCCGCGTTTGCCGCGTCCGGGTGCGATTTTGCGAACCACGGCGTGGTGCAGTTCAGTTCGATGCGTTGGGCGAACTCGTTGTACTTGAGAGCCCCTTTCAGACCGGCGTCCTCGGTGAGTATGTCTCGGAAGTTCACGGGGTCTTTGGTGGGCGTGCCGTCCTTGCGGCATCTGAGCATCGCCATTACGCGGTCGGTGTCGCTCTGTTCTGGCTTCGGGGCTGCTTTCGCGGTTGGCGACAGCGCGGTGATGCTGTTGCACAGCCGCCGCATGGCGAGGTACGAGGGCATTGCGGTCAGCGGCGTGCCTGGCTCTGCTTTTGCGTCGTAGCTGCTGTAGAGGTGCAGCCTGACGAGGTCGAAGGCGTTCAGCAGCCGTCCGTGCGCTGGGTCGGTGGCATGATTGGAGTATGCCCACTTGCCGTCGTAGATGACCACGCCGTCGGAGGTGGTCGCGCCGATGTAAGTCCAGCGGCCCCCCTTGCCGCGCCTGTACACGTCGGGAAGGAACTGCTCGATAGCCTTTCCGATAGGGTAGTACAGGCGGCAGAAGTCGCCTACCGCGCCGCCCTTCTGGAGAGGGTCGCCCGCCTTGCTGGCGAGCGACTGCAACGCGGCCGCTGCCTGGCGCGTCTCTTCGTCTGTAGGCTCTCCTTTCGCGCTTGGGTGTGCAGACGTCCGCTGCTCGACCGTAACGCCGTCAGAAGCCGCCCACGGCGTTGCGGAGGCGCATTCGAGAGGCTTGCCGTGTGCGTGTGCGTAGTACTCTGGCGCGCCTTTCGGGTGTGCCGGCCAGTAGAACAGATGCACTACGTCGTAGCATGACGTGTCTACATAGTCAGTCCAGCCGAGGTCGCTGACCAGCTGCATCGCGGCGGCAGCGTAGTCGGCTGCCGGCAGGGGGTCGGCAAACGGCACGACCACGCGGACACGCGGCCGCTCCACGGTGTGCGAGTGCGTGGAGTATATCACGCCCTCAACGCCGCTGCGCTCCATGTCGTCGAGCAGCGCGTCGGGGTCGAAGCCGCCGCCGTCGAGGTCGAGCGTCACGAGCGAGCGCGTCAGCGCGTTTGCCTTCTTGCGTATGCCGTCCTTGAGCGTGCCGCCGACGAAGCCGCCCACGTCCTTTGCGCGTGAGCGGCTGTCGTTGTCCATGGCGGCGTACTCGGCGGCGGTGCAGCCGGTGACGGTGAAGCGTGCGCACCTTTCGGCGAACTCCTCCCAGTCCATCGTCTCCTGCCGCCACTGCTGGCACAGGCGGCTGCTGCCTGTCGAGATGTCTATGGTCATTTGCGTTTTCTGTTTTTCGGGGTTGTCTTACATGTCGTCGTCGTCGTCCTCGACAGCCACGCAGTCGAACACGTCCGCTGTCGCGACCGCCGCGCCGAACCGCTCGCCGTCGCGTATCTTCATCACGGAGTTCAGCCCCACGGCGACCCCCTTGTTGGCGGTCACGGCGAAGGGGTAGAACGCCACCTCCACAGCCGCCCACATGCCGCTGTATATCTGTTCGGGGTCGGAGATTGGGATTCTGTTGGGGCCGTACACTGGCACGCGGTTCTTGCTTGATGCGTTGAAGAACATGGCGCTCTCGTAGGCCTCGCCGCCGTTGTCCTTCTCGCTGCCGTCGCGCAGGGGGCGTTTCAGGTTGCCGGGGATGCGCCCTCCCCATACGGTCGCCTTGCCCCTCTGCGCCGCCTCCTCGACAGCCGCCTGTATGGCTGCTATCGCCTCGGTCTCGGTCTTCGGGATTAGGACTGCGGTTGTGTACTTGCCCGGGTCATTCGGGGCAGCGCCGTCCGAGCGGTACGGCTCTGTCAGGTGCGTGTAAGACAGCCGCACCGGGGAAATTACGTAGGAATTTCTGTTGGTCTTTGTCACTTGTACTTTTGCCATATCTGTATTGTTTATGGGTTGATGTTATTCGGTGTCCTTGATTGCGTCAAACACGCTTGCGTCTGCCGCTATGTCCTGCCGCTTGTCGCTGTCGGGGACGAGCGTGGGGTTGCCCTCCTTGGTGCTTACGAACTCGCCGCAGAGGTCTGCGAACTGCTTCTTGCCGACAGCCTTCTCCAGCGCGGTGAGCGTCTGCAATTCGCGGGGCTTCCATATCTTGGCCGCTTCCACGCCGTTGGCGGCGAGTGCCTCTGCCGTCTTGTCGGGGTCTGTGATGACGCGCCGCCCCCTGCCGCGCACCACCTTCCAGCCGGGGTATCGCGTGCCGTCCATGGCGCGGCGCACCAGCTCCGCCTCCATGCCCGAAGCCCACGACTTGACGGTGTCGAGAGCCGGCAGCACGTCGGCGGCTATCTGTTCGGGGGTCAGCAGTTCAGCGTCTGCCGCAGCGGCGGTCAGGCAGTGAGCGGCGAGGGCGCGGCACGAGTTGCGCACCTTGCAGAAGCGACACCACTCGCCAGGGGCTTTGAACCGCCCCTGCCGTGCGAGCCGCACAGCAGGTGTCAGCACTTCGTCTGCCCACAGGAGCAGCGTGCCCACCGGCAGCAACTCGGAGGCGTAGTTGCGCTTGCGCGGCTGGATGATGCTCATCTCCACTGCCTCGATGTCGAAGTCGATGTCGATGTCGGACAGCACGCCGAGGGCGTATATGCGCATTTGGGGGTTGCCTGTGGCTTCCACCGCCACCCCCTGTCCGTACTTGAAGTCGTAGACGTGCAGCTTGCCGCCCCCGACGATGACCGCGTCTGCCGTGCCGTAGCAGTCGGGGATGCTCCGCAGCTCGAACCGCTGCTCGACCATGAGGCGTGCGCGGCTGTCCGCTGCCAGCGTCTCCTCGTAGTCGTCCCATACGCGCTCGGCGTAGTCCTCGGCGTGTGCGAGCATCTCGTCTGTGCCGTACTGCGGCCACAGCGTGTCTATCTCCTCCTGCTCCTTTGCCGTGTCCATGCCGAGGCGGTCTTTGAGCCGCTTTGCGCACAGGGCGTGAGCCAGCGTCCCCTCCTCGGCAAACGGCGAGGGCGTGTCAGGCGCGTCAGCTTCGAGCCTCGGCGCGGCGGGGCAGTTCATCCAGCGGTGAGCTGCCGAGGGCGACAGCGGCGCGTGCTTAGAACGGGATTGTGCAGATGTCTCCATTGTCGTCTAGTGTTAGGTTATCGCACCATTCGCAGAACAGGCGGATGTTGTCGCCTGTCAGCTCGCTGGGCTTGCACTGCCCGAGGCGGTATGCCTGGTCCTTCATGATAGCTGACAGCTTCTTGTGGTACTTCTGGTAGCCCTCCGACTGGGTGTTCTCGCGCCAGTCCTTAGGCTCGATGCGGTCGCGTGTGCGGTCTACCGCCTCGAGGGCGTTGTAGGTCGTCACGGCGGCGCTGTCAGGCTCTATTGCCGCCACGGCTTCAGCCGCTTGCGGCGACACTTTCGCGGCGAACTCGACCGGCACTGCCTCCTCGGGCTGCTTCGCTTCCGCCTTTGCGCCCTGCATCATCGACAGCGTGAGCGCGTCGGCGAGCCGCAGTATCGCTTCGGGAAAGTTGATGTTAAGTGTTATTTCCATGTCGTTTATATTTGGGTGTTACATGTTCTTTTCTTCTGCTGTGGTTTCAGTTTATGGTTCTTGATGAACTTGCCGAGCGCTTTCGTGTTGATGCCCAGCTGCTTCGCTATCTGGCACTGCTTGACGCCCTGTGCCAGCCACAGCCGTATCGCCTTGCGGTTGTCGAGCATCACGCGCAGCGTGGGGGTGTACCGCGTCACCTTGATGCCGTGCTCCCTGATGAACTCGCCGAGGGTCGCGCGGCAGACTCCGAACCGCTCGGCGACGGCGTCGTTTGAGAAGCAGGGGTCGGCGCACATCTTGCGTATCTCGTCGATATGTTCCGCCAGCTTTTTTCTCGCGGGGTCGGGGGCTGGCTCGTCCTGCTGTGTCGGGGCGATGTCGAAGTACCAGCGCGTGTAGCGCATAGGACGCGAAAGCGTCACCTCGTAGCGCGGCTGCTCGCCGGGAAAGCGGCTCTCGATGAAGCCTTCGCATGCCGCCACTGCGGCTCGCATCTGGGCTTCCTCTTCGTCTGACCACGCGACGAGGCGGTCAGCCGAGGGGCGTATCTTGTGGGTCTGTGTCATCTTAGTTGTGTGTTAGGTCTGTAAATGCGTTCCGTGACGCGCAGCGAGTTGTTTGTGGCGCACAGTGACGATACCCTGCTCCACTCGGCTATGCAGGTGAAGCGGTCTTCGGGCATCTGGTATTCGCTGATGAACAGGGGCGCGGTCTGCTGCTCACACCAGTCGTAGAAGGCTTCGTGGTCGAACCCCGCCTTGCCGTATTTTTCCGTGCCTCGGTACGGCGGGTCGGCGTATATCACGCTGTCGGGCTTTATCTCCACTTCGCGGTAGTCGAGCTGCGTTGTTTCCAGACTTTGCAGCCTTTGCAGCCTTTCCAGACTTTGCAGCCTTTGCAGACTTTGCAGACTTTGCAGACTTTGCAGACTGGCCGGCGATGCCTTGCCGAGCTGGTCGTGCAGGAGCTGCACGACCTTGCGGTACAGGACGCGCCGCTGCTGCACGGTCTCGGCAAACAGCATCTCGTGCAGTGCCTTCTTGTACGGCTCGAGCTCGCGGCTGTACAGGTAGTCCATGCCTTTGTTGCCGAATGACCACACGCTGCGGACGTAGGGGTCGGAGGCTTTCAGCCTGTGGAAGTCCTCGCGGCTTATCCACCGCCGCTCGTCGCGGTACTTGCCGCTTATCGCGGCGCGGAACAGCTGCGGCATGTCGGCGATGTCGTTGGCGTGGATGTGCCGCCACTTGCCGAAAGGGCCGTTTGACACGGTCATTGCGCAGTGTGTGACGGCGCAGCCCCCTGCGAACAGGTCGTAGAGGTGTTCGGCTTCGGGGAGCAGGGCGACTATTCGCTCGGCGAGTTTCGACTTGCTCCCTTGGTATGGCAGTCCGTATCTCATTCTTCTGCTTGCTGGTAGATGATGCGCTTGCCGAACTCTTCGGCGAACTTGTGCTCGATGCGGCAGCCGCGTGAGCCGTTCCACCCCTGGCACATGAATATCGCGTCGCAGTCGGCGAGGGCGCGGAGGTCGTTGCAGATGTAGTCGGCGTATGTGGGGTTCTTGCCGTGGTAGATGTCGAAGGGTGTCAGGGGTCTGTAGCCCTGCCGCGAGAGTGCGTGCTTGACGAGGTCGGCTTCTTGCCGCGCTTCGTCTTTGTCGCGCCTTGATATGGGCAGCGAGATGTAGATGGTGCGTTCTGTGGTCATGGTGTCGTGTGTTGATTGTTCAGTATTTCTTCTTGCGGCATTTGAGCTGCCCGTGCTGGCGGTACAGCTTGTGGAACTCTTCGTCGCAGAGTATGGTGTCGTATATCTGCTCGTAGGTGTACTGGCTCAGCCGCTCGTGTATCTGCGGTATCGTGAGGTCTTGCAGTATGAGAGAGAGGACGGTGTCGCGGGGCAGCTCGACGCGGGCGTATCCGCTTTCGTCCTCGCCTTTGTAGAGGGAGTTGCGGTATGCCGTTTCCCTGCGGCGCTTCGCTTCTTCGCCCTTCTTGACGTGCGGGTTGTCTTCGATGCCCCAGCGCATGAGCCAGCGGTCGATTGTGTTGCGGTCTACCTTGAAGTTCTCGGCGATGCGGCGTTTCGGCACGCCCCATTTGTACTGCTCGATAATCCGCGCTTTCGTTTCTTCGCCGCACTTGGGCTCTGACTGCCTTCCGAGGGGGCGGCCGCAAAGCACGCCGAGTTTCATGCGCATGCGCAGCCCCTCGCGTGTCCGTTGCCGTATCATCTGGCGCTCTATCTCTGCGGACAGGCCGAAGGCGAATGCGAGGACTTTGGACTGGATGTCGTCGCCGAGGGTGAAGCGGTCTTTGACGGTGTGGATGACCACGCCGCGTTCCATGCAGAAGTGGAGTATGTCCATGACCATGTAGAGGTCGCGCCCGAGGCGGCTTATTTCGGCTGCTATCACGATGTCGCCGCTCTGGAGCTTTTCGAGCATCGGGCCGAGGTTGCGCTTGCTTGGGTCTTTGCCGCCGCTAACGCCCTCGTCGGTGATGAACTGCTCTATCTTCCAGCCGCGCTCGGCGGCGAACTTCTCGACGCCTTGCCGCTGTGAGTTGATGTCCTGCGTGTCAGTTGACACGCGCAAGTATCCGTATATCATAAGTGGAGTTTGTTGATGTTGTATTTTTCGGCGAACAGGCGGTTTGCCCATTCCACCTTGCAGCTGTCGTCGACGCTTTTGCGGTTCTGCTCGATGTCGTCCTCGAGCTCGCGGGTGTACCGCAGCAGCAGGGCGTGCCCTTCGGGGTTGACGGTCTCGCCGCCGCTGATGTTGAGCCGCCGCGCCGCCGCCCGCCAGTCGGTGACGAGGTCGGAGGTCTGCGTGAAGGCTTCGTTTGCGCCGCCATAGACGTAGACGACGGCGAGCAGCTTGCAGCAGGTGTCGAGCGAGAGGTGGCACTCGCCGACGGACGCGAATGCGTCTGCCCATTGCTGGTAGAGCGTGGTCGTTGCCATGGTCACAGCAGCCCTGAATGGTACTCCTCGGCGTGGTTGAGGTCGCTGGCGATGCCGTTGATGATGCCGCGTGCCTCGTCTGTGTCGCATTCGGCGGCGTACCGGGCGGCGATGCCCCACTCGGTGTAGTGCAGGGCGCGTGCGGCCGCGATGAGGTCTCTGTCTTTGTCTGTCATGTCGTTTCTTTTTTGAGTTTGTCGTTGTGGACGGTAGGGGAGTCGAACCTCTGTCCGGTCTGCTTGACGGCGCTCTTGCGCCCGCTTCCCTGCCCCCGAGGGCTTCCCGTCCGTTTCGCCGCGTTGCGTCCTCTCGGATTGGCGCGGCTTGCGTTGTTCGCATGAAAATCGGTCACATGTCGAAATCAGTAAAACATAACCCTAAATCTAATCCTAATGACTTGTGGGCGGTCGCGGAGTCGAACCGCGTTTGCCGAGCCTATGTTACTTGCAGCCGCTGTCCGTCATGGCTGCCGTTCACCGCCCTTGTTTCGCCGCGTTGCGCCCTCCCGGGCTGGCGTGGCTTGTGTGACCATTCATAGTTTCACCAAAACAAATCTATCGAAAAATGAAAACGATTATATGAACAGTGGATGGCCGCTGTCACTAATCCATTGCTGCTTGCACTATGGCGGCGGCCATCGGGTTTCGCGGCTCTCTTGCCGCAGCCGCCCTCGCGGGTCGGGCTGTAAGTCTGTCATACCGCCGCGATGATTGCGTCGTTGGCGTTGTCTATTGCCACGGTGTCGAGGGAGGCGAGGTATATCTGCGTGGTGGCTTCGCTGTCGTGCCCCAGCCCCTCGCTGATGACTGATATGGGGATGCCGCTTGTCCGCGCTGCCGTCGCCCAGCTGTGGCGGGCGCAGTACATGGTCAGCCGTATAGGCAGGTCGAGCATCGCGCCGATGGCTTTAAGGTGTAGGTTGACGCGAGCGCTCGCGTTCAGGTATTCCTTGTAGCGGTCGCCACCGGGGGAGGTGAGCAGCGGCAGCAGGTACTCCGTCGGATTGGCGGCGTACCCGTCCAGTATCTCCTGCATTGCGTCAGTCCACTTTATCGACAGCCGCTGCCCGGTCTTGCGGCGTGTGTAGGTGACGCGGCCGTGCGACAGGTCGCTCTTGCGCAGGAACGCCATGTCAACGAAGCTCATGCCGCGCAGGTAGAAGCTCATCATGAACATGTCGCGGTCGAGCTTTTCCAGCGGCTTTCCCAGCGGCATTGCCTTGATGCGGCGTATAATGTCTATGGGCAGGGCGCGTTTCTCGGTCTTGGCAACGCCTGTGTACACGTTGCTGAACAGGTCGCGCTTCTCCGCTATGCCGTCGCGCACCGCCCTGTTGTATGCGGCGCGTACCGAGCGTATGTATTGCGAGGTGGTGTTGCGGCAGAGCTGGAAGCCGCGCAGCCACCCCTCGTATCCCTCGATGAGCGAGGGCTTCATGTCCTTTATGCAGATGTCGCCGCCGCGCTTGCCGAGGCTCACGAGGTAGCGGCTGAAGCTGCGTGCCGCCCCCTCGTATTTCGCCGCCGTGCCTTGCCGCCCCTGCCCCTGGAGGTTGTCTGCTATGCGGCGCATGTATTCGCATATTTTGGTCTTGTCTGCTTTCATTGCCGTTGTGTCTTAATCGAATGTGAATTTCACGCTCTCGAGTTTGCCTTTGGCGTTGCGCTGGTGTTCGCTGAACTTCCCGCCGCCGCCGCTGATGAACTTGTCGAGGTTGATGCTGCTGCTCACCGCGCTGCGAAGCAGTGCCTCGCGGTATGCCTTGCCGTCGCCCTTGCAGTCCAGGAGGTCGTGTTCTTTCAGCGCGTGCAGCATCATCCGCGCTCCGCTCAAACGTGCGGCGGCGATGCAGGTGCGTTCCCATTGCTTCGGTCTCATGGTCATTGCAGTTCTGTGCCGTTGGGCATTACGATTACGTGTTTGCGCAGCGCGGTGAGCAGCGCCTTGGCGGTTATCTCCCTTGACCGCGAGAGCTTGTAGCAGTCGCCGGCGAACTGCGGCAGCAGGTCGGCTATGGCGAGGAACTCATTCGGGAGCATCGAGCAGCCTGTCGGCGCTACGGGAACATGGTAGTGGCGGAGCAGTTCGTCGCCCTCGCGTGCGTGCATCCGCGTCACGTCCGCTATCGTGAGCGCCTGGTGGACGGCGATGACCAGCGCCTTGTGGTCGCCTGTCAGCCCCAGCCGCCCGACCTCCGTGTCGAGGCCGTAGAAGAGCCGCGTGAGCAGTTCGTCCGCGTTGTCCTCGAACTCGGCGGCGTTGCTTGCCTCGCTCTCCTTGGCGAGCCGCCCCTTCTCGCCCTTGAAGCTGCCAGCATACAGGCGGTCGATGCCTTTGCGGAGCTCGCGGAGCTCGCGGACGAGGGGCTTCGTGCCGTCGATGCGTTTCTCAACGCAGAAGTCCGTGACGGTGTCTACGTACTGGAGTGTGAGGTTCTGCATCGCGAACAGGCGCATTGCGAAGGGTATGGTGAGGTGTTCGGGTATGCTGTCGTAGTGCCGCCAGCGTGCCGCCCTTACGCCTGTGTCGGCTGGCAGGGGCTGCGCGGTGGCGCGGTACTGGGGGTATTTCGGGTCGAAGATGAGCGTCGGTGTCATACGAATATCGTTGGTTCTGATTTTATGTCTTTGTCCTTCTCAATCCACTCCATTGCTGCTTTGGCCGCGTGCAGAAAGTCGTCGTCCTTAAATGCATCGAGCAGCATCCATTTTATGTCGGAGCGGTCTGCGTAAGTAAATGAATGGGATTGTGGGGAGCCTATCTCATCAAATGTGAGTATAATGCATGTGTGGTTGTTTTGGTCTTCATCAATCCATTCATTTGCGGCATCGATTATTGCCTGTAATTTGCTGTCGTTCTTCATGACTTTATGTTTTTCGGGAACTGCTTGCGGAGTTCATCTGCCAGCTGCTTTGCGATTAGTTCCTCGACGTTGTCGATTGCCGCTTTTGCCGCTTCGATGAACCGGGGGTCGGAGGCGAACATGTGGGACAGCATCCCCACGCAAGCCCCGAAGGTGGTTGCTTCTTCCCCCTCTGCCATTCGTGCGTCTGTGTCTGCGGTCAGGACGATGAAGAAGCGTTTGCCGGGGTTCGCGTCGCGCCACTCCTTGGCGGCGTTGATGATGTCTTGCGGTGTCATTGCCTGTCCTCCTTCACTTCCTCGTATTCCACGTCCTCGATGTCGATGCCGCCGCGTCCTGCGATGCTCGCGAGCCATGAGGTCTTGCGCTCCATGAAGTCGAGGAACTCGTCCGCTATCGTGTCAAATCTCTCTTGCTGTGTCATTGCTGGTCTTGGTCTTTTGTCGTGAGTATTTCTTTGGCGATGTCTACTGTGTAGGGGTATTCCTCGAACAGCGTCTGGAGCATCCGCCGCACCGCCGCCATGCCGAAAGGCTTGCCCAGCTTCAGCACGTTTGCCGTCGTGGGTTCGGCGGCGGTGTATGATTCGGGGTCGTCTGTCATCACTATCGCGGAGCGTGCGGCTTTCTGGCCTTCGCGCCGCCAGCGCTGTACGACCTCCATGATGTCTGGTACTGAGATGTTGCTTAGTGTCATTGTCTTGTCCTATTGGCGTGAGTATTGTTCTTCATGACTTATGTTTTTCGGGTGATGCCGTTCTCTGGGTCGCAGTACTGTCATTCAGCACCTGCTGGATGTTCGGCTTTTTGAACATTTCAATTGCGTCTTTTGCGGCGGTGTAGTACGCTTCGTTGTCGTCGAACATCATGAGCAACATTACGGTGATGTCTTGCGGTGTCACCGCCTTTACGTATGTTTGCGACTTCCCCGTCTCGTCGTCTATCGTGGTCACGATACAGTTGCGCGTCCCACGGTTCGCGTCGCGCCACTCCTTGGCGGCGTTGATGATGTCTTGCTGTGTCATTGTCTTGTCCTTTTTGGTTGTTTTACTATGTCGGGTGTCTCGCGCCATATACGGAGCAGACCAGCGTCCCCTGCTATGCCTTGCGCTTTCAGTTTCAGCCGCCGCGCCATCTTCCGCAGCCGCAAGCGGTCTGCGCCGTAGTGCGGCCGTACCAGCAGCACCTCTCCGCAGTGCAGGTTTCGCAGGTCGCTCTCCGTGACGATGCGTGACATGGTCATGCTTTCTTCGTTGAGTGCCACAGGGCGATTAGTTCGTCACCTCGGAACACCGCCCTGCCGTTGGCCTTGCGCGTCCGCTTCTTGATTAGCCCCTTGTCAGCCCACCGCAGCAGGGTGCGCTCGCTGATGCCGAGGCACTCGCTTGCCGCTTTCGTGCCGTACTGCCCACGGGGCAGCAGCGTGTCGGGGAGCGCCGTTGTCATCGCTTGCCCCCTTTCATCATAGCGTCGAGGGCAACGTCGCCCCTGAACAGCAGCACGCCCAGCCCCACGGCGGCGGCGCAAAGCACCGCCACGCCGGGGCGGTCGAGGAGGTTCTGGGCAACGCCCATCGCGCCTCCGAACACCAGCACTATCACCGCGACGCGGATTATGCCGGTCAGCACCAGAAGTCCCAGCCGCTTCATCGCGCACCCCCTTTCAGCCGCTCGACCACATACAGGTCGTCCGTCACGGTCTTGCGTATTGAAAACTCGTAGCCCTCCTCCTTCAGGCGCGATGCCTGTGAGCGTATCGATGCCAGCTTGGCGGGCGTTATCTCCGCTGTCATCACCTCACCCTTGCGCAGTCTGCGCAGGTCGTCTGTGTTCAGTTCTTTCATGATTGTCGTGTGTTGTCTTGATTGTCTTCCTCCTCGTAGCAGTCCTCCATGACCTGCCACCACAGCTCCTGGAGCAGCTCGTTGCCGCGTATCTGCGCCACCGTCTTCTGCGTCATCTTCGTCACGTCTGCCAGCAGCTTGACCGCGCCGTCCTCGCCAGTGCGGTGCAGGTACTCTATGGCCAGCTGCTTGAGCCGCCCGGCTGTCATATTGTCCCGGTTTTTAATATTGTTCCTCTTCCTTGCCGAAGCATTCTTCCGCTCTGTCCTTCTCTCTCATCACGCCGCGCATCGCCGAGGCGTACACGGCTGTCGCCCCCAGCTTGTTGCCCAGCGTTCGCGCCTCCTTGACCCATGTGTTGAGCCAGTCGCGGAGTATCTGCCAGCTGAAGCGGTCAGGCTCTGCGTCCTCGAGGCGGTTGAGCCATGCCCAGAAGTTCTCATGCGCCTCCGCGAGGTCTTGTGTGATTTCGGCTTTCGCGCCGATGCCCAGGTCGAGAGTGCAGGGCTCGTCGAGCCGCCACGGCTCTTCGATTGCCTGTTCCAGTGTCACGGTCTTCTTTTCTTGTTCCATGTTCCGATTTCTTTTTTCGTTGTTAATTGACTTGTCAACTTGCAGAGGTGCGGAAAACGTGCTAACTTTGCATTTTGTAGTTGTGTGTGAGGACGTTAGCGCGTCCTCCGCTCCGCTGCATTGTTGATTGACAGTGCAAAGGTAAACACAATCGTTTGTCGAAGCAAACATTTCTGATATGTTTTACAACATAAAATGTTTGCTTGGCAGTAGAACTGATTGAAAGATAACAGATTATGACTGGTGAACAGATAAAGAAAAAATTGAGGGAGGAGAAAATCCCCCTTCGCATGGTCGCGGCTAAACTTGGCTATGACAGCGACCAACGTCTGCACAACGCCCTGCGCGGCGATAACGTGAAGAGCAAACTAATCGAGGATATTGCCGCCGCGATAAACAAAAGCGTTTGCTTCTTCTATGAGGGGGGCGGCGGCACGGCGGCTGTCGGTGACGCGGCCAACGCGCAGCACGGCGACGGCAACACGTACCACAACGGCGCGGACGCTGCCACGATAGACCGCCTCATCGGCGAGATGTCGGAGCAGCGGAAGCAGCTGGCCAACGTGATAGATGAAATGGCAGAGCAGCGCAAGCAGTACTCGCAGCAGATAGACCGCCTCCTGACCCTTCTGGAGCACCGCCCCTGACGGACTGTTCAGCCCCTCTAAACAGTTCGGCGTGCGAACAGCACGCGAAAACCTATAAGACAACAACTAACAATAAGTATAACAACGGCTTATCCCAACGCGATTATTTCTTTGGGAGCAGGGGGTCGAAGGTTCGAATCCTTTCACCCCGACACAACGAAAAGCCGTTGACAATCAGGTAAATATGAATGTCAATGGCTTTTGTTTTGCTCAAATATCCGCGTTGTGATGAGTTAAAAAAAACTCCGATATTCGGCATAACACGGCATTTGCACGCATTTGCACGCGCAAACCGTGCAAATGGCGTGCGAATCCGAGGAGTCAGTTTTGACCATGGCAACAATAAAATTCTACTTCGACACCCGCCGCGCAAAAGCCGACGGCACATTCCCCCTCTCTTTCAAAATCAGACACGGCGGCAAGACACGCACCGTCGCTCTCGGTGTCTCGCTGCTGCCCGAACACTGGGACGCTGCAAAAGACCGTGTCACACGCCGCCACCCCTCCTGCCGCGCTTTGAATTCGCGCCTGTCGCACATGCTTGTGCTGGCAGAAGACGCGCTGTATACGGTTGACAGCCGACCGCGAGCAAGCGTCAACGACTATGCAGAGGCGGTGCTGTGCGCTGTCACAGGACGCGAGCCGAAACCGGCGGCAAACATGTTCCTGCCACGCTTCATTGCTTTCGGCGGTTCTTCTAATAAGAAGCCCGCCACGCAATACATATACCGGCAGACGCTGTCGCGCATACGCGCTTTCGATGCAGATGCCGACCGGCTCACGTTTGAGGACATAGACCGCCGGTGGCTGGAACGCTTTGACGAGTTCATGGCGCGGACGGCACGCTCGAAGAACGCCCGGAACATCCACTTGCGCAACATCCGCGCCGTGTTCAACGACGCGATAGACGATGAGGTGACGGCTAACTATCCTTTCCGCCGCTTCAAGATACGCCCCCAGGCGACACGCAAGCGGTCGCTGTCGGTGGAGCGTCTGCGCGAGCTGTTCGCATACCCTGTCGAGCCGTATGCCGTCCGCTACTTGGATATGTTCAAGCTGATATTCTGCCTGTGCGGCATAAACGCCGTTGACTTGTGCAACCTCGACCGCGTCACCGAGGGGCGCATAGAGTACGAGAGAGCGAAGACCGGGCGTTTCTATTCGATTAAGGTAGAGCCGGAGGCGCAGGAGATAATCGACCGCTACAGAGGAGAACGCCACCTGCTCGACATCCTCGACACGAGCAGCGACCACCGCAACTTCATCCACCACTGCAACAAGGCTCTCCAGCGCATCGGCGTTGTTGAGAGGCGCGGCAGGGGCGGCAAGAAGTTCATCGAGCCGGCGTTCCCCGGTCTCACGACATACTGGGCGCGTCACTCGTGGGCGACCATGGCAGCATCGCTCGACATACCGAAGGAGACGATAGCCGCCGCGCTGGGTCACGGCGGCAACACGGTCACGGACATTTACATCGACTTTGACCAGCGGAAGGTGGACGAGGCAAACCGCCGCGTGCTTGACTGGGTGTTCTACGGCAAGCGGTGACGGCGGCGGTATATCCGCCATGCTGCGGCGAGGGCGGCGGCTGTCACCGCGACCCTGCCGAGCCATGTCTGCGTGCGCTGCCACCATGAGAGGGGCTTCTCTACCTCGACAACCTGCGCGGTCTTGGCGGTGTCGGAGTGCGATGTGTCGCGGCTTGCCGCCGTGGCGACCCTCACGGTGTCATGCACCTCGCGGACGCGCTCGCGCCACCGCCACACCTCGCGGACTACGGTGTCGCCGTTGATTATCACTGCCACGCTGTCGCGGACGATTACGCTGTCGCGCCGTATGATGATGTCGGCGCGGCGGCTTGCCGTGTCTATGCGCACCGTGTCGTGAACCTCGCGGACGCTCTCCACAGGGACGTATATGCGGCGGCTGCACGAGGGCAGCAGGAGCAGTGCCACGGCTATGTATGCCAGTTTCTTCATTGCCATTTCGGGTTAAGGTCTCGACCATTTTGCCGGGGTCGGCAAAATGCTGTCAGCCGTTGAACTTGAACGAGCCGATGCGGTTTCGCCAGCCGTTGAGGAACTTGCGCTGCGAGGGGCTGCGGCGGACGATGCCTTCGACGAAGGCGAGCCGCGCTGCCTTGACGCGCTCGAACAGCTGCCGGGGGTCTGCGGCGTTTATGGCTGCGAGGGTCTTTGCCCCGACCACGCCGTCAGCCGTTACGCCGAGCAGCGTCTGCACTTTGCGTATTGCGGTGCGTGTGCCTGAGTTCCATGCCCAGTCCACGCAGATGTCGGCTACTGACTGGCTGCGTATCTCGTCGGCGCGGAACTTGTCCCAGAAGCCGCGCCGGAACACTGTCATCCACTGCTGGTCTGTCATTCGCTTCAGCTGCTCGACTGTCGCGCCTTGCCCGAAGAACTGGCGGAACGTGCCTATCGTGATGCCCTTGTTTGTCGCGCCGCCCTTGTCGCCGGGGACGACAGCGAAGCCGCCCTCCCAGCGGAGTATTATCGGCTTGAGTTTGTTTGCGTCTGCCATTGCTTTGTCGTGTAAAGTTTCTTTATATGTCGTGCTTGTCGTGTAAAGGTTTCGGCGTTTCCTTTACACGTTTCGCGGCGGCTGCTATGGCGCGGCGCGTGTCCTCGGTGGGGGGCTGTCGGCTGATGCAGTCGTATGTGCCGCACTTCTCCTTGGCAAGCTGGAGTTTCAGCTCGGTGTTCTCGCGGAGGGTCTCGGCGTTCTGCTGCTGCGTGTCGAATATGCGGGCGTTGAGGTCGCGTATCAGCGCGGTCTTGTCGTCCAGTGCCTTGTTGAGCTCGACCACCCTTGCGGCGTGCCGTATCTCGTTGTCGTTGTTGAGGTCGATGACCTTGTGGAGGTCGGCGAGCCGCGCCTCGTAGTTGTCGGTTATTGCGCGGTCGGCTTCGGCGGCGGCCTTGCGCCGTCCCGACTTGAACAGGTGCGTTCCGCACGCCCCCAGCACAGTGCCGAGGAGCGTGCAGCCGATGTTGAGTATCTCTATGTCCATGATGTCACGATATAGTGTAGTTCTTGCTTGTTATGGCTTGTACCTGTGCTGTCGTCAGGGCGGCTTTTGTCTTTGCCGAGAACCCGATGGCGCATGGCGTGCCGGCAGTACCGGAGAGATTTTTGCGGGTTGGGAGGTGTTCGATAGTGTATGCCAGCGATTCGGGGTGCGCAGTCCCCCAGTTTGTCGCGCCTGTGAAGTCGAGCCACGTCTGCTCGGCGGGGTACGCGCCGATGATTTGCTGAACTTCGGCGTTGTTCCAGTTCAGCCACAACGCAACGTCGGGGCAGTTCTTGACGAAGTTGTCGGTCACGGTGCAGTTGCCCAGCGACATTCGCACCTCGCGCAGCTGTGAGCAGCCGGAGAACATGCCGCTCGCGTTAGAGGGGGCGAAGTCTTCGGCGGTGAACTCGCGCAACTGCGAGCACTCATAGAACATCGCTTGCGCCACAGGGGCGGCGGTGTGGTCTGGCAGTGTCAGCGAGCCGATGCCGCGCAGCTGCGTGCATGAGGCGAAAGCGTCTTTGAAGTTAGTCGCCTTCGGGAGGTTGAGCTCGCCGACATACTCCAGCGCGGACGCCCCGGCGAACAGCATGCCGCAGTCAGTGGCGAGCGCGGCGCTTATCCCCGGAGCGTACTTCAGCGAGGTACACATGCGGAAGACGGCGGAGAGCGTTGTCGCCTTCGGCGCGGTGATGTAGGGGATGTAGGCGAGGTTAGGCGCGTTGTTGCACAGCTGCTGCAAGGACGGGGTTTGAGAGTAGTCCATGTTCGGGAGCAGCTTTATCGTGCTGTTGTTGGCGAACAGGTTTAAGAAGGACGCAGTCGCGGCGGTTGCCTTGACCGTTGCGGCGGTCGCGTCCATTGATGTGCGCAGCGACCCTGTGGGGTCGTAGCCCAGTGTGTTGAGGGGGTAGACGGTCGTGAGCGGCAGCCGCAGGATTTCAGCCGCGTAAGCGGCAAACGACGCGCTTGCCGTCAGCGAGCCGCCCATGGTGGTAATGGCGGTGCGGATGTTCTTCTTTGTGTTGGCGAGTGTCGCCAGTTTCTGTGCTATTGTCGTGTCCATGTCATTCTCCGTTAATGGTGTCGAGTGCCGCCGAGATGTCGCCGACCGCGCTGTCTATGGCGTTGGTGACGTATTCAGTGGTCGCGTAGCCGTCGAGCGCGGTGTTCAGCGCTGTCGTGGTGACGTAGCCGGACAGCGAGGATGTCAGGTCGTCCTGTGTCACATAGTTCAGCAGGTTGTGGTATGACCCCAGTTCCTCCCATGAATAGTAGTCAACCCCCTGCTTTGTTTCCTTTATTGTGATGTAGCAGACATAGCGGTTGTGCGGCGGCGCTATGCCGTCGCCCTCATACGGCAGCAGGTAGAGCCGGTTCATTGTCTGTTCGGAAGCGGTCGGCAGCATGTCGAAGCCCAGCGCGAAAATCGTATACGGCAGCAGACCGATGTCGCCGCCGTCGTTGAGGTTGTTGCCGTTGATGGTCGCGAGGCTGTCCTTTGTTGCGTAGCCGTCGAGCGTGGTGTTGAGGGCGGCAGTGGTAACGTATGACTGCCCCCAGCGCGTAAGTGTGCTTAACAGCCCTGGCTGCGTGACGTAGCCGGATAGGTCGGGCTTGCGGTTCAGCTCCATCCATGCGTAGCCGTCGGCAGTCTGGACGGTTATGTACGCAGCGTATTCGGCGGTGGTCGTTCCTGCGCCTGTCAGGTCGGAAACGAATATGCGGTTAAGGCGGCTCGCTGTTGCCGCCGGCAGTTCGGGAGCGCCCTGCACGTACTTGATGCGCGTGCAGCTGTCGTTCACTTTCTCAAGGGCGGTTTGCAGCCCGTCCGCGTCGATGAGCGTGTTTGCCTTTGTTGTTTCTGTTGCCATGTCGTTGAGTGTTTTATATTTATGCCGTTACTTCATGTTTGGCGGCGGTCAGCCGAACACAGCCTCGCACATCTTCTCTATGTCCGCTGCTGTGGCGACAGTGTATGACAGGACTGTCAGCGTCTCGGAAAAGCCCTTGCTGTCATTTTCCAGCTTCGTGATTTTCGTGTTGCTGTCCCTCATGTTGACTTGTATGGTCGCTGTGGTGTCGCCCAGTTCCTTGAGTTGCGCGTCCTGCGCGGAGAACTTCGCGAGGACGGCCCGCTGCTGGATGAGGTTGTTGATGTCCCAGCGTTCCGAGACTTCCGCAGTGCCGCCGCCGATAAGCTGCCGCGCACGCGCCTCGGTGATGCCCGCCTCGCGGTGTTTCTTCGACCTCGCTCTGCGCGGTACGAACTGCGTCCGCGCTGTGTACTTCTCTGTTGCCATGCTATTCTTCTGTGTCCTTGATGTCCTCTGGTGTGAAATGGTCGGGGAACAGCGTTGTCATGGTAGTGTCCGCTGTCATCGCCATGAGGTTCTCGGTTCGGCTCACGGTGTAGAACACCTGCGCATATCCCGATGTGTCGTACTCCTCGGCCCATTCGTCGTGGTTAGCGTCCGTGAACGTTAGCGGCAGGCTGTACGCTTGCCACGGCACGTCCGTGAGCCCTGTGTCCTGGTCGTCGTATGCGAGCAGCTGCGCCTCGCCTGTGAGGGTTGTGCGGCGCGATGCATACTGCGAGTACAGCGAGCCGATGAGCAGCCGCTCGGGCTGCGCCGTCACCCCGGCGCGCTTCAGGCTGACCACGCGAGAGCCGTCCGAGGCCTTGCGGATGAAGCCCTTGGCGGTTGGGCAGTCGGTCTCGGACGTGCCGAACTGCGTGTCGATGCTCAGTTCCTCGTGGGCGTTCTTGTTGAGCCAGCCGGTGAACTCGATGTCGTCCATGTCGGCGGTGTCGAAAGTCTTGTCGCCGCGTATGACCTCCAGCTTGAAGTCCTTGAACATGTACCAGCGCAGCAGGTTGTAGATGCCGTACACTCCCGCGTGCTTCGTGTCCTTGTCGCCGTCTTTCTCGTATGTCTGCTTGTACCACCGCGTAAAGGGCGTTGTGACGGTGGTGTCCGCCACACCGTGACCGATGATGCCCCGGTACAGCGTGACCTCTATAGTGCCGCCAGCGGGCGGGTAAGGTATGTACTGCCCGGGCGACAGCTTCTTGAAGCTCTCGTAGAATATGCCTTCGGTCGGGAACAGCGTGCCGCCCAGCGCCTGAACCTTTGTCACGTCGGCGCGCCCTATGCAGTGGCGGTTTGTCTGCCACCCCTCGATGCCGCTCGGCACGTTCTCGTAGTCTTCGTCGTCGTCGTGGTCGTACTCGTCAGGAGAGTACCATGCGAGCCACGCCTGGCCGAAGTAGCTGTCGGGGTTGTCTGCGTCAGTGTCTGACAGCGGCTGCGTCTTCCACGAGTACGACGCGCCGCCCAGCACCTTCTGCTGCTGTGTCAGCGCGGTGTCGCTCTCCCTTGCCAGCACCTTGCCCGCCGGCAGCCACTTGCCGAGAGCCAGCGACAGCAGCCCCGGCGTGCCGTCCTCCCACACCTCGCGGTTTGAGTAGTAGTGCGTGATGACCCCTGCGGCGTTTTTCAGCACCATGGTAAAGGGCGCAAACACCCAGCGCGACCACTTCTTGACGAACTCGGTATGCCCTTTCTCGTTGTTGTCGTCGCCGTCCGTGTACGGGTTGTAGCGAGGGTCGAGGAGCATGTCAACCGACAGCTTGAGCAGGAACGGCGACCGCGCTCCGTAGCCTGTCGAGCCCCCGGGGTATGTCGGCGTGTCGTCCTTTTCAGGCGGCGGCAGGGGCACCGGCGGCAGCGAGCAGATGCGCATTTTCTCCGCTGTGTAATCGGTGAGCATGTCCCCCCGGCGCGTTGTGTCGATGGCGGCGTTGTCAGCGCCTTTCCAGATGTCGTTGTCTGTCGTGCTTATGTCAAAGGGGTGGCGCATGTAGTCGAGGACGTAGTCGAACTGCGACAGCTTCTGCGTGTTGTCCTTGACCCATGACAGCCACAGGACGTAGCCGAAGTCCGTTCCCCAGGGCTGGTCGCACGGCAGCCCGATGCGGCGCGGCTTGGTTAGCGTCGTGTCCGTCTTCCACGAGTTGCGGATAGTGCCGCGCCCGATGACAAACGACACTGCCACGCCCTCCTCCTCTGAAGCGTCGAGCAGCGGCACGGTCTTGAACGGCCGAGGCCACTTTGCGAAGTCCTCGAACTCGTCCGCAGTGTCAGGGTATTCAGTCGGCGGCGCGGCGGTGCTGCCGTCCCCTGTGTTCAGCCCCGAGTACTTGCGCGTGTCCGTTATGGTCTGGTGTATGGTCAGGTTCTTTGCCTTGTCGGCGTTGTTGATGAACAGGGTGAACGAGCGGTAGTCGCGGTCGGTCGCCGAGGGGTACTTGTCCGTGTCGTACTTGCGGTAGTCGCGGTCGTAGGTGAAATAGAGACCGTAGTCAACGACCGCCTGTGTGCTTGCCAATTCCCATTTCGGGAACGCGGCGTTGAAGTTTACGAGCGAGGGCGATGTCTTGGCGGTGTACTCGTAGTCGGGCAACCCGATGCTGCCGTCAGCGTAAGCCGAGAACGTCACCTTGACCTTGTTGTACGTCTCCGCCGCCGCGAGCGTCTGCGCATCTGCCGACCAGTGCACGGCTCGCGGTATGCCGCTGTTGTACAGCGCGTTGGTGTCGTAGATGCAGACCTTGCCGTTTTGCTGCGTGATGTGCAGGGCGAGCGGCTGGAGCACGCCTGTCAGCACCTCATCGAGCGTTGACGGCTCGCCGTCCTCGTCGTACCAGTTCGCGCTGTCGCACGCCAGCTCGGAGAGCTTCAGCGGCGTGTCGCTGTCGGCAAACGAGGTGGTGATGCCGGTGCGCAGCAGCTTCCAGTCGGGCATGAAGCCCGCCTGTTCGAGTATGTGCTTTATGAGGGTGTCAAGGTCTACCAGCCCTTTGAGGTCGTAGTCGAGGCGGTTCAGGCTGCCGAAGTCCGTGAAGGTGAACTCCACTGTGTACCCCTCCGCGCTTTCGTACGGCTCTTCGTAGAACTCCGGGTCGAGCGTCCCCTGCCAGTACAGGTCAACGCTCGACAGGGTGCTGCCGCACTTGTAGACACGCAGCGTCACGTCCCCGGGCTTGTATGCGTAGAGGTCTACGAACTCGCGGTCGAACATCGAGATGACGCGCAGCCGCGCCGAGGAGGACTGCATCACCTGCTCGGGCGGCATTTCCTCCCACTCTATCGTCAGCGCGTCCTCGCCGGGGAAGCGGAGCTCACGCGGCGCGGTCACCGCGTCCTGCTCGGACTTTACCCATATCTCGACATACCACGGCGTTGACCGCAGCGCCGGTATGTAGCCAGTGTAAGATGCCTTTGCCATATACCTATCGCCTGTTATGCAGCTTTTGCCGCCGTTTCAGCACGCCCTCCAGGTCTTGCCCTGCTATCTTGAAATGCACCTCGCCCGCGCCGCTGTCCTCGCCGATGAGCGAGCGCAGCTTGTTGAGCGGCGCGATAACTTCGGGGTTTGACGACGCGCCGGGGTACTCGCCCACGAGGCCGAGCGTTGGGCCGTGGACGATGCCGCCCTCCGCAAACGCCACCCCCTTGAGCGCGGTTATCGAGGATATTGCCGCCGCTGTGCCTGCTGTGATGCCGGCTATCCAGTCCCACACGGTGAGACTGGTCTTCGACTTGCTCACCATGGTCGCGATAATCTGCGTGAACGTTGCCGCCAGCGATACGCTCTGCATCGCCACCGCCAGCCCCCTGCTCTCGGAACTCAACTTGGAAAACGACTGCGCCAGCTGGTCAACGGACGACGCGGCAGACTTCAGCCCCTCCAGCTTCGCGCTCTTCTTTTCCGTATCTGTGAGGTCGGCGGCTGCGCCCTTCCACTGCTCCAGCAGTTTCTTGAGCGCGTCGCGCCATGCGTCAGGCAGGTTGAGCGCGGTGTCCTCCAGCAGTGTGTTCAGTTCCTTGATTTTGTCCTTTACGGTGTCGATGCCGACCTCCTGAAGTTTCAGGGTATACTCCTTTGTGCCGCGTGTGCCGAGGTCTGCGAGTTCCTGCTGCATCCCCGGCAGGCGCGTGCCGAGCATCATCGCGTCCTTCTGCTTGTTGAGCGTGTCGATGGTCTTTTGCAGTTCCGTGATGTTGTTCACATCGGCGGTGCGCTGCTCGTCGGTGTAGAACTGTATCGCGCTGTCGTAGTCGGCGAGGGTCTTCTGCTCTCCGAGGACTGGCGCGACCTTCGGCAACTCTTTCATCTTGTCGAGTTCCTTGTCGAGTTTGTCGCGCTCTTTGAGCAACGCCGTGCGTTCCGCGTCTGTCTGCGCCGTTTGCAGTCTGTTGTCTATGTATGACAGCCGGGCGTTGTAGTCCTCTATGGTCTGCAATTTTGAGGGGTTGGCGAGGTCATCGCGGATGCGTTCTATTTGCGCCAGCCCCCGCTTTGCCCCGTCGATGATGCTCAGCTGTTTCACCATTTGCGCCTGAAGCTGCATCTGCTCCTCGATGCTCTGCGGCTGGGTCAGGTGCAACTCGACATACTTGTCCTGCGCCGCCCTTAGCTGGTCTTGCAGCTTCTGTTCCGGTGTCCGCTTGTCCTCCTGTTCCTGTGGAGCGTTTGACGAGTGCGCGCGTGTAGGCGAAGTCGAGGGAGTGTTGCCGCCGCCACTGTTTTTGGTGTTGACGTTCTGCTCCTTCAGCTTTGTAGAGGCTTCTTTCTTAAGGTCTTTTGCTGTTTTTATTTCTTCGTTGACCTCGTTTAATTCAGTGAGTGTGTCAATACCTTCTTGTAAGGCCTTCTCGTATTCCGTGTCCTCGGTTGATTTATTTATCTTTTTGATTTTGGGTTTCCCGTTGCCGAATACATCAAACTCTGTCTCCCATTCAACATTTAAGTTATAACCTTGGTTTTCATACGCAGCCCGAGCTTTGTCTTGTCGTCGCTTGTTGTTTCTTCTTTTAATTTCGAGTGCAGCTTTCTTCTTATACAGAGCATCAATTTCCGCCTCATAACCGAGTTGCATGCAATACGCCTCGCTCTTGTTTATCAGCGTGTCGTACCAGGCTGCTGCAGTTTTATAAGTTCCGAAGATGTCGCCGTACTTCTCGTTTAGCTTGTTTACGGCTGCTGTGGTGTCTTCATGCGCGTCCATCAGCTCTTTGAGGTCAGATGCCTCTTTAAGAATAGCTCCTTGTGCATCTGATGCAGCTTGCGTAAATGCGTCTTGAGCGAATTGCAGATGGTTCTCTTTCTCTTCGAGTTCCCCCATGCTGTCGGCAGCATCGTCAGTTGCTGAAGCCAGTCCGCTAACGAGTTCAGAGAGGACGACCAGTGCCGCGCCTATGCCGGTGGTAATCAACGCCCCCTCGATAGCGAGCTTCATGGTGCGTGCCGAGACGGCCACGCCTTTCATGTTGGCGGACAGCACCTTCAGCATCGCGCCGAAGCGCACCGATGCCGCCCCTGCCAGTTTCTGCACTGCGGCGGTCAGCCCTATTCGCGTGCAGAATGTGCGTGCCGCCACTATCGCCGCCCACAGCCCCTTGCCGACGGTGAACAGGCTCATGACCAGCACTCCCATTGACGATGCCACGTTGAGTATCGCCATGTAGTTGCTGTTCAGCGCGGCGAGGCTGTCCATCCAGCCCCCCACCATGTTCATGATTTTCTGCGTTGCGGCTGCCGCGCCGGAGTTCATGGTCTCGTATGCCTGGTCCATTGTGCCGGCGCTGTCAGCCATTGCATCGACGTTCTCGCCGAACTTCTCCGCCAGCTGCCCGGTCAGCGGCGAGAGCGCACGCAGAGCCTCGGCAGAGCCGAACAGACGGCCATAGACCTCCTTCTCCAGCACGCCAGACGACTCGGCGTACTTCTTGACCGCCGTGTCTAACTGCGTGAGGAACTCGCGCAGACCGCCGGCGGACTGTATCGCGGCGGCGTTGAACTGTATGCCCATTTCCTGCGCCATCTTCTGCGCCTCCGTGGTGGGCTTTATCAGCGCGGTCATCACCGCGCCTATCTGTGTGGCGACCTCCTGCGTGTTTCCCGACACGCCTGTCAGCGTTGCAAACGTTGCCATGAGTTCGTCCATGGAGATGCCCAGCGATGCGGCGTTTGACGCGACCTTGGGCAACGCCTGTGCGAGCTGCTCGAATGATGTCACGCCGTTCTTTGCGGTCAGCTGTATCTTGTCCTGTACCTTATTCGCGTCTTCCCATGACAGCCCGTAGTTCTTGATGACGGTGGACGTGACCTTGACGACCTCCTCCAGGTCGGCGAGACCGCCGACCGAAGCCTTTGCGGACTTCTCGAGGTATGACATCCAGTTGTCCTCGGGCACGCCGTTTGAGATGACCTGGTACAGACCTTTGGCGAGAGCGTCACGCGCTATTGGTATGTTCTTGGAGAGTTCCGCGACTTGCTCCTTCATCTGCTGGAAGCCGGCCGCGTCCTTGCCGGCCATGGTGTTGGCTTCCTTCATCGCGGCGGTGAACTGGTTGCTCTCCGCCGTGAGGTCTGACAACGCGCCCTGCATGGACTGGATGGCGGTTATCGTGCCGCTTACCGCCACCGCGCTGTCTTTCCATTTGCTGAACGCGGAAGCGTTCTTTTCGACAGCCGCCTGTACGTTGGCTATCGACTTCGCCATGTCTTTGACACTGGCGGTCGCCGTCACTACCTGGTCTTTGCCGTCTACAGACAGCCGTATGTTAAACTTTACGTCCTTGGACATGGTGTGTTGTTTTATGTTGTTTTGTCCTTTAGCTTTTTCGTGAGCAACTCGAACCGCTTGCGCTGCTCCTCCTTGCTCATGGTCGGGGCGGCGGCTTTCTTCTGCCGCCCAGCGTCGTCCCACGGCAGCGGCATCAGCCCCTGCGGCGTGACGCGTCCCTTGACGTGGAGCTGCACCATGATGCACGCCAGCAGCCGCATCCGCTCCCAGTCGTCGTGCCGCTGTGCCTCGTCCCACTGGCGGAACGACCGCGCAGCCTCTTCAAACTCGCGAGGGGTGCATGCGCAGAAATCCTCGCGGCTCATGCCCATGCACCCCGTAGCGTACCCCAGCCAGACCTCTATGCCTTCGCTTTCGCTGCCGTTTTTTTTTCGTCCACAACGTTAGATGCCATGAACCATGCGGTGATGTCTTCGGGCGTGATGCGGTCGCAGAACTCCTCGAATGTCGCTGTGAACTCGATGCCGTCAGCGCGGCACGCAGACTTGATGCAGCAGTACAGCAGCATCGTCAGCGTCACCGCGTCCAGGCTCTTGATGCCCTGCGAGATGTCGAAGCCGGCCATGTCCTTGAACATGACCAACGCGCCCATGGTCGAGCGGGCAGGGTAGTCCTGCCCCTCATACCGGAAGTATGTGCTTGCCTTTTCCATGGTGCGCAGTGTTTATGCGGTTGCCTTGCCCGGGTATACATCAGGCTCGCCGGCGTTCTCGAGGTTGACGGAGTAGGTCGCGTCGTCCTGCGCCGGGGAAGTCTCCTCCATGGAGGTGATGACGAAACTGCCCTTGAGGTAGGGGGTGGAAGCGGCAGCCGCGTCAGTCGCGCCGCGCTTGTAGCACTCTACGGTCACGACAGAACCCTTGCCCCACATAGGCGCAACCTCGTCGAAGCCGTTCTCGGTCTCGTCGTAGCAGCGCAGCCCCTCGGCGGAAATCGAAATTGAGAGGCTTGTCACGCCCTTCTCCTTCCACAGCCCGTGCGACACGCCCTTTGAGGCGAGCGGCTTGACGGCGCGTTCCTTGGTCTCGGAGTTGAACGTCACGGTGTGCGAGGTGCAGTGTCCGACTGCCTTCTCGCCGATTTTGAGCAGCAGGTCAGAGCCGTTGATGTAGCCGGTCTGAGAGCCTGCGGTGGGGTCTGCTTGTACAGATACTTCGTTGTTGTTTGCCATAATAAATCAGATTTTGATAGTGAATGTCAGTTGCTGTATGTATGCGTCGCCGTCAAACGATTCCGCAGCGTCCGTGAGGACGCAAGAACGCATGGTCAGGTCGGCGGACGAGACCTGCTTGTTGTCGAGCGTGTCGCGGACGAGCTCCGCGATTTTCAGCCCCTCGGCGTACTCCTGCGAATACACTGCGAGTTCCAGTTCCACCGTGTCAGCCGACACGCTGCTGCCGCCGCTCGATGAGCTGCGCGGCGTGAGACGGCTGCGGCGAAACGCGATGTAGGGGAGTGTCGCCTCCGCCGTGACGACGGGGAAAACCGCCGTCACTTGCCGCTTTATCGGCGGCGTGTCGATGAGCAGGTCGCGGATGACCTGACCTGCTGACAGCGCGGTGACGTATTTTGCCATTGGTAATCCCATAGTCAGAGAGTTTTAAGTGTTCAATAAAAACCAGCTTTCCTCGCCGCCTTGACGACCGCCGCCGCCACGTCCTTTTCTAATTCCCCTTCTATGATGCCGGGGAATGACGGCTCGGCCTTCTCGAGGAAGCCGTAACGCGGCATCCTGCCTGTCGAGGGCTTGGAGTGGTAGAACGTGCGCTTGCGCGAGCGTTGCTTTGTGCCGTCCTCCGCCCACATCAATACAGGCTTGTCGAGGCTCTGGCGGTTGCGGTGGAAGCCCTTCGTCTTGTGCGGCTTTGTGCTTACGAGGAAGCCGCCGCCGCGAGAGTAGATGTAGGAGCGTATGCCGCGTGTCCAGTCGCGGCGGCTGCCCTTGACGTGCTTGGGGCCGTTGGCTTGCAGCGACTGCACGGCGCGGTCTTTGACCTTCTTGGCGGTGCGGCGCATACCTGCCTTGAGCGAGGTGCGCAGCTGCCTCGGGGTCATCTCTTTGAGCAGCCTGTTCCACTCGATGCCGTTGTAGTCCTTCGGGTTCATTGCTTTCAGTCGTTTACCTTGGCGCACTTGAGCAGTGCCGTGCCCTTGCGCCGGTTGTTGATGACGTTGCCGACATGGTAGAGGATGCCGTCGTGCCTGATGCGGCAGAACTCCGTTACGCCGTGCTCGATGCGGCAGTAGAACTCCGCGTCGTAGTCGGGGAACAGCTCCGAGGCTTCGAGCGTGAAACGCCCGGAGACTTTCACGCGCTGTACCCACAGCTGCGTGCCGCCGTCCCACGCCTGAACCTTTGAGCCGTATTCGTCCTCCTTGACGGTGGGGCGGTACAGCACGGCTCGCTCGTTCATCTCTCCTGCTATCATGCCTTGGACGTTTTGCGGTAACGCGACAGCAGCGACACAACGCCAAACGGCACGGAGGTCATCTGCCTGTCGCTCGCCGCCTCGCGGCTGCTGTACCAGTGACCTGCCAGCAGCAGCACGGCTTGAACTATCGGGGCAGGGTACTTGCCGGTCGCTGTGTCAACGAGGGCGGCGGCTTCGCGCTCCGTGTAGTTCACGGCTGCTTGCTCCGCCGCGTCAATGTACTGCCGCGCCGCAGCGTCGTCCACACCGGCGAGGTCGTCGGCGCGGACGTGCTGGCGGAACAGCGTGAGGAAATTGTCGGGCAGGTACTCGGTCATTGCTTACGCTTATGAGCGGGTCCACTTGGCGAGGGCAAACGCGGCGGGGCGCAGGGTGGCGGTGCCGTAGTTGCAGTTCAGGTGGAAGTTTATCATGTCAGAGCCGGCAGACGAGTACGGGTCAACGATGAACGAGATGTCGCCGAACAGCCCCATCACCTGGTAGGTGAAGTCGCCGATGCCGATGTAGTCGTCGCTGATGTACTGCGTGGTGAACACAGGCACGCCGCAGAGCATGCCGTTCTCGATGCACATGATGCCGCTGCCGCTGTCCTTGGGCGTGCCTTCGAGTTCGGCGGCGGTGGCCTTGCTCATAACCCAGCCGAGGTGCGTGCCGGGGACACCGCTCTTCAGCACAGAAGCCTTGAGCTTGCAGAAGTCCTTGTAGCCCGGGGAGGACAGCACGGTCGCGCCGGCCTTCTTGTCTACAAACGGCCCCTTGAGGTTGTCGGTCGCGCCGGTCACCTTGTCAACGCTGAACATGACCTTGTTGATGAGCGCGGCAACCGCTTCGGGCATGAGCGAGGTCACGAGGCTCTCGACGATGCCGTCAGACTGGATGACAGCCTGGCGCGTGAGGGTCATCGACACGCCGATGCGCTCGGGGCGTGCGGTTATCTTGGAGAGCGACAGCTTCTGCTTGGTCAGCTCGACAGCCTCGCCAGCTATCTGCGCGGTCACGGCTTCAGCCACCGGCCAGATGTACTGGCCTGACAGACCGGTGCGCAGGTCGAGCCCCACGGCGTTGAGTATCAGCCCCTCGTAGAGCGGCTTGATGACATCCTCGATGCGTGCCGGCACCGTGCCGCCAGCCTCTGCCTCGGTCGTGCCTGTGTACACGAGCGTCGGCGTGGTCGGGGTAGAGCCGCCTGTGCCGCTTCCGCCGCCCCCGGTATCATCGCGCATCAGGTGGAACTCCGTCTGAACGCCGCGCTTGAGGTTTTCGCGCACTACCGCAGTAGCGGACATGCGGTTGGGCTGCTCAGGCATCTGGCGCAGCGCTTCCACCTGCATCTCGATGAGGTGGTTCTCGCGGCGAAGCTCGCGGTATTCTGCTTCCTCTGCCTCGTTGCGCTCGCGCTTCTCACGTTCACACACTGCTGCCAGCTCGCCGATACGTGCGCAGTTGGCGCTCATTCTCTCAATCAGTCTCTTCATAAGTTTATCGTTTTTAGTTGTTTATATCCTCTTTATGGCTGCGGCGGCCTGCCGCATTTCGTTTATCTGCTCGACCGCTGCGGGCGGTGCTTCGCGCTCGCTTTGGTCGGGGTCTGGCTCTGGCTCTTTCTCTGGCGGCTCGGCATGTACCTCCGTGTCGGGGTACGCTGGGTCGGCGGCAAGCGTGAAGTCGTAGATGCCTGTCATCTTGCGCACCGTGTAGGTCACGCTCTTGTCCTCGTCCTGCACGCGCTCCACATAGTCGGGGTCGGCGTAATACGTTGAGAACATGAACGAGCAGCCGGCTATGTCGGCGCGGCTGACCAGCGCGAGAGCCTCGTCGCCGTTGGGGCTTTCAGGCGCGTCAAACTCGAACCACACGCCACGCTCGTCAACGCCGTAGGAGAGCGACCCCTTGCCGCGCTTCGAGCGTGCCAGTATAAGCTGGCGGTCGTGGTACATGGTCATCTTGATGTCCTGCTGGTCGAGGAACTCCATGGTGACGGCTTCGGGCGCGATGACCTCACGCGCCTCCGCCTTGCCCTCCAGCCCCAGCACTACTGAGGGCGTGTTGAACAGTATGGCATAGCCGCGTATCTTGCGCGACTTGCTGCTCTCGGCCTCGCGTGTCAGCGGCGTTTCGCGCCGTACCAGTGTTTCAGTCTTTTGCATCTTGCGGTGTATCGTTGGTGTTTATCTCGTCTATCGTGCGAAGGTTGGCGGACACGAGCGGCTTGTCGCCGCCCTCTACAGGGGCGCGGTTGTCGGCGGCTCGCAGCTCGTTGACTGTGCGTGTGCCGTTGCCCAGCTGCTGCGCCTCGTAACGCGCCCTGCTTTCGGGGTCGCTCGCGTACAGCGCGGCGCGGTCGAACTCGAACTTCGCCGCCCCCTGAAGCCGCCAGCCGCACAGCTTGCGCTGGAACTCGTTCTCTATCATCCGCAGCATAGGGTTCAGCGTCTGCGCCAGAAATGCCGTGTTGGCGTTCTCCGCGCTCTTGTAGTTGCTCGTCGTGTCGCTGAACACGAATGAGGGGTGAACGCCGAAGAAGCGGCATATCTCCAGCACCTCGAACTTGCGGCTTTCGAGGAACTGCAAGTCGGCGGAAGACATAGACAGCTGCGTGAACTGCAAAGGCTCGGGGACGGACACTATCCGCCGACCGCTCACGTTGAAGTCCGCGTCGAGGTCTTGCGCCGTCCTTTCAATTTCGCCGTTTGCCGTGTAGCCTGTGCCGGCAAAGTCCCCAGTACCGCAGACCAGGCCGCGCACCGCGCCCCCCGTCTTGAAGCGGTCGAGCGTCTCCGCGTCACCCTGCGCCGCTATCGACAGCGTGTTCCGCGCCGCGCTTATCACCGACTGCCCAACCAGGCCGCCGGCGTTGTTGTTGCGCAGGTGGATTATCTCCTTCGGCAGGTAGCTGTCGAAGATGTTGTTTGTCGTGTCGCTTACCGTGTAGATGCCGGTCAAGGGGTTGACCGACACAGACCCCGGCGAGAGCAGCACAAGGCGGTCGCAGCCCCTGAAATCGGTGCTGTTTACCGGCATGATGTAGGCGTTGCCGCTCACCAGTATCTGCGCCACGGCGAGCCGCATGAAGTCGAAGGCGGAATAGTTCTCGTTGGGCTGCACTTGCAGCAGGTAGTTCATCCAGCGGTCGCGCTCCGACTTGATGCCGCGTGCATCGCTTTCGAGGTATCGGAGCGGCAGCATCGCCACGCTCTCCGACAGCAGCCTCACGCAGCGGTAGACGGTGGCGATGCACGCCCCGTCGCGCCCGTAGGACGCTGCGGGCAGGGTGCATGAGATGCGGGTGCTGCCGACTGGCGCGGCGGCGGTGTTCTCCCTCTTGAAAAGCCGGGCAAACTTGCCGAAAAAATTGTTTATCACACCCTTGTGTGATAGCAGGAATTCGCAGCCTTATGCCGCCTTATGCCGCCAATAATTTTATGCAGATGATGCGAGGGATATAAACCGCAAAGTTACCGCCATGTTTCACGCTGTCGGGGTGTCCGTGGTGTCCTGTTAAGCTTAATGGGACACTAACCGCTGTTAAATCATTGATAATCAAGGGTGAATATTTCGGGGGCTGCCAGTGTCCCATTAGCTTAAAGGGACACGCGCCAAAGGTTGAGGGGGCATCGGCATACGCTTCCGCCCCTCTCGCTTTCAGGCTTTCCGCACCGCGTGCCAAAAGAAAAAGGGCTGCATCACGCAGCCCTTGGAACATGATATGAGCGGATATGGAACTGGGGGCGATGCCCCCTATGACACTGCAAAGATAGTCATTTTCCGCGAGTTGCGGAAACGCTGTCACTGCTGCCTGTACTTGTTGACGACACGGATAATGTCGTCGAGGAAGTCGCTGTAGTCCCAGCCCTCGAACTCGGCGACCATTTTGCTGAACTGTATCTCCGCTTCTATCTTCCGCAGCGCGTCACGCCTTGCCGCCGCTTCGAGCGCGTGGGGGTCAATTTCGGGCTTGCTCTCCTCGATGACGATGTACGTGTTTGGCGACAGCGTGAAGTCGTGTGCCCTTATTTCGGAAATCGGGACTTGACGTTCCGCGCCGCTCTCGTGCAGCCGCATTGTGACGTAGTCCTCCGTCCTGTTCTTCTTCATCACGATGAGGGCAGTCGATATTCCGGTGTCCTCGAAATAGCCGCCCTCTACCAGTTCCACGCTGTCGATGACGTTCTGCTCTACCAGCCACCTGCGTATCTTGCCCTCGCGCTGCCCCCTGTACAGAACGCCGGGAAAGTTCAGCACGGCGGCAGTACCGGTCGGGGACAGCGAGTGCAGGATGTGGAGCAGGAACGCATAGTCGGCTTTGCTCGGCGGCGGCAGACACGGCGCGTCACGGAAACGCTCGTCTGCCGCCGCAACTTGGTCGGGAGACCACTTGACGCTGAACGGCGGATTTGCCACTATCGCCTCGAACTGCTTGCCGCGAAACGCGGGGTGCAGGAGCGTGTCGCCGCCGACTATTTCGCTGTTGACGATGTTCGCTGCCGTCTCCTGCGCTTGCGCCTCGTCGAGTTCCTGTCCGTACTTGCGGACATGGTCGGCGAAGACCGCGAGCAACGCGCCGCCGCCGCATGTGGGGTCATAGACCTCCGTGACGTTGTCGGGGATGAAACTCTTGATGTGCTCGGCGAGAGCGCTGCCTGTGTAGTACACGCCCGCCGACTTGAACTGCTGCTTTACCGCAGCCATGCTCTTGTTGCTTGCCTTTGATGTGTTTGCCATGATGTGTTGTGTGTTGTTGTCACTGCTGCCGCCGCAGTTCGTGGAACAGCTTAATCGACATTAGCGCGGTTATAAGCCCGTCTATCTTGCCGCTGTGTTCGTTCAGCTTGCGCGGCTTGCAGTTGCCCATGCCGTCGTAGTCCAGATACGCGCTCGCCAGGCAGTAGCGGTTTATCGGGTTCTCGTTCAGGAACAGCTTGCCGGTCAGCCCCGCCGCCTCGAAGCTCATGCACGCCGCCGTGAAGTGGCCGTAGGTCTGACCCACGTCACGCAGCAGCGACTTCAATCCCGAATTAGACAGTATGTTTATCATCTCGCGTGCCTTGTAGCGGTCGTACCCTATGGCGTACAGGCGGACGTGCTCCGCCCTTGTGATGATGAACTGCGCCACCTGCCTGTAGTCCATGACCGCGCCGTCGAGCAACGTCAGCGCACCCTCCGCCGCCCACTTGCGGAACAGCACCTCGTCCGGGTGTCCTGCCAACGCCCCGCGAGGAAAGAAGTACCGCGTGTCTATCATGAACGTCTGCGCCGCGCCGTCAAAAACGCAGGTCGATACAGCCGTGAGGTCGCCGCGCACACTCAGGTCTATCGCTATGGTCGCCGGCGGCGTGCCGCCCATGTCCTCGACCCTGAAACGCTTGAACATCTTTGCCGTGTCCTCCTCGGTGAACCACACCTTGCGCGTGGTCGTGGAGTACATGTTCAGCAGCTTTGTGCGGAACGCCATCATAGCCTCTGTGCCGTCACGCTGCGCCTTCGCCCACTCGCCACGGTAGAACTCTTCGGTGACTGTCACGCCGAGGTGCGGCTGAACCTTGCGCCATGTGGCAGGGTCGCCCTCCGCGTCGTCAACGTCAGGCTCGAACAGGTGGGCAAACACGCTGTCGTCCTCGAACTCGCCGAGGAGCAAACGCTTGTACCCTTGCAGCATCGAGTAGAACGGCCCCTCGTACACGTCCGATGCCGTGGTGATTATCACGGTCAGGGGGTTGCGCCTTATGCCCATTGACGTCGTCAGCACGTTCAGCAGCGTCGCGTCACGCGCTTGCGAGAACTCGTCCATTATCACCGTCGAGGCGTTCAGACCGTCCTTGGTGCGTGCGTTAGCTGTGAGGCACTGCGCAAACGCCGTGCGGTCGGCTCGCCGCGATTTGATGACCTGCTCGTTGACGGTGTAGTACTTCCCCTTCGGGTCGAGCTTGCGCATCGCGCCGCGTATCACATCGAAGCACTTCTTTGCCTGGTCTTGCGAGTTTGCTCCTGTGTAACTCTCGGCGTTGGCTTCCCCGAACAGCATGTCGTATATCGCTATCGCCGCCGAGGACGTGGTCTTGGAGAACTTGCGCGGCACGAACAGGACGGCGGTGTGCGTAACCCTGCGCCCCTCGCTGTCGTAGAAGCCGTATATCGCCGCGAACTGGAACGCCTGTACAGGCGTGAGGCGGTACGTGCAGCGGCCTTTCTGGCCGGGGAATGACAGCATCTCGTAGAACTGGAAGAACGTCAGGACGTGTGCCTTGTTGAGACCGTACACGCGGCAGTGGTGAAGAAAACGCTCGACCGCCAGCTGCTCGAACAGGTTGTGCGCTTCGGGGCGCGTGCATACCTCGCGGACGTAATCCTCGATACGGCTGTCTACCTCCGACAGCCTGTACCGCGACACGTCTGCTGCGGCGAGCCGCGCCGACACCGCCGCTTTCGCTTCCTTCAGGTGCTTCTTGCTGTACTCGTCCACGCCGTTGTGTCATTCGGGCTTGATGACCCCTTGCGACTGCGCCATGAGACTCGTCAGCCCCCTGGTCATCTCCGTGAGCTTGTCGTCAGTCTCCTCCGTCAACACGTCCGAAGGCGTTAGCCCCAGCGTCTTGAAATAGCGGTTGAGAGTGTTGACGGTCTTGTCGAGCTGCGGCACTTGCGGCATCAGCACTATCTTGTAGCCGTATGCGGTCTTCTCGCGGTATGTCAGCGCGGACACTCTCTCGATGATGCTGTCCTGCACTGTGCTTGCCGCCGCTATGTCGGATATGAGCTGCTGCGCTTGCCACAGCGACACCGCAGCCATCTGTATCAGCGGCACAACCGCAGGGCTGTACTTGCCGCCCGCCTTGACGGCTCTGGTCAGCTGCTGCGTGTATGTCCGAATTTCTTTATTCATATTTACTGTTGTTAACGTTTATGTACAACTGAAAATCACCTCGCGCATTAAAAAAAGGGCGCGGGTGGGTTTCTTAGACCCCCTCCCCCTCTGAAAAAACGCCCCCCGGTGTGCCGAGCCATTCCGACAGAAAACGCGCTGCCGCTGCCTTGCTCCGCGCTGCCGCTCCGCTCTTGCCCTTCATCTCTTTGTGCAGCGCGGCGTGGCAGTTGTGGCACAGCGGCATGAGGTTGTGGAGGTCGTAGGCGAGGGCGGCGCGGCGTGCAGGGTCTGGCACGCTCTCCAGCGGCTCGATGTGGTGAACCTCCGTTGCCGCCGTTACGCGCCCCCGCTCCTTGCAGCGGCGGCACAGCGGCTCGTGGGCAAGCACCGCCGAGCGGCATCGCCGCCACCGCGCCGTGTTGATGAGCGCGATGTAGTCCGGGTTGCGGCTCACCACGCCGTCCTCCGTGTCCTCTTGGTGCGCTCGCCGTAGCGCGGCGCTTCCGCGTCCGTGTACTCGCCGAACATCTCCGCTATCTCCTCCTCGGCTGTGGGCGTGTGCCGCCGCTCCTCCTCGCGCCATGCCGCCTGCCGCTCGCTTGCCGCGTATACCATGCGGTTGAGCATCGCGGTTACGAAGTTCGGGACGCTTCGGTAGCCGCCGCGCTTGGTCATTGTCTGCATCGCCTGGTATATTTCAGGCAGCACCCTTACATGTACTCGTACTGTCTTTGCCATACTCTGCGGATGTTATGCGCCTTTTGCCGCCAACACTCGCCGCACCGAGGCGGCCATTGCCGCCATCATCGACCGTTGTCCCGATGCCTTGCGGTCTATCGCCGCGAGTGCCTTGATGTCTACAGTGCCGCCGCACACGATGCGGTGGACGGTGACGCGCTGCTGCTGCCCCTGCCTGTGCAGCCGTGCGTTGGCTTGCTGGTACAGCTCCAGATTCCACCCTGTGCCGTACCACACGATGATGTGGCCGCCGTGCTGCATGTTCAGTCCGAAGGCGGTCGAGGCAGGGTGGGCGAGCAGCACGTCTATGTAGCCGTTGTTCCAGTCGCGCAGGTCGTCCGCGCCCTCGTAGCGGCGTACGCGCTTGCCTCTCACTGCCGCCGCTATGCGCTCCGCCTCGTGACGGTACTGGTAGAAGACCAGCACAGGGCTGTCTGCATTGCCGATGATGCGCGACAGCTCGCCGAGCTTGAGCGTGTTGACCTCGTGCCATTCGCCGCTGTCGTCGTAGACCGCGCCGCCTGTGTACTGCGCCAGCTTGTTCATCAGCGCCGCCGCGCTTGCCGCCGTCACTTCGCACACCCCCTGCTCGTCGGTCAGCTGCATGATGCTGTCGCGCTCGAACTCGGCATACCCTTTCGCCATTGCCTCGGGCATATCCAGCACGTGGTCGATGACCTGCATAGGCGGCAGGGGATTGTTGTCCTCGGCGAGCAACGTCAGGCAGATGTCGCCGATGCTGCGGCGTATCTCCTCCTCGGCGTGCGGCTTGGGGGTCATCTTCAGCACGATGTTGTTCCGCCGCCAGCAGTCGAAGTACTGGTCGCGCCAGCGTGTCAGCGACTGACCCAGCCTTTCGCCCAGGTCGATGACGTACATCTGCGCCCACAGGTCTTGCAGCCCCTGCGGCGTGGGCGTGCCTGTCAGCCCCACCACGCGCCGTGCCGCCCTCGAGAAGTCGCGTGCTGCCTTCCAGCGTATCGCCTGGCGGTTCTTGAACGTGGTCAGCTCGTCGAGGACGACCATGTCAAACGGCGAGCGGAAGCGTTTGCCGTCAACGTAGAGGTCGTGCAGCCATGCCAGCGTGTCGCGCCCTATAACGTACACGTCCGCGTCCTCCGCAAGCGTCCTCTCGCGCTGCGCCGCCGTGCCGGTGACGTGAACGACGCGCAGCGATAGGTGCTGCCACTTCGCCGCCTCGTCCGTCCATGTCGCCTCCGCCACCTTCTTCGGCGCGGCTATAAGCACCCTCGACACCTCCAGCGCGTCGATGAGCCGCTGCACTGCCGTCAGCGTGACCACTGTCTTGCCGAGACCCATTTCCGCGAACAGGGCGCACCGGGGATGCTCTTCTATCCACCGTTGCGCCGTGTGCTGGTAATGCCGTGGCGTGTATGCCGTCTTGCTATTCATATCCGTGCGTGTGCTGCGCCAGCAGCTTGTCTACCTTCTCGCGGCTGTCTGCCGTGCATACCGTCTGCCCCAGTGCCATGAGGCGGCGGTGTGCGCTCTCTTGCAGCTTGCGCGGCCGCTCGCCGAGGCTCTTGAGCTCCACCCACAGGACGATGCCCGAGGGCAGCAGCACCACGCGGTCAGGCCACCCCGAGCCGCTGGTGCTGTTCATCTTCAGCGCGATGCCGCCCAACGCCTTGACGCGGTTGCACAGGTAACGCTCTATGGCGTACTCGCGTGTCCGCTTCTGCCGCGTCAGCAGCACCGCCGCCGCGTCAGAGGCTGCCGAACTTTCTGAACTCTTCTGCATAATAATCAAGCCGGTTTTTTAGGTCTTTTGCCCCGCCCGTCCACAACAACTCGGCTGTTTCGTAAACGTCTTGGGCAAACACACGTGTGAGGGTGCGTATCCCCTCGACGACGTCTTTCGGGTCGTCGCTGGAAGCCGCTGCTTTTACATGTTCATGTATGAGCGTTGCTACGCTATGCAACTGAACCAGCTGCTCCAATACTAAAAATCTGCGTTCTTTTAGTGTCATTGTTTTTTCTGTTTAGTTTGTTCTTTTTTTCTTGTTGTTCATGCCACGGCACGCACGGCACGCACGGCACGCACTTTTTGCGATATTATTACGTACACACACACCCCCTGCGCGCGCGTATCTATATACGCTTGTGCTGTAGGTCTGTATATATACTCTTTTATATCTTTTTCTTCAAAAGTGCATGCCGTGCGTGCTATGCGTGCCGTCCTTTGATTATCAACGAGTTGCACGGCACGCATAACAGCACGCACCACGTAAAGTGCGTGCCGAGTGCATGCTGTCTCGCTTTTTAGCGTCGTCAAGGCACGCATGGCACGCACTGCGTGCCATAGTGCGTGCCATAGTGCGTGCCGTGCGTGCATTGTTCTATTTGTCGGATTACATGTCATCGTCGTCATCGTTTGCGGCTGGTCTTTTGTACTCCCTACCGCGCCCGTAGATGCTGTACCGCTGCCCCTCGTCCGTCCAGCCGTGAGCCTTCAGGAAGCGTCCCACGCGCACATCGAAGTTGCCTGTGCAGGACTTCACCTTGGCGCGTGCCTCGGCTACGTTGCGGACGCGGTACATGTCCGAAAGGAAGCCCATCAGCGTGAAGCTGTCGCGCTGTTTCGTCGCGGTCTCAAACTGCGAGCGCGGCACGCCGTCACGATAGTACTGCTGCCGCTCCGTGATGCTGTAGCTGTCCCACTGCTCGGGTATCGGCGTGTCGAGG
>ERZ808240.907-NODE-907-length-37769-cov-50.940871_pt1 | contig 37769 bp, 18 predicted proteins | sample MGYA00521084_ERZ808240 | MGnify/ENA primary metagenome ERZ808240 (study PRJEB31516, sample SAMN03275571) | gut metagenome | biome: mammalia-associated habitat; material: feces | host: Papio cynocephalus | place: Kenya | collected 2012-08-06 ... | reverse complement strand
ATTTTTGAAAAACTGTTATTTTACGCCATCTTTCTAAGGGTGGGAAACTTCAGTCGTAAACCTTTTCTCATAAGTCTTTAATTTAGATTAAGTTAAAAGTATTAATGTTTTAGGATTTTACTTTGATTGTTTTGTTTGAATAGAATGAATGGTTTGTTTTAAACAGTTGATGTTTGATTTGTTTATGAAGCTCAAGTTTACGGTTGCAAAGATAGGCCATAAAGCCCTTGTAGGATAGAATTTTATTTTCTCAAAGTAGTACAAAATTAACTATTTATCAAACCCCTGTAAAAACAAAAGTCCCCAGCGGAAACCGCTGGGGACTTTTGTTAAGATATACGGCATTCATCCGCAAAAGGGATGAAGCATGTTCAAATGGGGTTACTTGACCACAATCTTCTTGGTGACAACCTTGCCCTCGGCAGTCTTGCCGCGGAGGATATTGACACCCTTCTGCAGGGTACCCATGCGACGACCGTCAACAGAGTAGATCTCGTTGAACTTGACCTTCTCGTCATTGCCAATCTCGCTGATACCTGTCTCTGTGGCGTGCTTACTATTCTTACCATAGTAGTAGAGCTCCCAGTCGGAAGTGACAAGCCAGTCAGAAGCTGTGTAAGTGTCGTCACCGAAACCAAGACGGAGGATACCCGTCTCATTCACTGTGGTGAAGAAGCTCATCTGGTAAGCGTTGGCGTCAAACATGACACGAGCGTTGGCACGTGTGTTGGGCAAGAAGTAGCGAGTGCTGTCTGTGGTGGTGGAGTCGATAGCCTCGTACCAACCTGTACCGGCGGCACTGAACTGGTCCTTGTACTCGCGGGTAGCCCAGTTGTTAGGAATCTTGACATCCATGTTGGCATAGATCTTGGCACGGGAGAGATCCTGAACAGAGTCGCCCAGCAGCTCAAGCCATGCGCGCTTCGGTCCGACCTGACGGAAGAAGCCCTTCACCTTCACCTGATAAGTACCCTCTGGCAGACCCGTGATATCCTGGTAGATGTCACCGCTGGCATCCCAGAGCTCAGCGCAATTGTCAGAAACAGAGGGGTCGGTACCCTCAGTCTTCTCAACCGTCCAGCCTGTAAACTCATTCTCGAAGGTCGGGTTGACAATCCAAGCCGTGTAATCGGCAGGAGCATCATCGGAACCCTCCTTGATCATGAGGGCCTTGCGTGCCTTGGCCAATTCAGCCTGCTTGGCAGGAACATCAAGGATGGCAATGGAACCGTCAGCGATAGCGCTGGTAACCTCAGAGATAAGACTGTTGGCAGCAGCGATGGCCTCGGATGAAGCACCCGTCTGGCTCATGTTGGACAGTGAGTCGAGTGAGCTCTGCAGAGCCTTGTAAGCGTCGATGGAAACCTGCACGGTATCCTCAACACCTGTCAAGCCTGCGTAAGCCTTCAGCATGGCAGAACCGTCAGAACCGGCGGTAGCAGCCTCAGCCTCGGTAAGAGCAGCATTGAGAAGAGCCTTCTCATTGGCGCTCATAGGATCAGCGATAGCCTTCAGCTCTGCGATCTTGGAGTCGAGCACCGGCTTCACATACTCTACGTCATTGCCGAGGTAACGCATCGTGAAGTCATGGAAGACAATCCAGCGACCGGCTGTCTGGTCAGGATCCTGCGCCTTGATACCGATGCGCATGGAACCACCCTGCTCAGTGACAAGACCCACAACAGTGTTGTTGTAAGCGGTAGCATCAGCATCCATCACCGTGAACGTAGTGGCCATGGTGTTAGGCACGACCTTGCCATCCTCAAGCGTCTCCCAGCTCTCCTGCTCGTCCTGGGCAGAAGACCAAGTGAAATCGCAGATGTTGTGGATGCGCTGCTCAGACTTGTTGATGTAGATCCAGGCAGGAACCTCAGTCTGGCCAGCCTTGTAGTTGGTCCAAGTATCCTCAATGTAAGCAGGACGCATGAACGCCTGAATGCTCAGCTCATAGGCACCGGGCTGCAGACCCGTGATGTCCTGATAGGTGTCAAAGTTCTTGGCCCACACCTCACAGAGACGAGAGTCCACATTGCCACCTGTACCAAAGTTGGCACCCGTCCAACCGTCCTTGCTCTGCGGCTGATTCTTAGAAGGCTCAACCGATGTATCGTTGAATGTCGGGTTTTGGATGAGGTTGGTCACATCATCACCAGCCTGGTAACTTTCCTTACGGCACTGGTCAAGAGTATTGTTGATGTTGTTGATCATGGCAACCACTTCCTCCGTGCTTGCGGTGAGGTCGCTCATCATCTGATTAGCCTGGTCGACAAGTTCCAGAACTCTCTCACCGTTAGCCAACTGCCATGCCTCAGACTCTGCATTCTCAGCCACTACCTGAAGCTTCTTCCAAGCAGCGATATTGGCCTTCAGTTCATCCAGTTTGGCCTTAGCCTCCACATATTTGGAAGCTGCCTCTTCACGGGTCGTAGCCGTCTTGCCTTCATTGGCAAAAGCCTTGCCCGCCTCAAGGATAGAGGCTGTGTACTTGGTATCCTCGTCGCTGACCAAAGCGGCGAACTGGTCAAGCAGACCACCGTTCACATACTGGAAAGTCTCCAGGCTTGTGCCCAAGCTCTCAAGCTTGAACTCACGCCATACCGTCCAACCGTCACCCACCTGGGCACCAGCCGAACCAGAGTCGGCCACGAGACCGAGCGTGACGTCCATAGCCTCAGTGAGCACGAGCTCAATCACGTTACGACCATTGAGAACACCATCACCGTCTCTATCCTCAGTAAACCAAGCGGCAGCTTGCTTACGGCTGTTGACCGTGGCTGAGCCGACCGTGTCAATGTCAATCGTGTCGTTGCCCACGAAGAAGCTACTATGCATGCCCGTACGGGTCAGCGCAACAGCCGTGAAGCGATAGACACCAGCGGGAAGCTGGTTGATGGTGTACTTCAAAGAAGAACCACCGGCATTCCAGAACTCACCGCAACCGTCAGAAGAACTGCCCGTCGTGGAGGCAGCACCGGCCTTGTTCAGAACAGTCCAACCAGCGGGAGTGCCCTGGGCGATAGGAGTAGGATTGGAAATATACTTGGATGTCAGGTCCTGCGGATTGGTGACAGAAGCAGCGTTCTCGATAGCATCGGAGAGACGGCTGGCCTCAGCCAGCATGGCAGCGGGGTCAGCATTGACATCGGCCAACATGGCTGCAGCGGCAGACACGTCAAGACCAGCGCTACTGGCCTGCTCAACAACCTTCAGCAACTGAGCCTTGGCGTCGGCCATGGCAACAGGCAAGAACACGAACTTGCAAGAGTCGACATCGGTCACATCATAGTACAAACCCCATGTGACGCCATCAACCTTAGAGTTGGAAGCGTGCGTCTTGTTGACACCCAAGAACTCACCGGCAACATACCCTCTCAAAGAGTCTGACTGTGTAGACTCCTCTGTGAGCTGATAGTCGGCGAGGTTAGGCACCTGGAAAGTGTAAACGTTATTACCCGCATCGGCAATGGCCCACTTCGAATCCTTGACGTTCCAAGCCGTGCTGTAATCAACGAAACAACCCTTCACACCATTTCCAATAGTTCCGTCAGCTGGCTGGCGGTAAAGGATGTTGGCGTTGCCCGCCGACTTTTCCCATCCGGCAGCGTTGTTCTTGATCTGGTAAGTGCCGTCGTCAAGAGCAATGATGATACACTTGGCAGCGGACGACAACGGAGAGACAACCGCTTGGGTGCCCCAAGCTTCGCCACCTCCAAGGAAACGCCCGGTAGCCACATTCTGCACATAGACAGTGTCTCCCGGTTTGAGTGCGACTGGATTGATGTTTACCGTCCAGTCGGCAGCCCATGCTGTCAACGCCGTCAGCATCGTGACAAGCAACGTCGACATAAAGCGTAAACTTTGTTTCATAAGCTTTAGTGAAAAATATTAAGTTAAACCAAAAATATCGTTTCGAGCAAATTCATTAGTAGTCATACATGATCCTTTCCTTCCATCCTTCGTTTCTCCACCCTCTTACCTTCTATAAATATAAAAGGTGGATACACCAAGCCGCCAACCGTCTTCGGCCTTTCTGCAGGCTTCGAACCCCGATGCGCGTTTTTCTTCTCATCTTTTGTCCCCTTTCATTTATTTTGTTGTCAAAGCAACGCTCATCCACACATGCTTACATGGCCATGCGCCTCACATACTCTCTCACCTCCTGGCGCGAGCGGTAAAGCCGAGATTCTACGGCACGATAGCTCAACGAAAGCGTCTGGGCAATTTCCTCATTACTCTTGTCGGCATAATGGCTCAACATGTAGATCTGCCGATTGGCAGGCGCCATTCGATCAAGTGCCGTCTGCTCAAGCGCAAAGAGCTCCTTGAGCAACACCCTCTCATCTGACTGGCGCGAATCAAAGACTTCGGCCGTCACAGTCTCCGTGAAACGCTTGCGGATGGCAGCGCGACGACGAAGATAGTCGGTGCGCAGATGATAGGCAATCGTTGCCGTCATCCCCTCAATGGTTTCCGGCATCAACAGATCTATTGACATCAGACGCTCAAAGACATTCTGCGCGAGATCCTCACAGTCGGCCTCACACAGACATGCCTGCCGGAAGATGGCGATAACGGCATCCCACATCTTACGGTATGTCTGGTCTATCAGTTGTATCCTGCTTGTTGCTGGGTTCATTGAGCTGAATGTTTAGGTGCGGTGGGGGTTAAGGTTCCCACTCGGAATATGCTTAGTTCGTTGCAAGTGCAAATATAGACAAAAATTAAATGATGCCAACACAATTTTCCAAAAATGTTTCAATTTTAACATTTTGCACGCACACAGACAAATGAGGGCCCCCGAGGTATTGTCCTCGGAAGCCCTCCCTGTGTGCGTTCTCACCCCAAGCGTCCTCTCCGCTCCGGAAAGGTGAGAACCTCAGAAAGCAAGATTACTTGACCACGATCTTCTTGGTGACAACCTTACCCTCGGCAGTCTTGCCACGCACAATGTTAAGTCCCTTCTGCAGGCCATTGACACGGCGACCGTCGACGGTGTAGACCTCATTGAAGTTGACGTTGTCGTTGTTCTCAAGATCGCGGACACCCGTGGTGCCAGCATACTGGCTGTCCTTGCCGTGGTAGTAGAGTTCCCAGTTGGAGACCACGAGCCAGTCATTCGGTCTGTTGGCTGTGTTCTTGAAGCCCAAGCGGAGCAGTCCATTGGAACCCACATAGGTGTAGAAAGTCTGCACGGGATAGTAGTTCATCTGGAACTGGTACTCAGCAGCCTCGCGGTTGTTGGCGAAGTGGTACGTGACAGGCTCCAGTTCGCCGGTAGTCTCATTCAGCACGGAGTCGACCATGTCGCTGTAGCCTCCCATGGTCCAGCTATAGGTGTCAGGATCATACTTAGAGCACCAGTAGCTTGGCGTGATGCTGTCCCAGTTGGCATAGATGGTGGCGCGCTCGCCATAGTTCTCGATGGAGTCACCCAGCAGGTCGTTCCAAGCCTCGTCAGCGCTGACGGGACGGAAGAGGCTCTGCACACGCACCTCATAGACGCCCTCGGGCAGGCCCTCGATGTCCTGATGCACATCAGCTGTAGCACTCCAAATTTCCATGGTGTTGTACTGAACGCCCGGTACGCCATCACCCGAAATCTTGTTGACCGTCCAACCGTCCTGCTTCTCATAAGTGGGATTCATGATCCAGTTGGTGTACTTAGAAGGATTGGCATCAGAACCCGGCTGAATCATAAGAGCCTTACGGGCAAGGAGCATCTCCTTCTGCTTGGCGGGGATGTCAGCCACCTCGATGGTGCCATTCTCCAGCATGTCACTCACCTCATTCAAGAGGTTGGTGGCCTGTGTGCGCGATTCGGCGGAAGCCTGCGTGGCATCGTCGAGCTGAGTCTTCAGCGAGTCATAGGAAGCAGCGAGCTGCTTGTAAGCAGCGATGGAAGCCTTGGAGGCATCCTCCGCATCAGCAATGGCCGTGAAGGCAGCCATCATGGCGTCACCATCCGCATTGTCGATGGCGGTTTGCGCGTCAGCGACGGCCTTGTTGAGGGCGGCCTTGTCGCTGGCAACCATTCTCTGGCTCAAGAATTCACTGTTGGCCTCGTTCATCTTGTTCACGAGGACAGGGTTGATATAGGTGGGATCATTACCCAGATACTCCAGGCGGAAGTCGCGGAAGATCACCCAGCTGCCCTCGTTATGGTTCTCAATCTTGAAGCCGATAGGCATGGCTCCGCCATCCTCGGTCACAACGCCGTAGACGACATTGCGATAATTGTTGTCGTAAGAGGGATCTTGAGCAGCGTCAACACTACCGTTGAAGGCCACATAAGCCTCGTCCATGGTATTGGGAATATAGAGAGGATCGCTATCAGTGCCGACGTTCACCCAGTTGTTCTCACGTGACATGGAAGTGACACTCTCGGGGAAAGTGCAAGCGTAGATGCTCTTGACGCTCTGCTGGGTCTTACCCATATAGATATAAGCGCGTGTCAAGGAATCGCCATTCTGGTAAGCCTGGTATCCGTCTGCCGAAGCCCATCCTGAACGATAGAAAGCCTGGATGGACAAGCGATAAGCACCCTTCTGCAGACCATTGAGGTCCTGATGGATGTTGCAATCCTGGTTGTAGACCTCAGCAAGACGCGTGTCGGTGATCCAGCCGGCACCGATAACCTCGGCACCAATCCAGTTTTCCTTGCTTTGGGGCTGTTGATAGTTGTTCTCCGCCTTCTCGTCATTGAAGGTGGGGTTCTTGATCAGGAAGGTCACATCATCACCTACCTCATAGCTTCCCTTCTGGCACTTGTCGAGGGTTGTCTGGATGTTCTCAATCATGGCCAGCACCTCTTCAGTGCTTGCTGTCAGGGCATCCAACATCTCGTCAGCCTGAGCGCAGAGTTCGTGCACGGGCTCACCATTGTTGAGCTGCCAGGCTGCCTCGTCAGCAGAAGAGGAAACATCGGCGAGCTTTTCCCACGCAGCCACATTGGCCTTAAGCTTCTCGAGCAAGTCAGCACCCTTCACATAACATTCAGACGCTTCCTGCTTGGAAGCAGTGGACACGCCCGTGTTGAGCACAGTCTCACACTCCGTCATGAGGCTGGCCGTGTAGCGGTTGCCCTCATCATCCTTGATGGCATTGAGCTGGTCAAGAAGGCTCTGGTTGACATAATGGAAGGTCTCGACACCCTGGCCCAGACTCTCAATCTTGAACTCACGCCAAACGGTCCAACCGTCACCCGTGGAAGGCTCAGAGGACAGTCCAATCGCGATGTCGGTTGTCTCGGGCAACACGACCGTGATGACATTGGTGCCATTGGTCACACCATCACCATCGTCATCCTGGTTGAACCAAGCGGCTGCTTGCGCACGGGAATTCACCTTGTCGGAGCCCACCGTCGCGATGTCGATTGTATCTGATCCGACATAGAACTTACCGTGCATGTCGGTACGTGTCAGTGCAATGGTAGTGAACTTGTATACTCCTGCCGGCAGGTCTCTGACCGTGTAATTGAGCGAGAAGCCCTTTTTCTGCCAGAACTCGCCCACGCCATCGGACGTATCGCCTGTCTGTCCTGCAGAACCATCGGGTTGGGTGACCGTCCAGCCAGTGGGCGTGCCCTTGGCGACAGGTGTCGGATTGGAGATGTACTTACTTGTGATGTTCATCGGATGAGTCGGTGAGGCAGCCTGCTCAAGCACGTCTGCCAGACGCTCAATTTCCGCATTCACCTCCTCAGCCGTGGCATTGGGATTGGCCAACAAGGCGGCCGACGCAGAGACGTCCACACCTGCGGCTTCTATCTCGAGCATGTTCTTGTATAACCTACCCTTGGCCTGGACGATGTTGGCCGGGAAGAACTGGAACTGACAGTTAGCTGCCGAGTCAGCGTAGGACACGTCATAATAGAGACCCCATGTGACACCGTCCACAGCCTTGTTGCTCTTGTGGGTACGATTGACACCAAGGAACTCTCCGGCTACATACCCCAACAGAGAATCCGTGGATGACGACGTCTCCGTGATTTGGTATTCCTCAAGATTGGGCACTTGGAACGTGTAGGTGTTAGTCCCCACAGACGCGATGCTCCACTTTGACGCAGCGAGCGACCAGGCGGTGCTGTAGTCAACGAAGCACGCTTTCACGCCAGCGCCAACGGTGCCCTCAAGAGGCTGGCGATACATCATGTTGGGATTGGTCTCATTCCACCCCGCAGCATTATTGTTAATTTGGTAGGTTCCATCACCCATGTCCACGATGATGCATCGTGCTGCTGAGGAAATGGAGCCTAAGACAGCTTGTGTTCCCCAAGCCTCGCCACCCGTGAGGTAGCGTCCCGTTCCCACGTTCTGGATGCAGACCGTGTCGCCTGGGCTGAGCGCCACTGGATTGATGTTGACCTTCCAGTCGGCCGCTCCTGCAGACAATGCTGTGGCCGAGGCGGCGAGCAACATTGACATAAAGCGAATTGTTTGTTTCATAAGCTTTAATTTAATTTTTAGATAATTGACAAGGTTAGCTGTTTTGCTATTTCGAACTAAGTTTACGTGGTGCAAATATAGAGAATTATGGTGCTTTACCAAGCACTGAAATGTCTCATAAAGGTATCATCCACGTTTCATCAGCCAAAAAAAAGCAGCTTTCACGAAAATCACTCGCACATCAACTTCATTAGACGGGAAAAGACCATCAGAATCATTGGGGAAGGAAAAAAGAAAGCCCCCGAAGAGCATGCAATGCATCTCCTCGGGGACTTTCATATTATGTATGGCCTGCTGCCAGTCGTTTTTACCAACGACCATCAGAAGGCGACGGGGTCAAAATGCTTACTTGACCACAATCTTCTTGGTAACAATCTTGCCATCGGCAGTCTTGCCACGGACAATGTTCAAGCCCTTCTGCAGGCCGTTGACACGGCGACCGTCGACGGTGTAGACCTCATTGAAGTTGACACTTGCGTTGCTGTCGATATCACGGATGCCAGTGGTACCAGCATACTGGCTGTCCTTACCGTGGTAGTAGAGCTCCCAGTTGGAGACTACGAACCAGTCTTGAACCTTATGGGCAGTGTTCTTGAAGCCAAGGCGAAGAAGACCGTTGGAACCCACATAAGTATAGAAGCTCTGCACAGGATAGTAGTTCATCTGGAACTGATACTCAGCAGCCTGACGGTCGTTGGGGAAGTGATAGGTCATAGCAGTGCCCTCAATGGTATCGCCATTGGCATCAAGCTCAGCATAGGCCATATCACTGTAACCACCTGTAGTCCAGCTGTAGGTGTCAGGATCATACTTAGAGCACCAGTAGCTAGGTGCGATGCTGTCCCAGTTGGCATAGATAGTGGCGCGCTCGCCATAGTTCTCGATAGAGTCGCCCAACAGATCCTTCCAAGCCTCGTCAGCACTGACGGGACGGAAGAGGCTCTGCACACGCACCTCATAGACACCCTCGGGCAGGCCCTCGATGTCCTGGTGAACATCAGCAGTAGCGTTCCAAATCTCCATGGTGTTGTACTGGATGCCAGGAGTGCCGTCGCCAGCAGTCTTCTCGACCACCCAGCCATCCTGCTTACCGTAGGTCGGGTTCTGAATCCAGTTGGTGTACTTAGAAGGCTCAGCGTCAGAGCCCGGCTGAATCATGAGGGCCTTGCGAACAGCCTTCATCTCCTCCTGCTTGGCGGGGATGTCAGCCACGGCGATGGTGCCGTTGTCAAGCATATCCTTCACCTCGTTGATGAGGTTTTCCGCAGCGGTGCGAGTCTCGGCAGAAGCCTTATCAGAAGCGTCGTACTGAGCAGTCAGTGAGTCGTAAGAAGCAGTGAGCTGAGCATAAGCGTTGATAGACGTTGTGGCGTTAGCCTCAGCATCAGCAATGGCTGTGAAGGCAGTCATCATGGCATCGCCATCGTTGGCGTCGAGCGCAGTCTGACCCGCAGCGATAGCTGTGGTGAGGGCAGCCTTGTCATTGGCAGCCATCTTCTTGCCAACATAGTCATTGTTGGCCTCATTGATCTTGTTCACAAGCACAGGCTTGATGTAGACAGGATCATTGCCCAGATACTCCAGACGGAAGTCGCGGAAGATCACCCAGCTGGCTGAGACATGATTCTCAATCTTGAAGCCGATAGGCATGGAACCGCCATTCTCAGTGACAACACCATAAACAATGTTACGATAGTTGTTGTCGTAAGCGGGATCCTGGTCGCCATCATAGCTGCCATTCATGGCAGTGAAGGCCTCGTCCATCGTGTTAGGCACATAAGCGACGTTGTCGCCACCCACATTGACCCAGTGGTTCTCACGAGAGACAGAAGTGATGCTCTCGGGGAAAGTGCAAGCATAGATACTCTTCACACTCTGCTGGGTCTTACCCATGTAGATGTAAGCCTGCGTGAGCGTATCGCCATTCAGATAGTTCTGATAGCCCTCGGCAGAAGAATTGCCGGGACGGTAGAAGGCCTGGATAGACAAGCGGTAAGCGCCCTTCTTCAGACCCTTGAGGTCCTGATGGATGTTGCAGTCCTGGTCATAGACCTCTGCCAGACGAGTATCAGTGATCCAACCGGCACCAATCACATTGGCACCGACCCAACCGGTCTTGAGCTGGGGCTGGGTGTAAGAAGGTGCGACACTCTCGTCATTGAATGTGGGGTTCTCGATAAGGTTGGTCACGTCGTCGCCCACCTGATAAGAATTGAGCTTGGCATCCCGCAGGGCATCGGCAATCTTCTGGATCATCGCCAACAACTCTTCTGTGGAAGCCTCACGAGCTTCGTGCATGGCATTTCCCTCATCGGAAGCTTCCATCAAGCCTTCCTGGTCAGAATAATTGTCATAGTACTGTTGCTCAGCATCAGCAGCATCATTGTAGAGCTTGATGTAAGCAGCCACATTCTGCTGCAGGTCAGCCAGGCCAGTCAATGCTTTCTGATAAGCCGCGTAAGACACAGCCTTGTCAGTGGCATCGATGCCCTCCTGGGCTGCAGCCTTTGCTTTATCATACACCGACTGCGTGTATGCAAAAGCTTGGTCGTCGTCAGGATTCTCGATAGCCTTTTCAATGTCGGCCAAGACGCTCTTGCTGAGGTAACGATAGCTCTCAATGCCATTGCCAAGGTATTCCAGCTTTGCGTTGTCGATACCCATCCAGTTGGCGAGCAGTGTATCCTGTGCAAGGCCGATCTGGATAGTATCAGTACCCTCAAGGTTGACAACCATCGAGTATGCGCGAGGATTGGCACGCGTGAGCAGCGCCTTGATGTCATTGGCATAGACATACTGCTTCTGGTTTGTGGCATTGCTCTCGTCAAACGTGTTGACAAAAGCAGAGAGTCCAACCTTATAGACACCCTCTGGCAGCCCCTTCACCGTCTGGTACATATGGCCAGAGATGGGTGAACTCTTCCAGTTCTCATAGAAGTTGCCGGCAAAAGCGCCCTCGTCATTGGCAGCCAAATCAGCTGACATGTTGGTGGCAATAGCCTTGTTCTGCGCAGCTGTAGTTGACGTCCAACCGGAGGTGCTTCCAGCGCTGAAGTCGGCATTGGTAATCATGCTGGACATATCCTGAGGATTGTTGGGAGTGACCACTGAAGAAATCTTCAAGGTGAGCGCCTTGATGGCAGCCTCAACCTCCTCAACAGTAGCCGATGTATTGTTGAATACGGCCGCCTCGGCTGTGACATCCACATCGCGGCTCTCAGCTTCCTCCAGGACAGGCTTCAAAGAGAGCTTGGCTTTCCACACATTGTAGTCGGCCACGGAGACAAAGGCAAACTGGCATCCAGCCTCGTTACCCTCATAAGGCACATCAAAATAGACACCCTTCGTGACACCGTTGGCACCATTGGCCTCATCCTTGGCCCAGCCAGATTCATGATTGGTCTGTGTACCTAAGAACAACGTAGCATCAAAGGGGTTGCTTGTGGCGTCCACATCACCAGCGCTCTCTGGCATCTGGAAGCTATACAGGTTGTTACCCAGGCTGGCAATGGCCCATGTGTTAGAGCCGTCGCTACCATCTACGAAACAAGCCTTGACACCCGATCCCACTTTTTGATCACCATAAGTGCGGAAGAGATACTTGCCCGAACGCACAGCGTTCTTCAACTTGTAGACACCGTCTTCAGCTGTGGTGATGACCACCCATTTCTCAGAAGACGTAGCGGCAATGGAAGCCTGGGTTCCCCAAGCCTCACCACCGGCGATAAAGCCTTGTTGGCCGACGTTCCATACGTAGACCGTGTCGGCAGTCGTCGCATCGCTTGCCGCGGGGCTCATGGCTTTGAAGGCCGGTGTGGGAACTACCCAATCAGCAGCCAAAGCTGTGCCACCCCCCAGCATTGCCAATGCGGACAACGCCAAAAAGCGGAAATTTTGCTTCATAAACTTAGTTTTTAGAAAATAAAACATTATTAATAAGTAATTTGCTACTTTCAGTGCCGCAAGCTCCCTCACTCACACAAGGAGGACGGCTGGTTCATTGTCGAATTGTTCTATAGGTGTCGCAAAGATACCTAAAATCTTGATAATCGTCAAGAGAATGAGCAAAAATATCTCATTTTTAACATTTGGATAGATGTCATGATGTTGCGAAAGGCACAACAACACTGTAGCATTACCAAGTTTGGAGAAGAAATGCGTAAATAGAGACAAAAAGTCGAGACGAAAATGTCCCCATCAGTCACGGCTGATGGGGACAAGTTCGCGTGAAGGGTTAACCTTCGGCCAATAAAGCAGTAGCCTTACCTGTAAGGCATAAACCAGTTCTTCTCTTGCGTGAGGTCAATGGCAGGATGCTTGAAGGCAAGCTTCTCAGCCAACCACTGGCCACCATAGTTAGCACCGCCAAACTCAGCAGCGTTCTTATGGCGTGCAATGCGCGTCAAGTCTCCAAAACGGCTTCCCTCGAAAGCAGCCTCAAGAGCATACTCGTCACAGATGAGATCCTCAACGGCATCGATGGCGGCAGGACCATAGAGGAACGTGCTGTCGATAGCCTCGCCGTCATAGTTGCCAAGTTGTCTGCGCTTGTTCAGTATCTCAGTAGCATACTGATAGCCTGAATAAGGGCCTTCGACCGCCTCGCCACAGCCACGAGAGTGGATGCCGTAGTTGTAGCTGTAGGAACTCATGCTTGTAGAGCTCAACGAGCGTGAGAAATAAGAGTAGTAAGCCTCTGACAGGAAGGGCACCGTGGTCTCGAGCATGGTGTAGGTCGTGTCACGTACATAACCTGAGACATAATTGCCCAAGGTGTCCGTGGTGTACTCCTCCATTGCCAGCTGGCCGTCGCCGAGGCCATCCTTCAAGATGGCAAAAGCAGCATCGGGATAGCCCATGCGGTTGAGGGCTTCAGCCAAGCGCAGATAGATGACACCCGTACGGTAGATATTGATGTTGCCGCCCTCATACTTGGTCATGAGGAAGAACGTAGAGTCAGTCTTGGTGACAGACTGCAAGGTGCTCTGACGGCGCATGTCGCCCAAACGGACGGAAGACACCGTGTTGTCTTTGGAGCCCTGGGGCTGATAATAATACAGCTGACTGTTTGCAAGATTCAGATAGACCGGTGAAGGGTCAATCTGGCGCTCAAGCACATACTGCGTGGCAGCGTTATAAGATCCTGTACCATTGTTGATGGCAGTTGTGTCGACCGAGGTCGTGTAATAATCCCAGCCGAAGAGCTTCGGCAGGTTGGTTACAGTACCACGAATCTTGTTGACACCCATCGGCACATAAGTGATGACATCCTTGGGGCTGGAAATGCTGAAACAAGAGCTCCAGGAGCTCGAGTAAGAATAGGAACCCGACATATCGCTGGGGAAAGTCTCATTGTTGGGGAAAGTATACCAGCGATTCGGAGTGCTCAAGATCTTTTGGGTAGTAAGCCTGTTGTCACGGATGTAAGTCCAGTAGCTCTTGGCAGCCTTCTCATACTGGTTGGTCTCCAGATACATGTCACCCAGCACCAAGTCCACCGGGAACATCGTCTGCTTGGTAGCGACATTTTTCTGATCGCCCGCATTTGTCTTGCCTGCATCAATCGTTCCGTAAGTCGGAACCGTGATGCCAGAGAACTTCTGCAGTTCAGGAGCCAACGCGTCAACGATGCCTTTCAGATCCTTCTTCTCACCCTTTGAAGCCAACTCAGCTTCAGAGATAGACGTGATAGGATAAGTGAAGAACGGCACGGTGCCATAAGTCTTGGCGAGTTGCATGTAAGCCCAAGCGCGAATGCTGAGTGCCTGCGCATACTCACTGCGGGCCACATAGCGCGAACCGGTCATCAGCGTGGTGTCGCGGTGCGCTACATAGTAGTTGCAGTTGTTGATGACCCGATACCACACATAGGCAGAATCGTACTTGTTGGTGCCGTCATACGAGAAGTTGTAGAGCTGGCGCAAGGCGGTCTCCGTGTATTGATTGGTGGTGGTCAGGTCGCCACGCATCTCACCGACGAGCACATACTGGTCGATGGCCTGCTGCACACCCTTGAGTATGCCCAGGGTGTAGAAGATGGAGTCAGTCTTCTGGTCAAGGGCAGGGTTGAAGATCTGCCTGTTGGAATCCGTCTCCATCATGTCCTGACAGCTGGAGAGAAGCACCGCTGCACAGAGATAGACAGGAAGCAAGGCCAAGCCCAACCCCTTAAATCTGAATGTATGATTGAATGTTTTCATTGTGATGAAATCTTTTTTGTTCATGGAGTTACAGGTTGATGCGGAGACCGAAAGTGAACGTACGGCTCAGCGCCACGTTACCCGGGTCGATGCCCTGATAGAGCACACCATTGGCAGCGGAGAACTCAGGATCACCACCCAGGTAATGGGTGAGTGTGAAGAGGTTGTCGGCCTGTGCCCAGATGCTGAGTCCCTGCAGCCAAGAGAGGTTGACAGGCACCTTGTAGGTGAGGTTCAGCGTCTTCAGGCGGAGATAGCTTCCGTCCTCAATCCAACGGTCGCTGAAACGGCTGTTGCCCATGGCGTCGTTGTAGCTCAAACGAGGCATGTCGGTCTTCTGTCCCTCGTAGCGCCAGCGGTTGTTGACAGCCGTTGTCTGGTTCCAGAAGTTGCTCTCGCCCTCGAGCAAAGAGCGCTGGTAGTTGAACACATCGTTACCGAGACTGTAGTTGAAGCCCAGGCTCAGTGTGAAGTTCTTCCAAGTGACATTGGCAAAGATGTTGCCATAGATGTCCGGATTGGGATTGCCGATGATGGTCTTGTCGGCCTCGCTGATCTGTCCGTCACCGTTGAGGTCCACGAAGTGCACGTCACCAGCGGTAAAGTTCTGCTTGGCACCCGTGGCGTCGACCATGTAGAGATAGCCATCCTTGCCTGCAGCCTTGGCCTCAGCATCGCTGGAGAACACGCCTGCAGTCTTGTAGCCGTAGAACACGCCGACAGACTGGCCGATGATGGTGGCGACGTTGTCTGTGCCATAGATGCTTGAGGTGAAACCAGAAGCATTCTGCTTGCCGTCAAGCCACATCTTGGTATCGTTAGGCAACGACTTGATTTTGTTGCTGTAGTGTCCGAGGCTTGCTCCCAGCTCCACATTGAAGTTCTTGGTGACAACGGGCTTACCGCTGAGTGCCACCTCGAAACCTGTGTTGTCGAGCGAACCGCCATTACTCCAATAGTTGTTGATACCGGCGACAGGATTGTCGAAGGTCTTCAGCGTGAGGAGGTTGCTGGTGTGATTCTTGTAGAAGTCGAAGCTCAGGCCGATACGGTTGTCGAAAAGATACGACTGGAAGCCCACGTTGAACTTGCCGGTTTTCTCATACGTAATCTTGTCGTTACCGATGTTGGTGAGCTGTGCATAGTTGGCACGGTTGAGGTAAGTTCCGACGGTGAAAGAGGTACGTGCGGCATAGTTGCTGATGTCGTCGTTACCGCTGATGTCATAGCCGGCGCGGAGCAACAGATAGTTGACGAACGAGTTCTTCGGGAACCAAGACTCATTGGTCATGTTCCACCCCAACTGGATGCTGGGGAAGATGCCCCACTTCACTCCGAAGAGTCCAAGGCCCTCAGAGTTCTCGCCAAAGCGGCTGCTGGTCTCAGCGGTCAGCGTTGCATTGACAAAGTAACGGTTGCGGTAGTTGTAGTCAACATTGGCGTACCACGAAGCCGACTTCCATGTGTCATCCACACCGGTAGCCTCCGTGTATGTCATGTTGGCCGAGATGTTCGGCTGCTTGTCGCTACCACCCGTTGAGTACTGACCAGTAGGATCGTTGGTGTCGTAAGCAAATGACGTATAGCGGAAACCACCATAGATGTCAAGGAAATGGGCACCGAACTGCTTGGTCCACTGCAGCCGCGTGTCGCTCATGATGCTGGTCTGCTTGGCAAAAGCCGACTTACTCATGTTCTGCACGCGTCCCAGTCCCTCAATCAGGAAGGTAGGCATGCCGTTGATAGGACGGTAGTAGCGCTGCGAGATACGGTCAAGCGTGTAGTTGAACGTCTCGGTCAACTTCAAGCTCTTGCTGAACTCATAGGTCGGTGCGATGACAGCATAGAACTGGGTGTTTTCCACGCGATTCTTGTTGATGGCATCGCCATTGGCCAAGAGAGCGGTGGGATTACCCAGCGTCAGGTTCTCGTCGATACCCGTCAGGAAGTTGTCTGCGGGCGCCAGCGTGTTAGACAGGGTACCATTGCTGTTGTACGTGTAAGGACTCAAGATGGGCGACTTGATCAGTCCCAGGAACGTAGGAGAAGAAACGGGAGCCGTTGTCAAGTCCTCGGCAGCACCATTGTCAAACACGTTGCGGTTGATCTTCGCAAAGGCCATGTCAAAACGCGTAGTGAGGTGGCGGATGACATTGATGTCCGTGTTGAAGCGGACATTCAAGCGGTTGAAGCCGTTCTTGCGAGCAGTGCTCTGCGCATCGGTATAGCCGAGCGAGAGGTTATACATACCAATGTTATCACCACCCTGCACATTGATGGAGTAGTTCTGCGTCATGGCCGTGTGGTACACCTCCTTCGTCCAATCGGTGTTGTTATGGTACATATTATAATAGTAGCTCGTAGGATCGTCAATCAAGAAGCCGATGTGATCAGGCGTAATCTTGTTGTTGATGTTGGGATAGGTACCGAGCATCTCCGAGGCATAGAGGCGATACTCCGAAGCATTCATCATGTCGGGCAGCTGAGGCACCGTGGTGACCCCCAGTCCGATGTTGGCATCGATGCGTGTTGCCATGGAGTGTCCGCGCTTGGTGGTGATGAGGATGACACCATTGCCACCCTTGGCACCATAGAGCGCCGTACCGTTTTTCAGGACCTGCACCTTGTCGATGTCGTCGGGATTGATGTTGAGCAGGAGGTTGTTGTAATCGCCGTAGTGTATCATGTTGCGGGTCGGCATCATGTCACGCACAATGCCATCGACCACAAAGAGCGGCTGTGCATTGGCGTTGAGCGAGTTGATGCCTCGTATGAACATGGCTGCTCCGTAGCCAGGTCCTCCGTTGCGCGAGATGGCGCGCACATCCGCGCCCAACGCGTTCTCCACATCCATATCCACACTTTGCGAGGTGGTATGGTTGACCGTCATTGTACGGTCTGCAAGGATGTCGGTAGAAGTGCCGTACATCGTCTTGAAACGATCGGCCAGCATCTTCACCTTCACACCATCCTGGCTGACAGGCACCTGCTGACTGAGATACTGTGGCGTGTGGACATAAAGGGCCGTGGCAAAGGTAGGCACCTTGATGGTGAACTCACCCTTGTCATTGGTCATGGCCGTATAATGGATGTCGTTGAGTGTCTGCACCTGGACACCAGCCAAGGGCAGTCCCGTTGCAGCGTCGATGACAGTACCCTTGACTTCCATCATGGGATACTTGTCTTTTCTGACGACGGGGGCCTTCTTCTTGACCACGACCGTCTCAGTTCCATCGCCAGAAGTGGCATCATCCTGCGCCATGGCGGGCATGCCCGATGCGGCAGCAAGAAGAATGCTCAAGCAAAGAATATGGTTTCTTTTCATTTTCATTCAGATTTAAAAGTGAGACTTAGTCGAGGTCATGCTGATACTTATAACCCGGATGTTCCTTCAGATATGTGTCGAGTTCCTTCGGTACCAGCATGATGAAGTCGATACGGAGGGTACGGTCGTTCTTACTCGCCGCAGCAGTACCCGTGGCACGGCTGTTGATGCGCAAGTAAGGAGCATACTCTTTCTGCGTGCTGGTGCTGAGACCTGTTCCATAATAGCAGATCGGGAACGAGAAGTCGCCCACATAAACCGTATCCACCTTGTGAATGTCATTCTCGAACGTGGCTGTTGACAGGCGTTTTTCCTGCGGTTTGCCATTCAAGTCATTGTAACCCATGGTCACCTGCACACGATTCGGGCGAACATTCTCCACATAGGTGTTCTTGTTGATGTTCTCCGGGACAAAGCAGATATACACAGCATACTCGGTAGAGCGCACCTCGGGCAGATAGAAGATAGCCTCAGGGTTGGAAGCGGCAGACAACGGCGTTACGGTCAGATAAGAGCCATTCGATACCGTTCCCTGGATGTCAGGATTCTGCTCAGCCTTTGTGACCGAGTTGCGCGTGGTGGCGCTGGTGTTGTAAGACTTGGCCACACCATACTCGCCCTGAACCTTGATGATGGGGTTCCAGGCAATCCAAGGACGCATGCGCAGGGAGTCGGTCAGCCACATGCTGCCATTACTCTTGTCAATGCGCTTGGCACCTTGGAACAGAGCCGTCGCGTCGTCGCCATAATAGATGTTACCCCTCGTGGTGACGATGGAGTCGGTCTGCAGGTTCTCGCCCGTCTGCAACTCCTTCAGCACCTTGTTATGGTACAAGTTATTGTTGACAAACAAGTCCTTGGCGATCACGAAGTGGATGACGGAGTCGTTGAGCAAGGAGAAGTCAAGGTCACGAGAGCCATTATCATAGTTTTCTGCTTCCGTAGCCTTATTCAAGTTGGTTGCGGGAACCTCCTTGACATAGGTGAACGGTTTGTAGTTGTAGAGCTTCTTGACCTGCTCGTAAGCCTTCTGCCAAGCCTCATTGGTCGGCACAATCATGCTGTAGCTGGAGTCCTCGCGATTGATCAAGGCATTGTGCAGGTAGATGAGCGAATTGCTCTCCACAAACACCGAGTCAAGATAGGTGATACGACCATCCACCACCGGCCCCTTCACACTGTTGGACACGTCAAGTACCTTGCGGTCATAGCTGTGGAAGTAACGGCTGATGGAGTCGATGGGATAAGCTACAGAGTCGAGGCTCTCAAACAGGTTGGCCCTGTAATTGGCCATGCCATTGGTGACATGCAGCACACCATTGGAGGAAGGCACATTGGGAGTGACCAGCTCCACCCCATTGAAGGTGTAAGTACCGTTACCCACAAAGGGCATCATCTTCTTGTTGAGCATTGTCACCAGCTCATTGATGGATCCCGTGGCAGGGAAGTTGAAACGAGCCACGTGGTTTTTGGCGAAATACTCCTTGAGGTTACTGACCGGCAGTGCGCTCAGCGAGTCATAGTTGAATGTGCCATTGAGCGGTGCCCATACGGTGTAGGTCTGCGTGGTGTTGATGACATCCTCATATCCAGCCTTGTGGATGAGGTCGGCAAACTGGGAGAGATTGGCGTTGGCCTTGATGTTCTCCCAAATGGTCTCTGAGGCCGAACCCGTGACACCATTGTTGTCATAGTGGTCGTCCCAGTCAGAGCAAGCCGTGGTCATGGCCCCCGCTGCAAGGAAGGCCATGGCTACTGCCGCATTTCTGTATATTTTGTTATTTTTCATCAGTTATGTTTTTGAGGCGGTTTAATACATATCCTCCAAGTAACGGGAGTTGTTGTAAACGTATGCCGGAACAATCTCGATATAGTCAAGATAAGGTTGCCACTGGTCGCCCTCCAGCACCGACTTGATGCGGAGCCAGTTGTCACCTTGCTTCAGATTATGACGCGTGACAATACGACGGACGTTGTTGGTCAGCGCACGCATCGGGGTCGTACCAGCCTTCGTTGTGAAGTAGAGCGGTCCGCGCATCCATCCGAGGTTACGCATGGACTTGTCAGACTCGACACCCAGGTCCTCAAGAAGCGTGTAGAGACACCAACCCGTGGTCACGTCAGGCGTACCATCCTGGTTCGAGGAGATAGCGATACGCTCGTCCACCGGAATGTCAAGCGCTTCCATCTTCGTGCGGTTGTTGGTGCCTTCACCCAGGTAGAACTGATACATACCACGGTTGCTGTTGGTCGAGAGACCCAAGCGAATCTCATACACACCATCCGAAGGAACTGGCGGCAGACGGAAGGCCACATCGTAAGTGCCCTTACCGTTGAACTCATCGCCCTCATAGTTGAACCAGTTGGTAGAGGCAGGAAGATAAAGCAGACGTGTGTTCTCACCATTGTAAAGCATCAAGTGCTCAGGCGAGAAGTCAGTCGGGATGCGAACGTAATCTCCGTTCAAGTTACCATCCGAACCAGACACGCCGTTGTTCAGCGCCTTCACCTCAGCGTAAGTAGGACAACGCAACGAAGCCGACATCATCTCTGGGATGAGGGCACAGAAGTCCATGCGGATACGCTCGTTGAGCACACCCTTGGGCACCCACTCCTCATAGGTCAACATGCCGTTGATGGGATGGATGTAACCGTTCAGCGCCTGGATATTATCCTTCTGGACCTCGATGCCAGCATGGCCATTGACCACCTGGTGCATACTCGTGGAACCGAGACTGGCAACCTGGTCAGTCATGGTGTTATTGGCCTCATAACGGTTGAGGAAGATCTTGCCAGCGCCAGCCTTGGCCGAGCGCAGGGTCTTGATCATCGTCATCGGCAGCATGGTCTCAAAATAGTCGTACAAGGGAACGCTGTTCACCTCATTGTAACTGGTGACCAGCTTGCTGTAAGGCACACGGCACTTCACCACATGATAGCGAAGGAACATGTTCAAGCAGTTGTAGGGGCTCTGGTAGTCATCACCCGTGCTCACGCGGACACCCTTGTCACGATAGTAGTCATACCAACCTGAACCGGCGTCGGCACAGTGCTCATAGATGCTGTTGGCATAGCTGATGAGATCCTGCAGGTTGTTGATGCCATTCTCCCTCAGCACCTCGTCGGTCTCAGCGAAGATGGTGTAACCCAAGATTGCTTTCTCCGGGCAATAGAACTTGTACGTGGCCGCATTCGAAGGAACGGTCACATTGCGCTCGATGTCAGAAAGCGAGTCCTCGAGGCCCGTCAAGTCTATGGCCGCTTTCCAAATGGTGAACAAGTCAGGATGAGAGCTCATCTCACCCGTGACCAGCAGGTTACTGCGGCGGATCACATTGTCGATGACATGCACGACACCATTCTCCACCTCGTTGTCCATCTTGGTGATGAGCGAGTAGGCGTTGACCAACGTGTTGCCCGACACAGAGTCGATGCTGGTGTTCACGTCACGGCCCAACATGGTGCGTATGGTCATGCCATTCTGCATGTTGATGGCCATCACCTCTGAAGACGCCAGGTGAAACTTAGCGATATCATTGCAGAGTGAATCGCTCAGGCCCTCCAGGCTTCGCTCCGTCATGCCGTTGTGCTCAATCTTTGCCGACGTGTCGTCATAGAGACTGTCCACATAAGCGGTCACGGCATCGTTGGTCGGCGCGAAGCAGGTGTAAGTACCGTAGGCAGACAGGATCTTGTCCATGCCGGCCCTCTTGAGGATGTAATTGAAATTGCTGAAAGAGTCAGGACGGTTTGCGAGATAGCTCTCCACCGTCTCACCCTTGAAGGTATAGAGATTACCCTCGTCAATGTCCTCCTTACAGCTGGCCACAAAAAGCAGCGTAGGCAACATCAAAAGTGCAGCCAGTCTGCATGCGAACTTATGATATAGTGAAGTGTTCATTGTGTTTAGTTTTTACTTGATGTTTGATTGTCCGAATAGACCGGGTTCTGCTTGAGCAAGCGGTTGACATGCACCTCGCTTCTCAAGATAGGCCAGTACAGGAAAGGCTCCGACTTCATCTTGTAAGCCACAGCGTCACCACCCGTGTCATACTTGCGGATGATGGCACGCGTGAACGCTCTGGGCAGAGACGGCCATGACGAGACATCAGCCATCTTCTGGCGGCTGTTGACACCGTCCATGTGGCGATACGCATAGCGCACGAGATCGAACCAACGCTTACCCTCGAAGCAGAGCTCACGCTCGCGCTCGGCAAGCACCAGCTCTTCCATGCTCGCCTTGGAGTTGAAATCAGAATAGGTCAAGGTGTCCTTGGCATTGGTTGTCATGGAACGCTTGTTGACCACCTGCACGAGATCGAAAGCCTGGCGCAGCACAGCGTCAGAATCTGATGCGGCCAGCTGTACCTGGGCTTCTGCCTTCATGAGCATCACATCGGTGAGACGATACACGATCCAGTTGCGCTGATAGTTGTCGAAGTTGTTGGAGCTCTTCTCCAGACCAACATTTCTGCCTTCGGGTGAAGAGATGTTCGAACCCGTCTTGTCGACATACTTGCGGATCTCCAGTTGCAACGCCTCAGAGCTGTTGGCCAGATAGACATTGTTCCAGAAGCGCAGGTCGTTCTTGCTCGCATAGACCTTCGTGCCGGAAAGCTGGTTGGCATCGTCGTTGACCGAGTTGAAGATTTGCGACGCCTCCACCATACCACTGGCATCGTGGTTGGAAGAAGAACCAGACATATCGTAGTAGTTCTCCAAAGCCGTATTGGAATTGCGGTCACCGTCAAACTGCCACTCGAGGATGCTCTCGGAAGAGTTGTTGCTACCGAAAATGCTTGAGAAAGCAATACGTCCGTCAACGAGATGATAGATGTCCTTGTCAGCACCGCCAACCGAGCCATAGGCGTTGTTGCGGTGGTACTCATCCTTCGAGTTGATGAGCTTGTCGGCATACACAACGCAGTTCTCGTAGTCTTCCTGGCTGTGGTTCATGGAAGCCTTCCAGAGATAGATGTCTGCGAGCAAGGCGTAGACGGCATCGCGCGTGAAGTAACCCTGGTTGCGCCAGTTGCTGCTACCGTAAGCCCCTGAGCGCATCACCTTGGTTTCAGCCTCCTTCAGGTCCTGGATGCAATAGTTCAACACGCTATCGGGGCACATCTGCGCCACTTGCATCTGCTGGTCATCGTCCTCATAGCTCTGGGTGGTGTAAGGCACATCACGGAAAGCGCGAACGAGGTAGAAATAGCAGAGTGAGCGCAGGGCCAGCATTTGGCCACGTACCGTCTCATAGTCGCCCTGCGTGAACTCCGGATCCTCGGCCATCACACCCTCAGCGTGATTGAGCACAATGTTGCAACGGTTGATGACGTTATAGAAAGAGCTCCAAGAGTTGTAGCTGTTTGTGGGCAACAGGTTCATGGCCAGCACATTGTCCATGGTGGTGTTGGACAAGCTGGTACGCTTGACCAACTCGTCCGAGCGGAACGCGCCCCAAACGATGGAACGTTCGATGACGTTATAAGAGGTCATGGCGGAATAGGCACCAGTGACCATCTGGTCGACATCCTCCTTCTTTTTCCAGAAGTCCTTGCCAACCGTCTTATCCGTGGGGTAGATGGTCAGGAAGTCGTTGCACGATCCCAACATGAGAACGGCACATGTCCCGAGGACTACCTTTTTTAATATATTATTGACTTTCATAAAGAATATCTGTTTTAGAAACCAACATTAAGGTTGACGGTCACAGACTTACTTCTTGGGGTCTGTGAGCTATCGTATGCGATACCCCATGCGCCAGCAGAGTGCTCGGGGTCTGTTCCGCTGTATTTAGACCAGCAGAGCAGGTTCTGGCCAGAGACGCTGACCTGCAGACGACGGAGCCCCATCTTCTTGAGCAGCTTCTTGTTGAAGTTGTAGACCAACTGCACGTAACTCATACGCACAAAGGATGCGTCCTCCACATAGCGGTCACTGCCGAGGAAGTTGTAACCCGTGTCGTACATGGCACGCGGAATGGTAGTGACATCACCGTTCTTGCGCCAACGGTAGTTGACAGCCGAGCTCTGGTTGTAAGCATTGAACATCTCCTCGAGGCTCATCTTGGCGGAATTGACGATATCGATGCCTGCACGATAGGTGAACGAAGTCTTCAGGCTCCAGTCGCCATAATTGAACTTGAAGCCAAAGCCACCCTGCCACTTCGGGTTGGAGTTGCCGAGGTAGACGATATCCAGCGAGTTGATCTGTCCATCATGGTTGATATCCTCATAGATGGCGTCACCACCCTGGAACTTGTAGGTCGAGCTACCGTCATTGAAGTTGTAGACCTGACGGATGGGCAGGCCATTGGAGTTCATCAGCACGTGCCCCTCGTCGTCGATGGCGATAGGAGCCGTCTTGCCCTTGGCAAGGAAGTCGTTGTTGATGTAATCGCGGAACTGCTCGGTCGACCATCCGTTGCGCTCCTTCATGTTCTCCAGGTACTCATAGCTGTACTGGTAGACACCCTTGTAGCGCAGGCCATAGATGGAACCCAACGGGTTACCGACCTGGATACGGTTCAGGTATGAGCCACGGCTTGAGGCATCCCACTCCGAGTTGATGCTCTCAAGGACACTCTCGTCCATATCAAGAATCTTGTTGAAGTTCTGCGAGACATTGAAGTTGGCATCCATCGTGAACTTGCCAATACGCACGAACTTGTTGAGCTGTACATTGAGCTCCCATCCCTTGTTCTCCATGTCACCCACATTGGTGTAAGCCAAGCTTGAGAAGCCGGTAGAGGAAGGAATGGACACGTTGCGCATCAGCAGGTTGCGGGTCTTCTTGTAATAGTAGTTGAAGTCACCGTCAATCAGACCGTTGAAGAAACCGAAGTCACCACCGAGGTTGATCTGCGTGGTGCGCTCCCACTGCAGCTTGTTGAGCTGCAAGCCCTCAAGGTAAGCCGATGCGTCAGCGTCGTTCTGACCATAGACACCACTCACGGCGTAACGGGCATACTGCAGATACTCAGAACCCGGCTGGTTACCCACGATACCCCAAGAGGGACGGAAGGACAACATCGACAGCCATGAGTGAGCCCACTTCATGAACGGCTCATCGGAGATGTTCCAACGACCGGACAAGCCAGGGAAGTAACCCCACTTCTTGGAGTCACCAAACTTGGTAGTACCATCGGCACGGAGCGAGAAGTCCATGGCGTAGCGACCCTTATAAGAAAGGTGACCGCTGTAAAGAGCCGACATTGAGCGCCACTCACCATTGCCCGTGCTCATGCTTCCGGGACGGATGTTGGTGGTGGAAGAGTTGATGCCGTTCGGCGTGTTGTAAGACACGACCGACTGGTTGTTGTTGTTACCGACCGACATCTCACCGCGGAGCATCATCGTCAGGTACCAGTCCTCATTCTTGAAATGCGGCGTGAACGTGAACGTGTGCTTCGTGTTGAGGTTCAGCGAGTTGTAATCGTAACTTTCGTAGCGGTTGTAATTGCCTGCCTGCCATGCCGCATCACTCAAAGAGGACGGGATAACCAGCGAAGCGGGCCAGTACTTAGGCGTGCTCGAAGAGTAGAGATCCATGTAGAGCAAGCCCGTGTAGCGCAGGCGCGTCTTGGAGTCGTCGGTGCCGAGCAAGTCATAGTCAATACGGAACTCAGGCGAGATACGGTAAGTCTTCTCGTCACGCCAAGCCTGGCGTGCGATGGCCACCGGGTTACCAAGGCTACGGATGTCACGCAGCTCATAGGAAGAGGTACCAGCCACCGTGGAGCCGGCGCCGGAAGCACCACCCGGGAGCATGGTGTAATACTCATTGGTGTTGTTGCCCTGTGCGTCCTGACGATAGATGCTCATGTTCGGGCTCATCTTCTGTGCGCGACCGAGGATGTTGTCGTCATAGTTGCGGTGGTTGTTGGTATAGGTCAACGGGAAGGTGACACGGAACGTGATACGGTCACTCACGAAGTAGTCGAGAGCCAGCTTCGTTGAGAAACGGTCGAGCGTCTGCTCGATGATGGTACCATTCTGATGGTCATAACCGGCAGAGATACGGAAGTTGGCCTTCTCACCACCACCGGTGATGGTCAGGTAGTGATACTGGCTGACACCCGTCTGCTGCACAGCATCCACCCAGTCGGTGTTGTTGTTCCAGTTTTCAAACTCAGCCCATGAGCGGTTGTAGTTGATCTCATTGATATTGGTAGTGGCCGTGGCACTCTGCTTGGGGTTGTAGTACATCTCCTTGAGCATCATGGTGTAGTCGTCACCATTCAGCAGGTTGTAACCCTTTGGCTGCCAGGACGTCTGCACACGGAGCGAGTAGTCGACGCGTGTGTTACCGCGGCTACCACGCTTGGTATGGATGGAGATGACACCGTTGGCACCGCGTGAACCCCAGATGGCAGTAGAGGCAGCATCCTTCAGGATGTCGATGCTCTGGATATCAGAAGGGTTCACCGAGAGCAGAGAGGCATAAGTCTCCTCATTGGCGTTGGTGAAGTCAAAGTTGGCATCGGGATTGTCGAAGATCTGGTCATCGACCACAATCAGCGGCTCAGCCGAACCATTAATAGAGGTGACACCACGCAGACGCATGGAGGTACCGGAACCCAGGTTACCCGAGTTGGCCACAATGTCCAGACCGGCGATCTGTCCCTGCAGAGCCTCATCGGCAGACGTGAAGGACAGACCCTCCACCTCGTCCATGTTGAAGTTCTGTGTAGCCATGGAGACCTCATTCTCAGGAATGGCCAGTCCACCATTGCTGAACTTTCTCTTGGCCTTGACGACCACCTCCTTGATGACATTCTGGTCTTCCAGCGTGACCTCGAAGGTAGTTCTCGAGCCAATGGGCAACTTCACGGTCTTGCAACCCACATAAGAGACCTGCAGCTTGTTGGCCGTGTTCTTGATCTCCATAGAGAAGTTACCATTGATATCGGTCACAACAGCCGAGATGATACGCTGGTTGGCATCACGCTCGGTGACGTTCGCTCCCATGATGGGTCCCATGGCATCGCTTACGGTACCCGAGACACGCGTACCCTGGGCCATGGCGAAGGTTGACACCATGGCAAAGAGCACGAGAAGCAGATATTTGATATTATTTGTTTTCATAATCTCTTTTGTGCATTATTTCCTATACATTCTTGCAAGCCTCTTCAGTCCAAGTTTCTGATGGCCAATGAGTTTGCGCTTGGCAGCAGCCGTGCTCCACAGACCGTCATAGCGGTCCGAGTGAGCGTTAGGATTGAGCGGGGTAGTGATCTCGTGCACCACGGCAAAGGATGAAGACAGCAACTGCGTGGCATTGGCAGCCGTGTTGTTGAACACATAGTCGCGAGTCATCAGGTTCACAGCATGTCCTGTGCGATTGCTGACGGTCACTTCCTGTCCGCGGTTGTCGCGCACCTTGAACTCACCGTTGCTACCGCCGAGCACTGTCAGCTTGGTAGAGATGCCCAGCGTGTCGGTGTTGGCCGTGTAGTATTCGCCACCATCGACCTTGTTGTCAGCATAGACGGAATTGTCCTGGAAATGATAACGGATGAAATCGCTGATGGTCTCAATCATCGCATAGACCTTGGCCTGCGCCAGCTTACACTGTTCGGTGGTGTCAGCCTCGTACACACCCGTCTCCTCATCAAGCCACGGTGCGGCCACTTCGCGCACCTTGTCCCATGAAGGCAGTCCCTGCTGGAAAGCCTTGTTCATGGCAGTATTGTCGGGAGCGTAGACCGTGTAGTTGTATCCACTGAAATAGCTAACGTCCTGATCCAGGCCATGATAGCCACCTGCGTCGATGAAGGTGGTGAACTGGCGAATCGGAGCGATAGGTTGCGTGTTGGAAGTGCGGTTGCTGATGCCGGCAAAGAGACCGAGCTGCACGCGATCCTCAGAGCAGAGATTGTAGAACTCGGAGAACTGGCTCGTGCTGGCCAATGTAGAATACACCGACTTCATCGGCATCTGGACGACATGGTCAAGTGCAAAAGACTGACCATTCTTCTGGTTATACACCTTCGTAATCTTAGCCGAGGGGATGACCGTGCTCTGCGCGCCATTGATGTTGATACCATCAATCTGCGAGCCACCGGCCACCGTGCTACCCACAGTACCGCCCGACACATAGATGCCACCACCATTCTTGGTCTTGTAATAATGGTTGCTGCCCAGCTTCTCACCAGGCTCAAGGATGACGGTGTGCGTGTTCAAGATATCGATGAACTGCGAACGGAAGTTGCTGATAGACACAGAAGTAGAGTCTCTGCCTACAGTTCCGGTCGAAGGATCATAATCGAATGCCGAGCAGAAGATGTAGGGGCTACGGTCCTTGCGATAGTAGAAGTGGAGCACACGCGGTGAACGGCGGAGGTACACCGGGTCGACATAGTAGGCGTCGAACGCCTTGTCCGTCGGGATGAAGAACGCATAGTTGGCATCCATGGCGAGCAGGTAGGCATAGAAGTTCAGGTTCAGGTTGGACTGGTCCTGAATACCCCAGTTCATGACACGCATGTTGTCAGACAGCAATGCGGGAGCGGAGACGGCCACATAGCGGTTGGGGGCGAAGACCTTGTTGGTCATGTAGGCCACACCGTTATTGGCAATCTTCACGTCATACTTGCCATCCTCCGTGCGGTTGAGATCACCAAGCGTGATGCCCAGGGGATCCTGCGAGTCGTCCATCACATTGTCAAACTTGCTGGGAACGGTTGACAGGAACTGCGGCTTCATCAGCATGGAAACGAAAGCCTGCACGATGTTCTTGGGGATGGAGTCGATGTTCTCCATGAGGTTCTCCTCATTGTTGGGCTTGGCACCATACTGGTCGATGAGGAACGCGCCCGAACCGCCCGGCAGGAAATACTGCTTCATGGCAGCATCCGTCGGCACGAACATGGCGGCCACATCGCTCAGGGAGTTGGTACGGTCAGGATAATACTGGTTCCATCCCGGGTCGAACGGCAGCAACTCATCGGAGCTCAGCGTCTTGCCGTCAGGATCGGTGGTCAAAGAGGTTCCGCCTTGCGAACGGCTGCTGAAATAGCGCTTCTCGAAGACCGAGTCCTTGAGGGCATAACCATTGACCAGCGCCCAGTCGTTGTAGTTGTTGGTCACCTGCACATTATAGAAGGGAGCGCTGAAGCGGTCGAGCATACGGCTGAAGATGTTGCTCTCACCATTGGTGCGAAGCATCTCTGCGAGGTTGCCCGGCGGCACGATCAGGTCTTCCATCTGATGGATGTAACCATTCTTACAAGTCACGTCCGGATTGATGATGCGGTTGCGGAAGATGTAAGCCGTGTTGGCTTGGTCATCATACTCCGTACCGGTCACCACAGCAAAGTCGCTGTTGGCACCCATGGTCGTGATGTTGTTGGCCGTGAGCTGCTCAGCGGTGAAGTGAACCATCATCGGACGGGTGGCATCCATGACCAGGTCAATGCCACGGTTGTAGAACTTCTCCCAATAGCTGTTGTTGCGGGGCAGCTGGGTTGCGCCATAGAAATGGGTGATGGTGTCGATGATGTTCACACCCGTCTGGTGCTTCATGGCAATGCCCGAGCTGATGTTGGTCTGGTCATCGGGAACATTGGACAGCATCTCCACGAGGATGGCGTTGTCGAGCATGGAGTTGTAGAGCAACAGTTTCTTCTGTGCTTCCGACAAGTCCTCATATTTGCTCACGCCCCAACTGTTGTTCGCGAAGAAACGCGCGAACGCCTCATCGTTTGCGGGGAAAACCGTCTTAGAACCTGTTCTCTCGAGCGTCTCGGTGTAGCCGAGGTCGTCGATGAGACGCAGATAATTAGTAAAAGTACCGGTCAGATGATCGGGGTTAGGCTTTTTGAGCTCATCATAGATACTCTGCCCCAGCCAACTCGGGTAATTCCCGGGGTCGTCGAGGTCGTAGTCGTCATGACATGCTGTAAATCCTCCCACCACAGCTGCTAAGCAGAGAGACATTGCTATCTTTCTGGCCAGTTCAGAAAAGCGGTAGTTCATACATTAAAGATTTTATTGTTATATAACTTTTTGAATATTCTATTAATGAATACGAACTCACCCACCTATTTCCGCACGGGAAACCTAAAAAGTTTTAAGAAAATGATAAAAAAGTAATATGCCTAAGAAAGAAGCACGAGAAATATGGTACGGCTCTTCGGGTATTTGGAGTGATGCGGTTTGAATGTAAACCGCTCACGCAGCAGGAGTGTAAACTGGTTAAACAGCTTACGCATGACACGCAAACTGTGCTGTTTACACTTCGTGAACATGGGCGGATGAATGGCGTGAGCGGTTTCACTCGGTTTATAGCCATCACTCGAGGGGAAGGCGGTGACAGCCGCGGGGGCAAGGCGAGACGGCGGGCGTGAGCTCTGCTCACAAGACCCGAAGGCTCGCATGGGGCCCCAGCCCGACAGGGGGTCCCCGGAAAGGGATGGAGTTTATAGGGGCTTACATTCAAAACCAACGCAAGAGTCGGAAGAACAGTATCACTCCAACATCCGGAAGAAAGCATTGTACCCCCTCGGCAAGCGTCAAGGGGGTACAATAATAAAAGGTACGCGCGTACCTTATATATAATATAGCACCTTAGCAACCCGCCGCATGCCCTCCTCGAGCGTTTGGCGGGGACAGGCGAGGTTGATGCGCAGATATCCTTCACCATCACGCTGACCATAGAGCGTGCCGGAAGACACAAAGACCCGTCCCTCATGAAGCAACCGCCGTGTGGCCTCATCACTGCTGATGCCCAGCGCCCGTATGTCCACCCAAGCCAGATAGGTGCCCTCCAGTCGGCAAACAGAAGTATTGGGCAGGCGCTCAGCAAGGAAAGTCTTGAGCCACAGATAGTTGTCATAGATATAGTGGCAGAGGTCGTCAAGCCACTGCTCACCCTCATTATAAGCGGCCTTGAGCGCCTCTATGCCAAAGGGATTGACGTCACAGACCTCAAAGATGTTGATGACCCGGTCTATGCGGCGGCGCATCTCGTCGTCACGGCAAACGAGATAAGCGTTTTGCAACCCGGCGATATTGAACGACTTGGAGGGCGAGCACAGCGTGACACTGTTGCGCTCGTTCAGCTCGTTGGCGGCCGCGAAAGGCACAAAAGTCTGTCCGGGCATCATCAGTTCGCAATGGATTTCATCGCTGATGACGCGCACATGGTTCCTGGCGCAGATGTCGCCCATGCGCTCCAGTTCCTCGCGCGTCCAAACGCGCCCCACAGGATTGTGAGGGTTGCAGAGCAGGAAGACCGTCACCTTCTCGTCTTGGCATCTCGCCTCAAAGTCCTGCCAGTCAACGACATAGCTATCACCCCGCCGTAGCAGCGCACACTCCTCCACGCCACAGCCCTGATTGCGGATGGACGAGAAGAAACAATTGTAGACTGGGGTCATGACGAGCACTTTCTCACCCGGAAGGGTGAGGGCCTTGATGGCGCAACTGGTGGCGGGCACCACACCCGTGGTGTAGAGAATCCACGGGCGCTCCACCGGCCAGTGGTGGCGCCGGCGCTGCCAAGACAAGATGGCATCATAATAATCGTCATCGACCTGCGCGTAACCGAACACTCCGTGTTCCACGCGCCGGCGAAGAGCCTCCTGAATGACAGGTGCGGCCGGGAAATCCATGTCGGCCACCCAGAGGGGGATGACATCGTCTTCAGGGAAATGATTCCACTTCACCGAGTCGCTATGGCGACGGTCGACGGGATGGGAAAAGTCATAGTTTTTCATCGTCTTTCTTCCACCTTGCAGTCATGACCTTTGGCAAACTGGTCGATGGTCACCTTGCCAATCTTGTCGGCCACGATGTGACCACTGATGGGATTCTTCACCTCGGTGATCGCCCCCGTGATGCGCGCGTCTATGCGGGCACAGTCCTCGAAGGCTCGGTCACAAGCGGGATCGAAGGTGCAATCCTCAAGCGTGATGCCGTCCATATAGCACAGGGGCTGCTCGCCGGAGATATGACAGCGCACAAGTTTGATGTTCTTGGAGTGCCAAGCCAGATACTCACCGTCGAGCTCCGAGTCGTAGACCGTGACGTTCTTGCACTCCCAAAAGGAGTCCTTTGTGGTGATCCTGGCGTGGTGCACCTCCACATTCTCACAATACTGGAACACATACTTGGCATCGGAGACCAAGCCGTCAACGTAAATATTTTTGGAGAACATAAAGGGATAAGTTCCCTCGTGGAGGGTGACGTTTTTCAGCTTCAGCCCGTCAACACGCCAGAAGGTCTCGTCAGCGTCGTTGATGGTGACATTTTCCAGCTCCAGGTTCTTCATCTCGCGAAAGAACTTAGGTCCGTCGATGACGCAGTCACGCATCACCATGTCGTTGCTATACCAGATGGCCGAACGGCTGGCTGGCGCAAAGTAGCAACTGGTGATCAGGCTACGGTCAACGTGCCACCAAGGGTACTTGCCATAAAACTTGGAGTCGTGACACTCCACATCGTGACAACACTTGATGCCCGACTCGCCGTCGGTTATCGTGATATTCTCGAGCACCACATCGTGGGCGCCAAAGAGAGGGCGCTCGCCCCCAAAGGTCAGATCGTGAATGGAATCCATGGATGATAATCGTTTTGTTCGTTGATATGATAACGATAAAAGAAAGCAAAGATTGTGCCAAAGAGGCGCACATAGTTACTGTCACGGAGCCGTGGAAGCAATGAAACGCAAACGGATCTACCAGGAGGGAAGACTGCGCCGACCGCCCACGTTCATTTCTGTCAATATTTATTGCCAAAAAGTTTGTTCGGATTTTCAAGTGAAATAGAACGCGAAAATGACGTTTTCGGTCGGTCGCGATGCGATTTGCGTGGGGTAATTTTGCGATAAAGGGTATTTTATGTTGCGATATACCCTTTATCGCAATGCGATTAAGCGTTAATCGCGTCATGATAAAGGGTATATCGCAACGCGATAAAGGGTATTCTTTGATGAAAAGTATTTACTTTTTAGGCCTAATAAAATCCGAAAATTCATAAATGCCTAATTATCAGCCAATTATAAAAAGTGCCGAAAAATCGCGTATTTCGGCCAAAATATTTTGAAGTTGAAAATAACGCCTGTTTTTGTATATACATTGTCCGATTTATTCAAGGGTGTGCGCCTTGAATGTAAACCGATATAAACCCCAGGGGTGCGTGAAGCCCTAACGGGCTTATGCTGCTGTTTGCGTCCTTGGCCTTGTCAGCAAGCTCACGGCCAAAGTCGCAAACATCCGCATGGCGGCTATCGCCTCCTTCCCGCACCCCTGGCCATAAACAGAATTTAACCGCTCATGCAGTAGGAGTGCAAACTGGTTAAACCGCTCACGCATGTCTCGCATGCCGTGCTGTTTACACTCCGTGGACAGGGACGGACGAATGGCATGAGCGGTTTAACTGGGTTTACATTCAAGCCATTGGTCTCGTCACACCGAAATCCAGGAAAGTTGAAATTTACGCTTAAATAGTTGCAAACTCGCAAGTTTCATGTTATATTTGCAAAATCATTAGAAGCATAACTGTCAATCATCCTATCACCCACAAAACCTAAAGCACCATGAAGAGAGACCTAAGCCGAGAAGACCTTGACAACCTTTGGAAGGAAGTGTCGGTCATGTCAGAAGAAGGAGAAGAAAAGAAAAAGTACAAAAAGTACTGCTTCGACGAGAGCGGCCTGCTGGTTGCCGAGTATCCAAGTGACCAAAACATCATCAGCGTGAAAGGAAGCGAAATGAAGTTGGAAGGCGACTTCGGTTACCTAATGATAAGCGGCCATGTGCAAAAGGGTGCTTTCGCGGGCTGTGCCCTCAACAAGGGAGTCTTCGAGTTCCTGGCGGACCACACCAATGTGGAATGGTCATACTGTTACCAAAAAGGTTCAACAGGCGGTGTACTCATGACCACCAACGAAGAACACCAGTCAGAGTTGTTGAGCGACGAAAATTTCTACAAGCTAAATAGCTACAACTGTTATGCCCACAACCACTCGCAGACGCAAAAGGGATATGAAAAGGAATTTAGAAGATACAACAGTAACCACCAATTATCCCAAGCGGGTCTAACCATCGGAAATGAAAGGATAGTAAGGTGATGTAATATCACTGATTTACAGTCTATTAGGAATGAAAGCCGATTTTGGATTGGTTCGTTATTCTTTCCTAAATTAGCGGATTGTTTACCCACTTTTGTCTCGTTTTTGTCCCTCGTTGTATTATCTTTGTATCGCAAGCTAAATGCTTGATAATCAGTGGTAAAAGAATATATTAGCATCAGAAAAGAAAGGAAATAAAATGGGACGAAAGAAGAAGGGAATCCGTTTGAAGGAGCCTGTGCGCATCCGAGAAAAGAAGATTGCTGGTGGTAACATCAGCCTCTATCTTGACATTTACCAGAAGGGATTGAGAAAGAAAGAGACCTTGAAACTCTATCTTGTGCCAGAAATCAACGCTGCCACCAAGTTGCAAAACGCCAATACAAGAAAGTTGGCAGAGCAAATCAAAGCGGAGCGTATTCTCGACATTCAGAGAGAGGGACTTGTTGATTGGGACAAGGTGAAGAAATCACGCATGACACTCACCAAATGGATGGATGACTTTGTGAAGTATAATGCCGAGTTGTCCGAGTCTTCCATGAAGACCAAGCGCAACACTCATGCTCGTATTGACCAATACCTATTATATATAGGTAAGCCAGAGTTTCTGTTGAAAGACGTGGACAAGGAGTTTTGCAAAGGCTTCATTGCCTTTTTGAAGACTTGCACCTACAACGATGGAAAGAAACAACTCAGCACCACCACTTGCCGTATGTTCGTCAACTATTTCGGCTCGTCATTGGCAAAGGCAGTAAGGGACGGACTGATTGAGCAAAATCCATTCTTGCTGTTGGAGGCAAAGGAGAAGCCACAGAAGCGAGTGGCTGAGCGTGAGTTTCTGACGATAGAGGAAATAAAGAAGGTGATGAACACACCATGCCGTTATGAACTGGTGAAGAAAGCCTTTCTATTCTCCTGTTTCACTGGTCTGCGATATAGCGACATGAAAGCCTTGAACTGGAGTGAAATCCACAAGGCTGCTGACGGCAAGACAGAATACATTGACCATATCCAAGTCAAGACCAAGGACAGAGTAACCATCCCCTTGTCGGAAGAAACAAAGAAGTGGATGCCTAAAAGAGAAGAAGGCATAGACAACATCTTCCATAACTTGACAATCACATCTACAACTGTAGAAGTGGTGCTGAAAGAATGGATGGAAGCAGCAGGGATAACCAAGCATATAACCTACCATTGCTCACGCCATACGGCAGCTACGATGCTCCTTACCTTGGGCGCAAGTATCTACGTGGTGAGCAAGATACTTGGACACAAGAGCATCAAAATGACGGAGATTTATGCCAAGATTGTTGACAAGAAGAAACTGGAGACTGTGAACCTCGTAAACGGAATGTTTGACCAAATACCGACAATGCAATGAAGATTGAAATAAAAGAGCGCAAGCTGACAGAAGGGAAAAAGGGATTGTACCTGGAGTATTACGAGACAGGCTTCCGCAAAAGAGAAAACTTGCACCTCTATCTCTTGCCCGATGATGCCGTTGGTGCAGCAAAGCACAATCGGCTTACATACAACAAAGCTATGGAGATACGAGCGGAGCGCATCCTCAACCCTCCTATGTTGGAGAAGGAGAATGTCAAGAGTGACGGACAAAATAATGGCTTGACTTGGTTACAATGGTGCGATGACTATATCAAATGGTCTGTTGATTGTGGCAACTGCAAGAAAATGATAGGTCATAAAAAAGTTGTCCGCAAACGTATAGCAACCTATCTGCGGAGAATTGACAAGAAAGACATTCTATTGAAAGATGTCGGCAAAGATGAAATCTGCGGTCTGTTTGACTATATGCGCAACAATTATCGCAACAAACGCCAAATCAAGACAAATGGAGGACGGTTGGCTGATTACACATTACTGTTGTTTGAAGAAACCATAAAGGCGATATTCAACAAGGCATTGCGTGAAGGCTTGATAACATTCAATCCCGTGCATAGCCTTAACAAGTTGGAACGCTTCCATGCTCCTGACAAACACAGAGAATATCTTACGCCAGAAGAACTCACTCGCTTCTTGGCTGTGGAGGCTGAATGTGAGAATGAGCGAACTGTACAATTAGCTTTCGGCTTGTCTTCCATGACCGCACTTCGCCTTGGAGATATGCAGCATCTAAGATGGTGCGACATCAAGATGATTGACGGCGTGCCGACAATCAGCATCATACAGCGAAAGACAAAGCGTCCTGCCATTATTCCGCTCAATGAAATGGCGCAATCGTTGTTGCCCCCTCGGACGGATGACAATCCGGAAAGTCTTGTGTTTCACCTTGTCAAGAAGTCAGACAACGTGTCAAAATATGTGAGACGGCTCAAAGAAAAGGCTGGCATAGAAAAGGACTTGACCTATCATTGCTCACGGCATACCACGGCATCGTTGGCAATCTCGGCAGGGGCGGACATTTCAGCCGTAAAGGATATATTGGGACATGGCAGCATAACTTCTACGGAGGTATATGCAAAAGTGGCTCTCGAAAAGAAGATAGAAGCGGTCAATCTGTTCAACGGAGTGTTTGACTGAGCCATACAAGCCATGCAGCAAGGAGCGAACAAGAGGAAGTCTTTTCTCTTCCCTTTGTTTGAACTTTGCCGTCAGGCTGTATTCAGAAAACGCTTGTGTTCAAATAAATCAGCAAGACTTATCTGAGCACAGGCATTTTCATGTTCAATTTAATCTTTGACATAGATGACAACAGGAGTAATATACGCTCGTGTCTCCAGTATTGGTGACAGACAGAGCACGGAAAGGCAGGTCAAGGACTTGTCGGAGTATGCAAAATATAAGGGTATCGAAGTCTGCAAGGTCTTTGAGGAACACATCTCTGGCGCAAAGAAGAATGATGAGCGTCCAGTGTTGTGTGAGGCAATGGAATACTGCAAGGCAAACCGCATTGGGGTCCTACTTGTCAGTGAACTGTCAAGATTGGGTCGCAATGCGTTTGAGGTGCTTGCCTCTGTCAAGGAACTCATTGACTGTGGCATTTACCTCTACATACAAAAGGAACAGCTTACATTATTGGACGAAGAAGGACATCCGTCCCTCTTTGCCCCGATAATGATAGCCACGCTTTCGACCTGTGCGCAATTGGAACGTGATAATATCTCATTCCGATTGCTGTCAGGAAGGAAGCGGTATATAGAGAAAGGTGGAAAACTCGGGCGCAAGGTAGGCTCTGTAAAAACGGAAGAACAGATAAAAACCGAATATAGGGAAGTAATAAGTTTGCTCCGCAAGGGGTATTCCATTCGGGATGTGGCGAAGTTGAGTGGTAAAGGGGTAAGTACCGTACAACGAGTTAAGCGATTACTAAAAATGCAATCACCGCAATAATACTATTGATTTTACGTTCTTTTCAAAGAAAGAGGTTGTGCAATAGTGGCTTAAAGGCTAAAAGCACTACCTTTGTACGCAATATAACAACAATACGTTTATGGTCACAATTTGTGATTTTGAAAATGAATATAAATATGACAGACATAACGGAAAAGACAGAAAACGGCGAACTGGTCACAAATCGTGACCAGTTGGTTGTCGTAGATAATATAGAGTCTCTAATAAAAGTATTTAGAGGACAGCAAGTTATGCTTGACAAAGAATTGGCAACGCTATATGGAGTAGAGACAAGAACTTTGAACCAAGCAGTCAAACGTAACCCAACGCATTTTAATGACGGCAAACGTAATATGAATGCTGGAAAAACAAGATTAC
>ERZ808240.906-NODE-906-length-37775-cov-5.648674_pt1 | contig 37775 bp, 26 predicted proteins | sample MGYA00521084_ERZ808240 | MGnify/ENA primary metagenome ERZ808240 (study PRJEB31516, sample SAMN03275571) | gut metagenome | biome: mammalia-associated habitat; material: feces | host: Papio cynocephalus | place: Kenya | collected 2012-08-06 ... | reverse complement strand
CGCCACCACGCCAATCCTTCATTGAAGGACCATCATCGGTCTTCTGTGTAGCAGTTGTAGAGTGAACAGTTGTCATAAGACCTGTCTCAATACCGAAATTGTCGTTCAAAACCTTAGCGATAGGAGCCAAGCAGTTGGTTGTACAAGAAGCGTTGGAAACGATCTGCTGACCAGCATACTTGTCAGTGTTAACGCCGCAAACGAACATATCTGCCTGACGACCATCAGCACCAGCCTTAGAAGGAGCTGAAAGTACTACGTACTTAGCACCAGCCTTCAAGTGCTTCTCTGCCTTCTCGTAAGCGAGGAAGAGACCTGTAGACTCAACTACATACTCTGCACCTACTTCGTCCCACTTCAAGTTCTCAGGATCGCGCTCAGCAGTAACACGGATGTGGTTACCGTTAACGATCAATTCGCTCTTCTCAACATCAGCCTCGATAGTACCATCGAACTGTCCGTGCATTGTATCATACTTCAGCATGTAAGCCATGTAATCAACTGGGCACAAGTCATTGATAGCTACTACTTGTACTTCTTTTGCATTCTCAGCCTCTACAGTTGAGCGGAATACGAAACGACCGATACGGCCAAAACCGTTAATACCAATCTTAATCATTGTTTTGTTTTTATTTTAAAGGGTTAAAATATAATCTTTGATACCTAAGAATTTACCTTAAAGATGCGACATTCGTAAAAATTACATACAATCTTTCAGCCGCCCTTTCGGCTTTCTTTTCATGCGCAAAGTTACAAAAAAATATTTATAACCCTACGAATTTTTTCTATTAAAATATATAAAAAATAGCTACACTTATTTATTTTTTGCAGCTTCATTTTACCTTAATCTCCCAGCTGCACAGTCTACATTACAATATGGTAGTTTATCCTTGCCATAATACATTCCTTTCATGCTATTCCTTACTGCCATGCAATAGCAAAACGATTGCATGGCTCTTGCCTCTCAATAACAGTGCAACCATAACACAAGAGCAGTGCTTCCAGAAGGCGAAAGCACTGCTCTTGTGTCATATATAAATGTTTAACAACTAAACACACCTGTATATACTGACTGTCTCCATATATAATAAGGTGTAGGAAAAGAGATACATCAAGACATTACTCTTGATGATGCACCACATCCACAACCAGTCTTATCTCATCATAGGTAATATCCGGACCAAGCGCCTCTTTTATAGCTGCCAGTGTCACCACATCAGGATGGCTCCTTACATAGGCTTCTATCTCATTGACATGACTGTAAGGCATCAACTTGTCCATAGCCAAATGGCCTTCTTTTGCATAAGAAGCCAAATGTGCAAACACCGTTGTCGGTGCCAAATGGCGCTCTTCCGCCACCTGCTCTATGGTTTTTCCTTGCATAAACAAGTCATAACTTATTTGCCGGGTAGCCACTTTGATGGGCTTAGGATCCGTTACTTTAGCTGCTCGCTGCTTGGAAGCCGCTTTCTTCTTAGGTGCAGTTTCTTCCTTGCCAGCAACAGCACCTAACAATATACGTGCTTTCGCCCTCTGATAATCCGTTACTGAAAACCGCACACTTTGCCCACCCTCATAAACAAGCAACTGGCGTTTGAGGCTTATTTCTTCCGCAAATACACCATAGCGTTCATCATACAGCTTCTTGACAGCCTTGTTTTCTATATTTATCTTGCTTTTCAAGCAAAGACTATAAAAGGAATATATAGCAGTACTAAAATATCGGGCTGCCTTATGTATGCGCTCTTGTATTTGGTCGCTGTCTACCGCCATGCCTTCAGAAAGCATACGTCTATATTGCAATCTAAACTTTTGTACAACAGGTATCAGTTCTTGAAACTTCTGGCCTGTCAACTTGTACTCTGTCAACATCTTTGGATAGCGGCGGTAAAGGTACTCATCTATGGTGCGCAGCAGCAAATTGTAAGCACGCTGCAAGGGAATAAGGTCAAACAACTCATCTATGGTCTGTACAACAAAAGCACGCTCCAGCTTGGATATAGTTTCTTTGGTAGGAGCCATAGCATCTATCTTGTCTGTAAACTCGTCTACTATACGATCGCTGATGATAGCGTCCATCGTCAGCGGATGACTCAAAATCAAACCCTCCAAGCTCTTGCAACGGCTCAACGCTACATACGTCTGCCCGTGTGCAAAAGAATGAGAAGCATCTATTATTGCATGTTCAAAAGTAAGGCCTTGACTTTTATGTATCGTAATAGCCCAAGCTAATCTAACAGGATATTGACGGAATACCCCTTCTACTGTTTCCTTTATCTCTTTGCTTTCATCATCAAGCGTATATTTGGAATTGGTCCACTCTGCCTTTTCAAGCACAAACACTTCACCGTGTTTCTTGTCTCTTACCCTGATTTGGCGTTGGTCCAAGCTTACCACTTCGCCCAACATGCCATTGTAAAATCGCTTTTCGGCATCATTCTTGATAAACATTATTTGCGCACCTTCCTTTAAATCCAAGTGCTCATCTGCCGGATAAGATGTTTCAGGAAAAGTACCCTCTACCTCTGCTTCAAATGAACACGATGCTGAAGGAAGCAACTTTAGCTCATGCTCATTTATCATCTGCGCAGTATGGTTGTGGGTCGTAAGCTGTATATAGTCGCTGTCCAGTGCTACTGATTTAAAATCCGGCACATATCTACTGTTCAGTGCTGCCAAAGTTTCTTGCGTAGCCGTCTTCTCTCTTATCTGATTAAGAAGTGATATGAAGCGAGCATCCTGCTGGCGATAGACTGTCTTCAGTTCTATGGTCTGATAGCCTGCCATAGCCAAGGCTTTGCTTGAAAAGAAATAAGGAGTGGGATAATAAGGTTTCAACATCTCCCATTCTTCTTCTTTTACCACGGGTGCCAACTGCTGCAAATCACCAATCATAAGCAACTGCACACCACCAAAGGGCTTGTCATGCTCTCTATACCTGCGCATCACGGAGTCTATTGAGTCCAGGAGGTCAGCCCTTACCATACTTATCTCGTCTATTACCAGCAAATCTATCGTTCTCAGAATACTACGCTTTACTTTGCTAAAACGGAAATAGCGCTTTTCGGCTCCACCAAAAGTAGTACCTGGTACATAAGGCGACAAAGGCAACTGAAAGAAAGAATGTATCGTTACACCACCTGCATTAATGGCTGCAATACCTGTAGGAGCTAACACCACCATACGCTTAGGTAATTCTTTACGCAGGTTTTTCAAAAACGTAGTTTTTCCAGTACCTGCTTTTCCAGTAAGAAAAAGGTTAGCACCTGTTTTTTCTATAATCGTCCAAGCCTTCTCAAGCTCAGTATTCTTCTCCATCTTTCTTTATTTGATTTTAATATAACTTATAGGAAATAAGTGTCAAAAAATCTGCTTAAACAAGACAACACATCATTCATAAATGTCTTGAATAAGCAGATGGTTAAAACTAATTGAAGCAAATAAATGTATACAAGCAATGATAAAGAATGTGATTATGAACAATTACTTCATTGTCCATTCCCACTCCGTACCGCCTACTTATATCATTCATTCCGTGTACTAATAAGCTTCGCGATATTTACCTTCTTCCTTATCTTTGAGCATGCTCAAGTAAGAGTTGTACCTGCTTTCTGAAATATAGTGGTCTTCTACTGCTTTCAATACAGCACACCCTGGCTCATGCGTATGAGTGCAATTGCTAAACCGGCAATCTTTGGAAAACTTGAAGATCTCCTTAAAGTAGCTACATATCTCCTCTGGCTCCATATCAAAAGTGCCAAAGCCCTTAATGCCTGGTGTGTCTATTGCCCATCCGCCATAAGGAAGCGGTATCATCTCGCTGAATGTTGTGGTGTGCATTCCTGTGTTATGAGCATCGCTGATTTCTGCTGTACGCAAATTGATTCCAGGAACAAGCTGATTAAGCAGTGTACTTTTACCTACTCCACTGTTTCCGCTGAACAGAGTTATCTTATTCTTCAGCATATCTTTAAAATGAAGAATTGAGGTTGGGTCGGTAGCTGAAATAGCTATACACTTGTAACCGATATTATCGTATAAGGCCATCATCATATCTTGATAATGCAACTCTTCCGCAGACAGCAAATCTTTCTTGTTAAACACCAGCACCACAGGAACTCGATAAGCCTCAGCAGACGCCAGAAAACGGTCTATAAATGTAGTTGAAGTCTGTGGATAATTGACGGTTACTATCAGAAAAACCTGATCTACATTGGCCGCAATGATATGACTTTGCTTTGACAAGTTGGGCGATTTTCTGATAATGTAATTGCGCCTGTCTTCTATTTCATTAATAAAAGCTGTCCCTTCCTGATTGCAGATAATGCCTACCCTATCACCTACGGCTACAGGATTGGTACTTCTGATACCTTTCAAGCGAAAGTTACCTTTAACTTTACACTCCACAATATTGCCATCATCGGTCTTCACAGAATACCAACTACCTGTGTTTTTAATTACGAGTCCTCTCATATATTGATGTATTCAGCCTTTAAACAGTAAAGTTTTGGAAATAAAAAATTGAAAGACTGCGCCTCAATCACAGCCGCAATCTTTCAATATGTCCATAATATAATCTGCCTACATAAGGTATAGGCATGCTGAAGCAATCTGCAAGATTTATACATTATATTATACTGTCATTATCTCTTTGTTCTTGGCAGCGAGTATATCATCTATTCTCTTGATATACTTGTCATGCAACTTTTGCAGTTCGTTTTCCGCGTCTTTCTCGTTGTCTTCAGACAAGCCATCTTTTATTGCTTTCTTCAACTTTTCTTTTACATCTTGTCTAACGTTGCGAACTTCTACCTTTGACTTTTCGCCAATCTTATTGCATTGCTTTGCCAGCTCTTTACGACGCTCGCCTGTAGGCTGTGGAATGCCCAGACGTACAATCTCGCCATTATTCTCAGGAGTAATGCCAACATCAGAATCCATAATAGCTTTCTCGATATCTTTTATCATCTTCTTGTCCCAAGGACGAATAGCTATGGTACGGGCATCTGGAGTAGACACATTAGCCACTTGGTTGAGGGGCACCATTGAGCCGTAAGAATTTACTTTTATGCCTTCAAGAATGGCTATATTGGCACGGCCGGCACGAATCTTTGCCAGCTGATCTTCCAAATACATGGCTGCCATTTCCATTCTTTCTTCACTTTCATTCAAAGTTGCTTTAACGTCAATCATATATTATCTTATTTTGTTTTTCAGTAATCAATGAAGCAGTTTGAAGCCTTTCAGAAGGCAAAAGCACTGCTTTAACTTTTGCAAATATAAATATTTAATTCGAATTATACAATACTATATGACCAAAAGCTTGAAGATACACCTCATTTTTAGCACTATCCATAAGCTATCTATACAAAAACGAAGGCAAGATTTACACCATAAAGCATTCTATACAGTGCTATACCTTGCTTACTTTGCGTGAAGGTAACATGCTAAAAGCGCATGCGCAAGCATTCTCCATGCCTATATTATAATTACTTATCTTTATTTCTCCAATGCTGCATATTCTGCATCAACCATATTTGTCAACTCTACAAACTGTGGAATAGACAGCTGTTCCGGTCGCTTTGTCATAATGTCTTGCTGATAAAAGCCTTCTCTTGGTGCCTTGCCGGCAAACATCTGGCGCAATGAAACACGCAGCATCTTGCGCCTTTGGTTAAATACTGTTTTTACCACACGCTTAAACAATGGCTCATTACAGCCTAAATCAGTAACTTTGTTGCGAGTCATCCTGATAACAGCACTCTTTACTTTTGGAGGAGGATTAAACACATTCTCGTCTACCGTGAACAAATATTCCACATCATACCAAGCCTGTATCAATACACTTAATATGCCATACGCTTTGTTGCCAGGCTGTGATGCCATACGCTGAGCTACCTCACGCTGTATCATACCTGTACAACAAGGTATCAGATCTTTGTTGTCAAGCATCTTGAAAAATATCTGCGACGAGATGTCATAAGGATAATTGCCTGTCAACACAAACTGCTGACCTTCAAATACCTTATTCAAGTCCATACGAAGAAAATCTTCGCCTATCACATTCTCACGCAAAGCTGGATACTTTTCGTTTAGATACGCCACTGATTCGCTGTCAATCTCTACTACTTTAACATCGCGCTGCTTCTGAACAAGATACTGTGTCAGCACGCCCATACCCGGACCGACCTCCAACACTGGTATCTTATCACACGCATCTACGGTATCGGCAATGGCCTTTGCTATATTTAAATCGGTCAGAAAATGTTGGCCTAAATTCTTCTTCGGTCTTACTGATTTCATTCAATTTGTCATTAATAATTATAAGAAAGATAAGGAAATGCTCATGTAATACAATAGCTTTACACTGCTGAGGTGAAACCTATCTTGTGCAAAATTACAACAAAAAGTTGAAAATCAGTAAGCTTTGAAACAAAATCACATTACTAAAGCATTACGGTTTTTGTGCATAACGCAAATTCAGCGGTTACAAGTGCACCAATCAACGCTCCTCTATTTCCATGCAAGTCGCCAATGCCTTGCGAGCCGCTTTGCTTCTTTTTTCGTCAGCTGCACAACAGCTCCATGCTTTGGCTGGTTGAAATTGGTAGAAAACATTATACCTTCATTGAAATGGCCGAGAGAACGGAATGTCTTGAAGTCGGTTGTTTCTGCAAATCCGAAGTTGTGCACCTTCTGTCCATAATGGTCGTACATAAGCACCCACTTATCCTCACCTATCCGTTTCCACACGGTCGGTGCCTCGCAAGCTGTAGATTCAGCATCGCACCATGTAGGGTCATATTTCCAGCCGGTATTGATACTGTCTGATGTGGCTTGCTTGATACCGGGAGTGCCGTCGTGTGCCACATAAAAGAGATGATATTTACCCTGTGCATAGCATATATCACCATCAATTGCCGTTATCTTTTTATCGGGATATTCAAACAGCAAGCGTGGCTTAGTCTCCATTCTGTTAAAATCGTTGTTTACATACACATAGTAAAGCTTATTGGGCCCATTCTTACGGCGCATGGTAAAGTATACCATCAGCCGTCCAGTCTTCTCGTCATAGATAGTCTCCGGAGCCCAAGCACACCCGATGTCTGAGAGCTCAGGAGCCATTTCGTTAATGTTCACTACGGTGTGTGTCCAATGTATAAGATCGCGCGACTTCATCAGCACAAGTCCACGATTGTTGCCCCAACCATATATTGCCCCATCGCGCTCCCACTCCGTGGCGCGCTTGCCTTCACGCTTGGCAAAGATATGAAGGTCGGTAGCAACAAGGTAAAACGCGCCATCCGGTCCACGGTATATATGGGGGTCGCGCACGCCCCGCTGCTCTGCAATGGTGTCGCCGCTGATAACAGGATGTGCATTGTTGAGAGCCGTAAAATGATAGCCATCATTACTCAAAGCCATATAAAGGCTGTGGGTATCATCGCGGTGAAATACCATAAGGTAAGCTGCCATGTGCTTTTCGCGCTGTGTTCTCTTGCCTGATACCGGTGCAAAAGCAACCAACAGCAAGAGCAGAGTCAAGAGAAAACCATTTCTGTTCATCATTATTTAAATAGGGTCTTTTTATTACTTATAAATATAATCTCTAAATTCCATACGACAAAATTAATGAAAATACTTAGACTCAATGTGTAAAATTTATTATAAATAGGGCTTTCTTTGTAAAAGATACATGAAAGATTGCTGCATTACTGACTTATAAACAAACAGGTGTTCAATATTAACAGCATATATGAAGCCATTGGTTAACAAGCTACCTTTAAGCAATCTTACACTTTTTCTTCGTCTGCATGTCCAGTTCTTTTTGGTCGTACAACCAGTTACACACTCTCTTTCAACAGATACATACGGGCTGAAAATAAAGCACAATCTTATTTCAATTAATTATGAACACACCTACTTATGCCAAATTCCTTAGGTAATATGAATACGTGGTTCGTATCATTGATAGAAACAATAACGATATACAATGAATGCGAAGAAACTTTTCCGGCTGTTGCTGATTGGCGCATTAGCATCAAGCGCGCCAACAGTCTATGCCCAATACCGTTCTCAAGTGTGGTCGCCGGCAATTTCAGCAGGCACCTATCGCAATCCTGTACTGCATGCCGACTACAGCGACCCTGATATCATTGCCGTTGGCAACGACTATTATCTCACGGCAAGCTCGTTCAACTGCATACCCGGTCTGCCCATCCTTCACAGCAATGACCTTGTCAATTGGGAAATAACAGGTCATGCACTGCAAGAGCAAGAGCCTAAAGAGCTTTTCGACCAGCCACAGCATGGCAAGGGTGTGTGGGCGCCAGCCATACGCCATCATAACGGTGAGTTCTACATATACTGGGGCGACCCTGACCGTGGAGTGTTCATGGTAAAGACCAAGAATCCGCAAGGGAAATGGGAAAAGCCTGTTTGCGTATTGTCTGGAAAAGGCATCATCGACCCTTGTCCGCTATGGGATGATGACGGGCGCTGCTATCTCATCAACGGATGGGCAGGAAGCCGTGCCGGCTTCAACTCGGTGCTTACCGTAAGAGAGCTGTCTGCTGATGGCACACATGCAATAGGTATGCCGCGCATCGTTTTCGACGGGGGGCAGAAAAACCACACCACCGAGGGTCCAAAACTTTACAAGCGCAACGGATACTACTGGATAATGTGCCCCGCCGGAGGTGTACAGATGGGGTGGCAACTTGCCATGCGCAGCAAGAATGTCTATGGACCTTACGAGGCACACAAAGTAATGGCGCAAGGCAATACTAATGTAAACGGGCCTCATCAGGGGGCATGGGTACATACGGCACAAGGCGAAGATTGGTTTCTCCATTTCAACGACAAGGGTGCCTACGGACGCGTGGTGTTCTTGCAACCTGTCGACTGGTCTTCGGGATGGCCAGTCATGGGCAACGACAAAGACGGCGACGGATGCGGTGAACCATACATGACTTATCGCATGCCAAAGGCTGCCACACACGTAAGGGTGAACCCACAGGAGTCTGACGAGTTTAACTCCACAGAACTCGGACTGCAATGGCAATGGCACGCCAACTACAATCAACTGTGGGGCATGCCAACCGCTAACGGATGCCTGCGCCTATACACTGCCGACCTCAACGAAAGTTACAACAGTCTGTGGGAAGCAGGCAACCTGTTGCTTCAAAAGCCTACAGCCCCTGCATTTTCCGCTACTGCCAAGCTGCGCTTTGCATCGAAAGAAGACAACCAGTATGGCGGCATTATCATGATGGGCATGGACTATGAGGCACTTGTGGTAAGGCGCATGGGAGACCATTTCTTGCTGCAGACGCTCCACTGCAAGGATGCCGATGCTGGAGGCAAGGAACAGACTAAAACCATTGCCACACTGCAACCCACATCGAGAGACACCATACCTTACTCGCCTGCCATATACATAGATCTGTATATGCGCATGAGTGTGAAAAACGGCAAATGCCAAATGGCATACAGTATGGACGGCAAGCGATTCAAAGAGGTAGGTTCTCTATTCACCATGCGACAAGGCAAGTGGATAGGAGCAAAGATGGGATTTGTAAGCGAGCGCATAGGCGCAAAGGGAAACCGTGGATGGATTGATGCAGACTGGTTCAGAGTAACGAAATAACGCATCTCACTTCGCCATGCATCAATTGCTTTCCGTGAGTTTTCCGGCATAGTGTGCAAGCATATTTCTTTACAATACAAAATCAGGAAATAGATAGAAGCAGGATGATTTAACGACACTGACAGATACATTTTACTGCTATTTTCCTCCGATTTCAATACTTTTGACCTCCAAAAGCATTGAAATCGCCCTCTAAAAACACTGTTTTCCACTTACTAAAACAATGGATTTGCGGTGTAAAGCGGTGCTTTATTTTTGTAAAGCACTGCTTTTTGACTTTCAAAAGATGCACACTATTCACAAACATGCGGCTAACAAACTGAATAGCAAGTATTTACTTTTGCACACAAAAATTTGATTATTTCGCTTCCAATCATCACTTTTTACAGAACAAAGGCAGTTTTAGCACATTAAAAATCCTATTTTTGTAAACAAACAAGAAAGTGTGCATTTTTGTTTTCAACATTTCTCAAACATTGCCTACAAGCGGCATTTGAACGGCATTTAAATGATATTCAAATGCCGCTTAATAAAGTTCTCTTATCCATTCAGCCATTGTCTGCAACACTTCTGGTGCAGTGGCTCCTTCTATCTGCTGATATTCTACAATGCTACCCGTCTGGCAATGCTGAAACAGATGGTTTACACCGTCTGCCTTTTGGATGGTTGCCTTGCAATCGGCAAGTCCTTTTTCATAAGCAACTATTTCTTCAGTAATTGGATGTCAATGCTTCATGTACGTTCATGCAAACATTAGATACCTTGCTAATAATCCAACCTTTTTTTATCGAGATGCCCTAAAGCCTTCAATGTTTTCATAGCGGCGCTTCATCATGCGATGATAAATGTTGCCAATCCAAAGGCGGTGGGCCACAACAAACAGAGAACTGAATATCAACAGTATCAAGAAAGTCATATTTTCACTAAAGAATAACTTTAGCAAAGATATTAAAGCAACGGGGAGAAATAATACAATAAGATTGGCAACTAACTGCAAATAACTATTTTCCATACCTCCCTTTCCTATCAGTTTGCTATTCAATGGTACTGATTGTTTGTTGTAAACAGCCATCTGCATGATAACAAAAGTGGCAGGTCCAGCAGCCAGCATCAGCATAGAAGTCAGCATCAATATAGTGTATTTGCCAGTAAAGACAGTAGGCAACATAATAAGAAATGGCAGCAACAGCATGAAAGTATAAAAGTAATATTTTGCTGTCAGCAGCTGCATGATATTTTCTTTATGAACCATGAGACAGTCTATATAGTTACCCTCATATCCCATAATTTTGATATTGATAGAGGCATTGTAAATGACAAAGATATATACAACCCAAAAAGCACGTGAAAAATTGTCGCTATACACATCTGTCAAGGATATAAGAAGGCTCAGTGCCACTACCAGCAATGTAATGGCAATAAATGTTTTTCGAAGATTTTTGTTGCGCATCAAGCTCTTTATCTCTAACTTGACATATTCACCTATTTCGCCATAACGGTCAAGAAATTTGAATTCTGACACTTTCTTCAATTTGCGCTCTTCTTTACCGGCAGCTTCATTATATGTAAACTTATACTGCACACGCTTATTGATTTGCAGCAATATGCAAAGCACAACAAGCACTATCAGATAATTGAGAGGATGCCAATAGGCAAAGCCTTCACCCCAAGACGTGAAGAAATCGAAAAACAAATCATACTTATCTATGAACAACGGCAATAACACCAAGGCATAAAAGCAGACCGGAAGCAGCCACCACAAAAGGTTCTTGTTGATAAGTGTGCGTGCCAACATATACCACTGGCTATTGACAACTACCATTAGCTGTATGGCAACCAATAATCCTAAGGCAGCAAAAAAGCCATAGCTGAAGATGGTTGTCATAATAACATAAGGCAGTGTAAACGCTAACCATATCAAGTTATTGGTAGATAGCATGCTATTATACAAGAAGCACTCCACACAGGTGTATTTAGGTATGGGCAAAAGCAAATAAGGCTTAACCAACTGTGAAGGCGTTTGTTGGGCCACAAAGCGAACGAAAAAGTCTGCGACAAGCATAAATGGAACTATGCCCATTAGAAATTCATAAGATGTCATGCTGTCATCATCATTGACAATAAGGGCAAATAAAACCGACAAAAACATCAGATAAACAATAACAAAGCAACCTGCCAGATAAGTAAAGAACTTGGCCACTTTATTCTGCTCATAAATAGGGCTGCGCTTTTCTGACAGTTTTACATGGTGATGCAATGTTTTCAACAGTTGGAATTTATTCATATCATATAGGGTTAAGGAAAGGTCATAAAACGAAGATAGCCAAACAGAGGCATTATTGCTCAGTCGTAACTTGTCATCTGTTTAGCTATCTGTGGTGAAAAACAAATAAACTTGCAACATGTAGACAACTATCGTAAGTCAATTACCTCAGCATGCGGATATTCTTTGGCATTAAACGTAAAGATGCCATCAGACAAGTTTTTAGCCCTGAAGTTTGTTACATTGATAGTTATCCAACCATTAGCCTGACGCATTTTGATGGTCTTAGGGTAATAATTCTTATCCACTGTTACGTACATCTCTTTAATGGACCGCTTGTTGTTAGCAGCTTGCATGTGTACCTGCCAGCCTCCGCCAACGGCTTTAGAGCTGAGCTTGAACCCATTCTTATAGATATTTACAAACTTATAAGGATTCATAGACTGCTGTTGTGCCTCAGTAGGATTACTTACATTCACCTCTTGACTCTTCTTCAAGTAGGTCCATTGTGTCTTACCGTTATACCATACAACCGCCTGCCCTGTGCGGGCATAGAATTTATTACCTTTAATGGCTAACGAACCTGCAGTGGTACCAAATTTGCCTGTTGCAGTAAAATTAGCCGAAGCTCCACCCCTGCGATTGATTAGTGCAGCTGTCTTATTTAGAATTTTTCGGGCTGTCGCCTCTGTTTGCGCTCCAACACTCAGTGTCAGTAGCAATGTACATAAAAAAACAAACAATCTTTTCATAGTTACATGTCATTTTATATATGCCACACAATGTGTGCAACACATCTGTTAGTTACTATATTTATCAATTGCTATTATGCCAATCTTAATGTTTTATCTGGGACAAGAGACTTTCCAAACTGCTCTCATCTTGTATCAACACCTCACGAGGTTTACTGCCGTGTGCCTGTCCTACGATACCGGCTTTCTCCATCTGGTCCATCAACCGTCCGGCACGATTGTAGCCTATAGAGAATTTACGTTGAATCATACTGGTAGACCCTTGCTGGCTTAAGACAATAGAGCGTGCAGCTTCTTCAAATAAAGGGTCAAGATTATGAGCATCAATACCTGAACCGCCACCATTACTATCATCATCATCAGTAGCAGGTTCTGGCAGCTCCATAGGTTCAAGAGGACCTGGCTGACTGGCTATATAGCGACTGATGTTTTCAATCTCAGGCGTATCAACGAAAGCACACTGCACGCGCACAGGCTCATTCTTTTCAAGAAACAACAAGTCGCCCTTGCCAATAAGCTGATTAGCACCAGGACGGTCGAGAATTGTACGTGAGTCTATCATAGCACTCACCCTGAAAGCCATACGGGCCGGGAAATTGGCCTTGATGTTACCTGTAATGATGGATGTGGTAGGACGCTGAGTAGCTATCACCATATGTATACCTACTGCACGGGCCAATTGGGCTATACGGGCTATTGGCATCTCTATCTCTTTGCCTGCTGTCATGATAAGGTCGCCAAACTCATCAATGATAACAACTATATAGGGCATAAATTCATGCCCGTCAGTAAGTCGGAGCTGATGATTTACATACTTGCGGTTATACTCTACAATATTTTTGGCACCTGCCAATTTAAGCATATCGTAGCGGTTATCCATCAATTTACATAAGCTGTTAAGCGTACGTATTACCTTCTTTACATCTGTTATAATAGCCTCATCATTGTCTTCAACCTTAGCCATAAAGTGAGGGACAATAGGCGCATAAATGCTAAACTCGACTTTCTTAGGGTCTATCAGCACAAATTTCAGTTCATTAGGATGCTTTTTATACAATAAAGATGTGATAATGGCATTTAAGCCAACAGACTTACCTTGTCCTGTTGCACCTGCTACCAACAAGTGAGGAAGTTTGGCCAAATCAACCATATATACCTCATTGGTAATAGTCTTGCCAATCGCGATAGGCAGCTCCATTTTAGTTTCCTGAAACTTCTTCGAGTTCAATATGCTCTCCATTGACACTATATTCTGCTTTGCATTAGGAACCTCTATACCAATAGTTCCTTTACCAGGTATAGGAGCAATGATACGGATACCTAAAGCCGCAAGACTCAGCGCTATATCATCTTCCAAATTACGTATCTTTGATATGCGCACACCTTCAGCAGGCGTTATTTCATACAGTGTAATGGTGGGGCCAACAGTGGCAGAAATAGTCTTGATTTGTACGCCAAAATTATTGAGCACTTCCACAATACGGTTTTTATTGGCCGTTTGCTCCTTCATATCAATATAAGGCTTGCCATCATTCTCATATTTCTTAAGCAGATCAAGAGTAGGATACTTATAACGCGTCCAAGGTTCTTTAGGATTAATAGGCACATTGAGGTCTACCTCCCCTTGCACAGTATTGGAATTGGCCACTTCTTCTTCCATACCAGCATGGATTTGCATCTCCTGCACTGGTGCAGCTGTATTAGGTTCACTTCCTGTTGGCACATTAGCATTGATAGGCTGCTGTATAGGTTCCGCATTACCCGTTGGCGTTTCTATCACGGTAGCATCTTCAGCATTCTCGACAGAGAACTCTACTTTTTGTGTAGAGGGATTGTCAAATACTTTAGGATCATCCAATGTTTCCATGGGTGCAGTATGCAAATTATCAGATTGTGCAACTGATTTGTTGTCATTAGCACTCAATACTCGGAAGCGCATGTCATTAATGGTATGAACAGGATTAAGCAACTTACGCACCACAATAATGGTTTCTCGGCTAAGATAGGTTAGAAATAGCAATGCTGTAAGCAGTAAGATTGCCAACAGTCCTGGAGTGCCAACAATATTTTCAAACCACTGACAGCAATACAAGCCACTGTCGCCTCCAGGATTGAAAATCATGCTACCCAATATGGGAGTCAACATTTTGGCAGACATGACAGAAAGCCAAATCATGACAATACTCATGCAAAAGAAGCATTTCCAAAGGTTTATCCTGTAAGCCTTTACCAAGTCCAAACCCATTATGAACATAAAGGCAGGGATAATGAAAGCAGAGAACCCAAAGCAACGCGATATAAAATAATAAGCTACAAATGCACCGTATGATCCACAACTGTTTTGAAATACATGCTCTTTATTGAGTATTTCTCCTTGGCGTAAATCAAGTATCAGGCTTTGATCATTACTGCCTGTATTAAAAAAGGAAATAAAGGATATGACAATATATACTGACATCAATATTAAAATGATGCCCATAATAAAGTTGAATATATCGTTTTGGAATAAATTTTTTAAGCCGGTAACTTCGACAAAAGAATTTTTGCTGACTTTTGTATTTTTCTTTTTTGCCATTGGTCTATTTACATAAAATTCATTGCAAAAGTAATCTAAAAATGTCATATTTAGCCATTTAATCATCATTTTTTTATATTTTTGCAAACTGTTTTGAATATAGACATGAAAAAAATCATATATAACAAAATTGACAAGCACGCTATTCCTGCAATGCCCATGGTTACTTTCAGCGGAAGAATCATTGTGGTAAATACTGCTGCCGAGGCAGATAAAGCAGTGGATTACTTACTTAACCAAGATATTTTAGGAGTAGATACAGAGACAAGGCCAACCTTTAAAAAAGGACAAACTCATAAAGTGGCATTGCTACAAGTATCAACCCATGATACATGTTTTCTTTTCAGACTTAATCTTACAGGTATTACACCTTCAATATTGAAGCTATTGGAGGATCAGCGTATTCCTAAAATAGGCTTGTCTCTCCATGATGATATCATGTCGCTGCACAAGCGCATTGATTTTAAACCTGGAAATTTTATTGACTTGCAACAGCATGTTGGTGAATTGGGTATTGAAGACTTAAGCTTGCAAAAGATTTATGCTAACTTGTTCCATGAAAAAATCAGCAAATCTGCACGCCTCAGCAATTGGGAAACAGATATTCTTAGCGATAAGCAGAAAGCTTACGCTGCCATTGATGCGTGGTCATGCATTCTTATTTATGAAGAATTGCAACGATTGGAACATTCAGGAATGTATCAACTGGTAAAAATAAGTGAAGAGCAGAAAGACAAGCAAACAAAAGAAGCTTTTGCCAATGATGCAACAACAGATTATTCTGCAACTGCTACATCAATTGATATAAATCATAACACCAACGAACTTAAAACAAAAGCAGAAAATGTATAAATGCGTATATCTTAAGAAAGGTAAAGAAGAGAGCCTTAAGCGTTTTCATCCATGGATTTTCTCCGGTGCTATCCAACGCATGGATAATGACATTGAAGAAGGAGAAAAGGTCAGAGTGATTACCAACAATGGCAATTTTATTGCTGTTGGACATTATCAAATAGGAAGTATAGCTGTAAGAGTGCTGTCTTTTAAAGATGTAGAGATTAACGACTCTTTTTGGCATGAACGTATTGCCTCAGCTTTAAGAATGCGACAAAGTATTGGCATTGCCGACAATCCTCAGAACAACACCTTCAGACTGGTGCATGGTGAAGGGGATAACTTACCTGGACTGGTCATTGACTGCTATGGAAAGACTGCCGTCATGCAAGCACATAGCGTAGGCATGCATTGCGATAGAGAAGCTATCGCCCGGCAACTTGTTGAAGTGATGGGAAGCCGCATAGAAAACGTATTCTATAAGAGTGAAACGACTTTGCCTTTCAAAGCTGAGCTCGGACAAGAAAATGGATTTATATATGGTGGCAGTGATGACAATATAGCTGTAGAGAATGGTTTGAAATTTCATGTTGACTGGTTAAAAGGTCAAAAAACAGGATTTTTTGTTGACCAACGTGAAAATCGCAGTTTATTAGAGCATTATGCAAAGGGAAAAACTGTACTAAACATGTTTTGTTATACTGGAGGATTCTCCTTCTATGCAATGAGAGGCAACGCTAAAGCTGTACACTCTGTTGATAGCAGTGCCAAAGCCATAGAGCTAACAAATGCCAATGTGGAACTCAACTTTCCCGGTGACAAGAGGCACGAAGCTTTTTGCGAAGACGCATTCAAATTCTTAGATGCTGCTAATGACAAATATGACCTAATCATACTTGACCCGCCTGCCTTTGCCAAACATCGCGCTGCTTTACATAATGCATTAAAAGGCTATACCCGCCTAAATGTAAAGGCCTTTGAGCGGATAAAAAAAGGAGGCATATTGTTTACGTTTAGCTGTAGTCAAGTAGTTACAAAAGATAATTTCCGCAACGCTGTATTTACAGCAGCAGCAATGGCAGGACGCAATGTAAGAATTCTACATCAACTGCATCAACCTGCTGATCACCCTATCAATATCTATCATCCAGAAGGTGAATATCTAAAAGGACTTGTGCTTTATGTTGAATAAGTCGTTTATCGAAACGGTCTCCAATTATATAAAGAAAAATAAGCTGCTCTGTAAAAGTGGAAAATATATCGTAGCGCTGTCAGGAGGAGCTGACAGCGTTACGCTTGCTTTAACCCTTTCACAATTAGGGTATACAATAGAGGCCGCCCACTGTAATTTTCATCTTCGCGGTAAAGAATCTGATAGAGATGAAATATTCTGCAAAGAATTTTGTAGCCAAAATAACATACCGTTTCATCTGATACATTTTGATACTGTATCCTTTGCACAACTGCATAAAATTAGCATTGAAATGGCTGCACGACAACTAAGATATGCTTATTTTGAACAGTTGATGAAAGACATTGACGCTACCGCTATCTGCGTAGCCCATCATAAAGACGATAGCGTAGAAACTGTACTGATGAACCTTATTAGAGGTACTGGACTACATGGATTAACAGGAATAGCTAATCGCAATGGACATATTATAAGACCTTTACTCTGTGTTTTCAGACAAGAAATAGAGCAGACATTAGCATTGGCGCATCAGAAGTATGTAACAGATAGCACTAATTTGGAAGATGATGTGGTAAGAAATAAAATTAGACTTAACTTACTACCCCTTATCCGTGGCATGAACCCTTCTGTCAGCGAAAGCATAGCCCATACCGCGCAACGCATAGAACAGGCAGCTCTTGTATTTGACGCTGCAATGGCAGAATCTGTTAAACGTGTCATTTTATCGCCAACTATTAATAGTCTTACTTTACCTGTTAATGGCGTTAAAATAAGTATCAGCCAACTCACCGCAGAAGTATCACCTGAATATACTCTTTACTATATATTGAAGACATATGGATTTACGCCTTCACAAATAGAGCAACTTGCTGAAAACTTGCAAACCACAGCCACAGGAAAAATAATAAGTTCTGCAACCCATCAACTACTTGTCAATCGCAATTCTCTTATTGTGGAGCCTATATCTTCCAAAACATATACGCCTATAAAGATTCCAGAAGAAGGGATATATGTATGCAACAATGAAGTGAAGCTCAAATTTGAACAGATGGACATTGCGCAATCAACTATTAGCAGAGACCCATTGTGTGCATGTATAGATGAATCAAAAGTAGCGTTTCCTTTTACTGTACGTACAGTTCAACAAGGAGACAGGTTTGTTCCTTTTGGCATGAAGGGTTCAAAACTCGTTAGTGATTTCTTAACAGATTGCAAAATGTCGCTTTTTGACAAACGGAAGCAATTGGTAATCACAGACGCTACTGGGTGCATTATATGGTTAGCAGGTTTACGAATAAGCAATAAATGCCGCATTGGCAAAAGCACTCAACGCATTATAAAAATAACTTTTATAGAGCATCCTCATAATTGAAAAAGGACAAGTTACATACCAAAAACGATAATCGTAACATAATGAAGACATTAAATCATATTCCACTCCTTTTAGCTGTACTTATTTTACTTTGCCTTGTTCCTATGCCGATGTTTGTTTATGACATCGTAAGAACATTATGTCTTCTGCTGTTCATTATCCAAGCAATTTTCTATATAAAAGCAAGAAATAAAATGATGGGTAGTATATTTCTCGTATTAACATTGCTTTTTCAACCATTCTTTAAAATACCTTTACCTGGCGATTTATGGAACCTAATAGCCATCGCTGTGGCAAATATGCTTCTCATCATGTGGATGGAACATAAAAGTCCACTTAAACAAGATAAATGACTGTTTATTATTAATAATAAAATTGCCGTACTTTCCAGAAATAAGCACAAACGGCAATATTATAATATAAAATGATTTCTTATGACAAAAAACAAACAACATGAAGAAACAATGACCTTTCATACTTGGCTTGCATTGATAGGTCTTACTTGTTCTGGTTTTATATTCAATACATCAGAGTATGTACCAATAGGTTTGATGAGCAGTATCTCTACCGATTTCGGAATAACCATGGCAAAAGGAGGCATGCTCATTTCTGTTTATGCGTGGGTAGTAATGATTTTATCATTGCCTCTAATGTTGATGGTTTCAAAAATAGAGTTACGCAAACTTATTTTATGCGTCATAGGAGTGTTTGTAGCTTGCCAGTTGATGTCATTCTTGTCTACGGGATATCCTATGCTCATGGCATCTCGCATAGGTGTAGCTTGTACACATGCTATCTTTTGGTCTATTGTATCACCTATTGCAGTTCGTATAGTTCCACAAAGCTGCCAGGCCTTGGCACTTAGTGCTATTGTTACAGGCACTTCTGTTGCTATGATAGTAGGCATGCCATTGGCTCGTGTCATAGGATTGATGATAGGTTGGCGTATGACTTTCTTATGCGTAGGTGCTTTTGCATTATTGAGCTTGATACATCTCTATTTCACGTTGCCTAAAGTTTCCAGTTGTGGAGGCTTCTCCGTGAAAGAACTGCCAGCGCTGTTCAAGAATAAATCTTTGGTAAGTTTATACATGTTTGTATTTCTTGTCATCACTACTTATTATATTAGCTATAGTTATGTTGAGCCATTCTTAAAACAGGTGGTTAATATGCCAGACAATATCATTACAGGCACATTGATGATATTCGGTGTTGCAGGAATAGTAGGCAGCTTATCATTCTCTAAATTCTATATACGCAACCGTTATCGCTTTATTATGGTAGCCCTGTTTAATTTTCTATTGTGTTTTGCACTTATTTACCCCTTATCATTTAGTATTCCTGTTATTGTCGTTTTATGTGGTCTATGGGGAATATCTATTACTTCATTTAGTGTTTCTATGCAATCAGAGATTATCAGCCACTCTTCAAAAGAGGCAGCTTCAGTAGCTATGTCCATCTATTCTTCTGTATTTAATTTGGGAATAGGAAGTGGTGCTTTGATAGGTGGTGCTGTTTGTACATATAGCAATATAGCTTATATAGGTTTTGCCGGTGCTATAATGTGTTTATTGGCTATTACGTTTTGGTATATCCGCATGAAAAAGCTAATATAGCATTTGGAATGTCTACATATTAATTTTACACATTTAAAAGAATGTTTTACTCAATTTGTTTTGTATTTAACAAATAATAGATTAATTTTGTAATTTAATTACTAATTAACACAGAAAATAGTTATCTCATGAACAGAGCCATTATTACAGTAGTTGGTAAAGATACCATTGGTATTATAGCTAAAGTTTGTAATTATTTAGCAGAAAGTAACGTTAATATCTTGGACATTTCGCAGACCATTGTGCAAGATTACTTTAACATGATGATGATAGTTGATATTAGCCAACTGGATTTATCCTACGAAGAACTCACAGACAAGCTTACTGGCATCGGTAAAGAATTAGGCGTACAGGTAAAATGCCAACGTGAAGATATCTTTGACATGATGCACCGTATTTAAGTATTTGCTTTTACATTATTTTATCTTACTTATAGCTAAAAATCATGATAAATATATCAGAGGTTATTGAAACCAATAAAATGATTGAGCAAGAAAACCTTGATGTGCGTACCATCACAATGGGTATCAATTTACTCGACTGTGCTGACACACGATTGGATATACTCTGTCAGAATATTTATAATAAAATAACACGATTGGCAAAAAATCTGGTAAAAACAGGTGAAGATATATCTAAAGAATATGGTATACCTATTGTCAATAAGCGCATAGCTATTACACCTATAGCTCTTGTTGGTGGATCAGCATGCAAGACCACCGATGATTATGTTACAATAGCCAAAACACTTGATAAGATCGCTACAGAATTAGGCATTAACTTTTTGGGCGGATTTTCTGCAATCGTCTCTAAAGGCATGAGCAAGAGTGATGAGCTCCTGATACGTTCAATCCCGAAAGCCTTAGCTGAAACCAACTATATTTGTAGCTCTGTCAATATAGGTTCTACGAAAACAGGCATCAATATGGATGCAGTAAAATTAATGGGAGAAATTATCAAGCAAACAGCCGACTTGACCCAAAAGAGACATTCCTTAGGATGTGCAAAATTGGTAGTACTTTGCAATGCTCCAGATGATAATCCATTTATGGCAGGTGCCTTTCATGGTGTATCAGAGCCAGATGCTGTTATCAGTGTTGGTGTAAGTGGTCCAGGTGTAGTGAAATATGCACTTGAGTCTGTAAGAAATGAAAACTTTGAAGTACTGTGCGAGACCATTAAGCGTACAGCTTTTAAAATAACCCGCGTAGGACAATTAGTGGCTAAAGAGGCATCACGACGTCTAAATATTCCATTTGGTATCATTGACCTTTCATTAGCTCCGACACCTGCTGTAGGTGATAGTGTTGCTGATATTTTAAAGGAAATAGGATTAGAACATCCAGGCGCTCCTGGCACTACAGCAGCACTCGCTTTGCTGAATGATCAGGTTAAAAAAGGTGGCATTATGGCATCTTCTTATGTAGGTGGCCTTAGTGGTGCTTTCATCCCTGTAAGCGAAGATCAAGGTATGATAGATGCCGTAGAAGCTGGTGCACTTTCAATTGAAAAATTGGAAGCTATGACTTGTGTATGTTCAGTGGGCTTAGACATGATTGCTATTCCAGGCGATACCCCTGCAACCTCTATATCTGGCATTATTGCTGATGAAGCTGCCATAGGTATGGTAAATCAGAAAACAACAGCTGTTCGTGTCATTCCTGCTGTAGGCATGAATGTTGGTGATTGTGTAGATTTTGGTGGATTATTAGGTCATGCACCTATTATGCCTGTCAATCAGTTTGCATGTGATGCATTTGTCAATCGTACAGGACGCATACCTGCCCCAATTCATAGTTTTAAGAACTAAGCATCTATTAAAGACGACTACATACTGTCCAATCTGTTCAATGCCATTGCACAATCAGCTTCTGTTAAAGACAGAATTTGATTATGCAATGGCATTGAAACTTTGTAAGTATCTGAAATAGAACAACTTTGCAGTTCCAATTAGATTGCCGAACTTTGCAGAAAAAAGGATTTGTTCAATTTGACGGACAGCAATAACTAATAATCAAATGGTAACAAATTTTGCACATATTTTACAATAAATAATTACAAATAAGCGTTTTATGTAATTATTTACGATTATTTTTCAAGAAAAACACAATAATTTAATTCATAATTTGGATAAAAACCAGAAAAGTGTAAATTTGCAGTGCCAATTTACACTTGATGATGATTATATGGGTAAAGTTCTAAATGCAAAGAACTGTTACCTTTCTGCAAACCTACGAAAATAAACCTTTTGAAAGAATAATACAATAACAACACTATCGTAAATGATAAACATAAATAAGCCTTTCTTGGCTACCCAAAGATACTAACTAACAACAATGATACTAATAAAATATTCTAATTGACTATGAAAAAATTACTCATTACATGCATTTTATCTTCGGTACTATTTTCTTTATATACACAAAATGTGAAGAAAGTGGTACGTGATGATAACTATTGGGGGCAAGTAGCCAACTATGATGAAAATAAAATACCACCCTACACTCTACCAGATCCTTTAATCTGCAATGATGGTGAACGCATAACAAATATAGCTCAATGGGAAAATATAAGACGACCGGAACTGCTTCAATTACTCACAACCTATATGTATGGTAAAACACCGGCATTAACACATGCCTTGCCATGGAAAGTTGACACAATAGACACCAAAGCTTTGGGTGGAAAGGCTGTTAGAAAGGTAATTGAATTGCAGCTTACCAATCAGAAAAATGGTCCTGTAATGCACCTCCAAATTTGGTTGCCAAAAGTAGTCAAACAGTCTATCCCATTATTCTTAGGTATGTCTTTCACACCCAATTGGAAAATATCAACAGCCCCAGAATGGCCTATACGCAAATTATTAGCCCATGGATATGGTCTTGCTACATTTCTCTATACAGAAATAAGCCCAGATGGAAAAGGCACTTCTGATTATAGTAAAGGCATCATGCCATGGTACTACCGCAAAGGCCAAACACAACCTGATCCTGACCAATGGGGAGATATTGCCGTTTGGGCTTGGGCGGCCAGCCGCGCTATGGATTATTTACAGACAGATGCACAAATAGACGGTAACCGTGTAGCACTGATAGGTCATTCAAGGTTAGGAAAGGCTACCCTTTGGGCAGGTGCATGTGACGAGCGCTTTAAAGTTGTATTTCCAGTTAACTCTGGTTGTTGTGGAGTATCTTTGTCAAAGCGACTTATTGGTGAAACTCCAACATCTGTAAATCACATGTTTCCAGCCTGGTTCAATGGAAACTTCAAGCAATTCTCTGACCGGGAAGACATGATGCCTTTTGACCAACATAGTGTTATTGCCCTCATTGCACCCAGACCTATTTATATTGCTGACGCAGAAGCTGACAATTGGGGCGATCAAAAAGGTGAATTCTTGGCAGCAAAAGCAGCAGAACCAGTCTATGCATTATATGGAAAAGCAGGTATTGGCACAAATACCATGCCACCATTAGACATAGCTTATAACAAGGGATACATTGCCTATCATATACGTAAAGGTCCACATGCTGTATTAGAATACGATTGGTACCAATTTATCCGATTTGCTGACCGCTTTTTAAAGACTGGTTCTGATTAACAGTAGGTATTCTAAATTAATCGTATATATGGAAGCCTTCATGACGAACGAGATGCTCGTTAAATAATCTTGCACTTTTTCCGTCATATAAGGACCAAAATACCTTGAAAATAAGAAAACACAATGCATTGATATTTTCATCACATAAATGGTGTAAAATGCTTTATGTGTAAATATATTTCACATTACCATACTATTTGACGCAAATTCCACCCTATTTTGATGAATTTAAATACGACTTTTAAGTAGCATTTGCATAATTTTGCATTTGAAATAAAGTTGTGAAAAACATATCCAACTATTTAGCCTAAAAATAAATATACATTTGATAGCCCTACAAGAGCTTTTCATTTATCAACTATACCTTTAAGAATATATGGAAGAAAAATGAGAATTATCCTTAAACAGGATTTTTCCATGATTACTTTATATATTATATATACCAAATTTAATGTAACCTAAAACTACTAACTTTATGAGAACAAAAAGTAATTCTTGGAGAAGCATATTCCCCACATCTTTGTTCATGGCGACAGCTTTGGCAGGCGGAATAACTATTCTGCCACAACAAGCTATTGCCAATGTACACAGTGCATCAGTCGCACAACAAGCCAGCGTACTGAAAGGAAAGGTTGTTGATGCCAAAGGCGAAGCCATCATTGGTGCCAGCATCTTGGAAGATGGTACCAGTAACGGCACACTGACCGACATAGACGGCAATTTTACCTTATCAAATTTTAAAGGACGTACCGTTACCATTAGTTATATCGGCTATAAAACACAAAAAATAACCGTTACAGGCAAAACCAATATCAATGTAACATTGGTAGAAGACAATAAAGCCTTGGATGAAGTGGTGGTAATTGGCTATGGTAGTGTGAAGAAATCAGATCTTACAGGTTCTGTATCTTCTGTCAGTGGTAACGACTTGGTCAAGAATGCGACCAGCTCACCTGTATCTGCCTTACAAGGACGTGCGGCTGGCGTTACCGTCAACTTAGGTTCAGGCTCTCCTGATGCTACAGCCAGTATACAAATACGTGGCGTAGGAACGCCTAATGATTCCAATCCACTCTATGTAGTGGATGGCTTTCCTATGAATGATATCAATTACCTCAATCCCAATGATATAAAGAGCATTGAAATATTGAAAGATGCTTCTGCTACAGCTATTTATGGTAGCCGCGGTGCCAATGGTGTTGTATTAATCACTACCAAAGGTGGTGAGGTTAGCAAGATGAAGGTAAACTTTGATGCTTACTATGGCTTTGAAAACTTGGCCGCCAACCATGATATGCTCAGTGCTGACAAATATCAGCAACTTGTTAACGAAGCTTACCAAAATGCGCAAGAGGAAGCTCCTTATACAAGTGCCCCACAATACAATACCAATTGGTATGACGCCACTATGCAGACTGGTACATTCCAACAGTATAATGCCAGTTTGTCTGGAGGTTCTGACAAAGTACAATCACTCTTCAGTGCCAACTACTATAAACGTAAAGGCATAATGAAGACCACAGGTTTTGACCGTATAGCCCTAAATCAGAACAATACTTTCATGCCATACAAGTGGCTTACACTACGTTCATCTCTTGCCTTAAGTGTTAGTCATAATACATCGTTGGACGCCACCAGTTCTTACATGAATACAACACTTAGTACAGGCAGTATATTTATGTCATCACTGATAGCTCCTCCTAACATTCCGATTTGGGATGAGAGTACCAACTATTATCAAGGCATTCATGCTTTACGTTTGCCTAACCCTGTAGGTGTAGAAGCCAGAAACAACCGAAAAAACAAGCGCAACTATATGGTAGCTAATGTCAGTGGCGACATTAAGTTTACCAAAGATTTGATTTATACTTCACGCTTCGGTATCAAGATTTACAATAGAAACGATATCAGTTTTGACCCTGAATATTACGAAACAGCAGATATCTCCAATTTGATGAATACTGTATACCGATATACCCAAAAACAAACAGACTGGACATGGGAGAATCAATTGACGTATCATCACAACTGGAACGATGTACACGACTTCTCAATCATGGGTGCTACCTCTGCACGCAAGTTCAAAAATGACCAATATGATGTGAGCAAGCAAAATACCCCTTCTGACAACATGAACTTCTGGTTTTTTGATTCAGCCACAGAAAATCCACTTGCCAGCGGTACAGGCGCAGAACTTACCATGCTGTCTTATCTGGGTCGTGTCAATTACTCGCTCTTAGACCGTTATCTAATTACTGCTTCTATACGTGCAGACGGTAGTTCTCGTTTCACAAAAAACAACCGTTGGGGTTACTTCCCTTCTGTCTCTGCTGCATGGCGTATCTCTGAAGAGCCTTTCTTCAAGACGCTGAAAAACACCTGGTGGGATAATGCCAAATTGCGTGTCGGTTATGGTGAAATTGGTAATGAAAACATCTACTCTTATTACCCATACCTTACTCCTATTTCACAAGGCTACTATTATACTCTCGGAAATACACAAAACCGCATCAATGGTGCAGTGGCAACTGGTATTGGCAATGAAGATGCACAATGGGAAACTTCCAAGCAGTTTAACATTGGTGCCGATTTAGGCTTCTTCAATAGCCGCTTGACTGCTACTGTTGACTTCTACATCCGCCAGACAGACAACATTTTGCTGAGTCAGCAAATACCTCAGATTTCTGGTTTTGAGCAAATGGTGCGTAATGTCGGTGGCATGAAGAATACAGGTCTTGAATTTACAGCTACATGGCAAGACCACATTGGCGATTTCAAGTATAGCATAAGTGGCAACGCTGCCATTGTAAAGAATGAAGTAACAGATCTTGGTAGCTCAACTGCTCTTATTTCAATGATTCCCTACGATAATGTATTGATAGATTTGCAAGGAAAGTTAGGCAATATCATTCGCTCTGAAGTAGGACATCCTTACGGACAATTCTATGGATATAAAACAGATGGAATATTCCAAAATCGAAGTGAAATCGAGAACTACAAAAACTCCAAGGGACAAGTAATTATGCCCGATGCACAACCTGGCGACATGAAGTTTAAGGATTTAAATGACGACGGTGTAATTGACGCTAATGATATGACCTATATAGGTAATCCTATACCGAAGGTAACCTTTGGTATTAATCTGAACGCAGAGTGGAAGAATTTTGATGTCAGCATGCTCTTTACAGGTATGGCTAACCGTAAGATATTCAATGCAGCCAAATATTACTTAAATCGCTTTGACGGCCGTCAGAATGTGCGTGTGAACTTCTCATATTGGCATGGTGAGGGCACTTCAAATGAGAACCCAGCTATATCTCACAGTACAACACGAAACGACCTCAACTTCCGTGCCAGCGACTGGTATGTAGAAGACGGTTCTTTTGTACGTTTAAAAACACTTCAAATTGGCTACACATTCCATCCTAAGTTTGAAGGATTTGCTCCTTCTATCCGTGTTTATTTTGCAGCTCAAAATCTCTTCACTATTACGGGGTACTCTGGCTTCGACCCGGAAATCAGCTCGGACATCTCTGTTGACCGTGGTCAATATCCACAACCACGTTCATTTATGTTTGGCACAAATATTAACTTCTAATACTTTACTTTTATGAAACTCAACAATTTATTATATATTGGACTTGGTGCAGCAATGCTGACACTCAGTTCATGTTCAGACTTTTTGAATCAGGATCCTAAAGTTACCGTAGCAAAACAAACGTATTATTCCAACGATAAAGAGGCTAATACTGCCATTGTAGGTTTGTACTCTTTCCTACAATTGGAACGTACAGAGATTGGTCCTATCATGGTAGTAGGCGATGACTGTTCTGATGATTGTACCATTGGCAACAACAAGAGTGAAGCTTACTCATGGTTCGGTGGTGTGGCAGAACAGATGATTAGCTTTGAGACTCAACCCAACAACTGGTTAAGCAACCAGTCATGGCAGTCTATTTGGTTTGGCATTTCCAACTGTGTGCAAGCTCTGGATAGGCTTAAAGCCAATAAAGAAGCCATTGGCAACAAATATAACCAATATGTAGGCGAAGCCCGATTCTTGCGTGCTGCTTACTACTTCTTACTCACACGCATGTATGGACGCCAGCCATTGATGGAACACACTTTCAACTACGAAGAATTTTTTACACCACGTGCTACTATTGAACAAACTTGGCAGTTTATAGAAGACGACTTGAAAGCAGCAGCGGAGTTGCTGCCTGAAAAGAGCCAGTACGAGCAAAGTGACCTTGGACGAGCCACAAAGGGAACTGCCTTGACATTACTCGGAAAATGCTATTTGTATCAGAGCAAATGGCAAGACACCTATGACACTTTACTGAAGGTAATTCAATCTGGAGAATATGATTTGGAACCCAATTATGCAGATGTATTTGACCTTGACCACGAGAATGGCATAGAGTCTATCTTTGAAATACAACACAGTATCAGTGGCACAGGCTGGAGTGATGCCAATGAAGGAAATATACTTTCATTCTATGAACATGATGCTACCGATGATGGCGTGAAGTGGCACAGTGGATGGTCTATGCACTGTCCCACTCAAGACCTTGTAGATGAATATGAAGCAGGAGATCCACGTTTAAAGGCTACCATTTTGTTTCCTAATGAGTATTTCGATGGACGTGTCAACAAGAATATTGCCAGTCCTACTGGCTACCATTCAAAGAAATGGTATGTACCTTACGCTCAACGCTCACAAAAAGACCAAAGTGATAACCCAAAGAATGTTATCTTGATGCGTTATGCAGATGTACTGTTGCAAATGGCGGAGGCTTGCAACGAACTGGATCTTCCAGACAAGGCCTTAGTATATCTGAAAAAGGTTCGCGACCGTGCGCGCAATTCTGCACAAGAGTCAACCACAAACTTGCTGCCAGCTGTTACCACAACAGATAAAGAAGCCTTGCGCAACGCTATCTATCACGAACGCCGCGTAGAATTAGCTTGTGAAGGCGAACGATTCTATGATTTAGTGCGTCAGGGTCGTGCCGGTAAAGTGATGAAGGCTTACCAAGCTAAATATGGCGGACTAAAAGGTAAAGCCTGGAAAGATGGCAAGAGTGAGCTACAACCACTGCCAGAAGCTCAAGTTACCTTATCAAACGGCAATCTTGAACAGAATCCTCACTACTAAAGCTCTATTCATGGCAAGCAGTGCATTGGCTTCTGCTTGCCATGAGCACATGATTAAATATAATGATGAGAAATCAAATCAAGTAGGTGTTCATAATCAAATCACTTTATTTTGAACCCTACTTAAGGATCATAGACTTTTTTCGACCTTTAAATCTTAAAAAAATGAATTTAACAAGAACTTTTTTTTCTGTCCTTTGGCTGCTATCTGCTGTTTCGACTTTTGGGCAAAACAAGACCTACTATATATCAACACAAGGTAACGACAGTACAGACGGACTGTCTGCCAGCACAGCATGGAAATCCATTGATAAAGTAAACAGTATAGTTTTTCAACCAGGCGACAAAATACTTTTTAAAGGAGGTGAAACCTGGCATGGGCAACTTTTTCCAAAAGGATCTGGCGTAGAAAGCAATCCTATAACACTAACGAGTTATGGAGAAGGACGTCCAGTTATAGACTTTGACGATGCTGAAGGTGCAGGTATACGTCTTACCGACCAATCTCACTGGCGCATCCATAATATGGAAGTAACCAGTGGATCGCAACCAAAAGTTGGCATTGGTCGACAAGGCATCGTAGCTATCTCTGCCAAGCAAGATTGTGCAGATTTAAAAATTACGAACTGCTATATGCATGACATTTGGGGGCAGTTAGGTGGTAATACCGACTATTGTGGTTACAACAGTGCTGGTATACTTGTAAAAAGTCTTACCCACTGGGGACATCCTGACATGAAGCGCACTCGCTGGAAAGATGTAGAAGTAGGCAACAATACGATTCAACGTATGGACAAATGTGGCATCATTGTATTAAGCTGTAAAACTGGTATGCGTGTTCACCATAATTATATAGAGGACACAGGCGGTGATGGTATTTTCTGCGGTGGCTGCGATTATGCGTTTATTGAATACAATGTGGCTAAACGCACTTGTTTACGCTCTGGCTATCCATATATTCAAGGTGATGACAACTGGTGGCCACACACCGCTGCCATCTGGATTCAAGACGCTGAAGGCACTATTATGCAATACAATGCCGTCTATGACACACATCGCCAACCTGGCAATGGAGACGGTGAAGCTTATGACTTTGATTTCAACTGCATTCGTTGTATTGCTCAATACAATTACAGCGAAAACAATGGTGGTTTTTTGCTTATCATGAACCGCACTTTTGAAAACATTGCACGTTATAACATTAGTGTAAACGACCAAACTCATTTAGTGCAAATGCAATGTGCCAACACAGAGCGTAACCTGATTTACAATAATGTATTCTATATAGATTATGGGACAGTAGATCTTGATTTTTTCTGTGGAAACGACAACGAAAAAGAGAAGGAATCTTTAGGCGCATGGTTTTTCAACAATATATTTTATGCCACAGGTCAAAGCTACTTCCGTACGGTGTATACTTCTGGCGAGGTTATAGGCAGAAATTTTGATGAAACGACTCAAGTACCCAAAGGAGAAATGGGCAAACTATTCTACCACAACTGCTACTTCGGACCATGGAAGAATGGTATTCCAAACGACCCAGAAGCTATCATTACCGACCCAATGTTAGTAGCACCAGGCACTGTTTCAAACGGAAAACTGGATAACAGTCCGCTTAAAGCTTATCAACTTCAGTCAGGTTCACCTATGATTAATGCAGGTATCAAACCGTGTAACCTTGGCAATAGAGACTTTTTTGGCTATATGCTCAAGGACGGTATACCTGATATTGGCGTTTTTGAAGCGTCTAACTCTGGAGCTACGGCTGATTTGAAACAGATAAAAGCTGCTGAGACAAAATACAATGACGAGTCTAATTGGGCCTTAGCCAAATTTATATTTCCAGAATCACTGCGTATAAAAGAGGGCGACAAAAACCTTACCATAGCCACACTTATCCCCCTTGCTAAAGAATTTACAGGAACTATCACTTGGCAACCTGCCAAAGGGAAAAGTACAAAGATTGATATCGCAAAAGAAAAATCAAGGCAACAGTTTACACTTAAGGTAAAAGGGACAAAGAGTGATATATTGAATTCAAAAATAAATGTATCATTGAGCAAAGACGGAAAGACTCAAACCTTTAGTATTCCTTTTGCAAAAGAAGATAAATAGTGCTTTTTCACTTATCTGATAACAGACAGACTTGAATCAACGATAGCACAATAACCGATAAATTTCAAGCTGTCTGTTTTTTATATGTTTTGACTAATCTGATAAATCTTTGTCAACCATCGCACAAACGCAAGAATCTGACCATACATTCTCTGCTGTTTCTATCATATCAATAATGGTATAAACGGGAAGGATAATGCCCATTATACCAATGGGGACATTCATACCATACATCAATGAAAGGGTAAGGAAATAACAGCCCATAGGAACACCAGCATTGCCAACAGCAGAAATAACAGATATAAAAAGCCACATTATCATAGTAGGCCATGATAGCTCCATTCCCCCATTCTGCATTAAAAAGAGTGAAGTAACCAATATAAAGGCTGCACAACCATTCATATTAATGGTTGTGCAAATAGGCAATACAAAACGCGATACACTCTCTTTCACTCTCAATTTTTCTTCTGCGGTTTGCATCGTTACAGGTAGAGTAGCAGCAGAACTTTTGGTAAATAGCGCCATAAGCACTGCTGGCATCATTTTTTTCAATGTATATAAAGGATTTATCCCACGCGCTAAAAGGAAAAGTGGAAGTACAATAAAGAATTGCAATACATTACCTGTCAATATTACTGTAACATATTTTCCAAGTGATGACATTATTACTTCTCCCGAAAATTGTGCAGATAGCTGTGCCGCAAATGCTACAATACCAAGTGGCAAACTCAGTATCAGCCAATGAATAAGCATGAAAAGTAAATTTTGAAGACCAAGCAGTCCGTTCATCACTACTTCCTTTTTATCACTTTGTCGCATTTTAGCAAGGGCTATACCCACGGTAGCGGAAATTATCAAGATGGAAAGCACATTACCATCAACAAAAGGTTTTACTATATTATTGGGCACAATACTAAGTATATGGTCATAATAGGAAGTTGTTTTCAAATTCTGTGGCAGTTCTGCCATGCCAATGTTCATCATTGCCTGTGGCAGATTTTCAGGTGTCACAATATTGTATAGCGCTAATCCTACGGCAGCTGCTGCAAGAGTAGTTAATAGAGTATAAGTTAATGCATGTTTGAATATCCTTCCTGTGTCGGCCTGTGCACCTAATGCCGCTAAAGTTGCTATCACAGCAAGTGCTATTGTAGGAACAGCTAGGAGTTGAAATAATCGTGTATATATAGTAGCAATGAAATTGATTAAACCATTCAACCAGTTTAATTCCAACAATCCCAATATAGCTCCTAACAATAAAGCTCCTATCCATAGCATTAGCTGCTTTGTTTGCTTATTGTCTCTTTTCTTTTCCATAATATTCCTCCTACTTAACATTTTAGTTCATCCTTAATGCGGTATAAAATTAGGGAAAAGATTCTATGCATGCAAATAAAATGCTTTTGATTTTAGCACAATGTACAGTACAATGGCATAAGCCCAAATCGGTCATTGGAAAATTTTGCTTCCATTTTGTCTCAAAATAGAGCAAAAGTCACGTATTATGTTAGCATACAGATACTATAACGGGAGCATAACCTGCTATAGTCTAACTTTTTGCATAGAAAAATCTCTAATGAACGATTTGGCAGAAAAAGCAAATATCTATTGTATACAGCTCTGAAAACAATGCTTTTACATATTGAGAGCATGCTTTCAAAAATCTATTATCTTGCATATTAAGTATTCAATATTAATTGAAACGACTCCTTACAATATCATTTTTACAATACAAAAATACGATAGAAACACTTAAAGCTAAAAACAATGTCTTATCACTCGTATATAAAACTCTTGATAAGGTCAAATATATAGGTACATTTTACTTTCGCTAAGTCTATTTTTTCCGCGTTTTACTTTGTTCATTGCATAATAAGTGGTATTTTTGCAAATGTTTATAAGAAAAACGTGTATTTATGGTTCAAAATATTTTCAAGGGATTAGGCATTGCTCTCATCACACCTTTTACCGAAGATGGCGCAGTTGACTATCCTGCATTAAACAAACTGATAACCTATCAGCTTAACAATGGCGCTGACTTTTTCTGCATTTTGGCAACAACAGGTGAGACGCCAACGCTAACACAAGCAGAAAAGACCCATATTAAGAACCTGGTAGTAGAGCTGGTCGGCGGAAAGACACCTATACTGATAGGGTGTGGAGGTAACAATACAGCTCAAGTAATAGAAGAACTGAAAACTGCAGATTTTTCTGGTATTGACGGTATACTTAGTGTTTGTCCGTACTACAACAAGCCATCTCAAGAGGGCTTGTATCAACACTTTAAGGCTATTGCCGCAGCTACATCACTACCAGTAGTACTTTACAATGTACCAGGACGTACAGGTGTAAACCTAAAAGCCGAAACTACAGTGCGCTTGGCTAAAGATTGCCCAAACATTGTAGCTGTAAAAGAGGCAAGCGGCAGTTTAGAACAGGTAGATGAGATTATTAAAAATAAACCTGCCAACTTCGATGTAATCAGTGGCGATGATGCACTTGCTTTTCCAATGATAGCTTGTGGTGCAGCAGGAGTAATATCAGTAATAGGCAATGCATTACCTAAGGAGTTTTCAAGAATGATACGCTTGGAAATGAATGGTGAGATAGAGCCTGCCAGAAAGATACACCACAAGTTTACTGATTTGTTTAACCTACTTTTTGTTGACGGTAATCCCGCTGGCGTAAAAGCTATGCTACATGAAATGGGAATGATTAACAATGTGTTGCGGTTACCATTGGTTTCTACCCGACTCACTACCATGCAAAAAATTAGCGATTGCTTAAAATTCAGACTATAAGCAGATATTTATCAAAGCTATATAATATAAAATCCCATACAGTTAACACTCTCTTCGTGCCACACTATATGGGATTTATTTTTTAGTGCTAATTATTACAATGCCTCTACAACCCGCCAAATACAGACAGGTTAAGCTACTTATTCTACTCTTTTGGAATAGTTATTTCGCCTGCCAATGATCTGCTCATGTAGTTGCGCAGTTGCTTTGTGTCAGAATGATGCGCTTGCAGACACATCAGTTTAGTTACTGCACTCTCCACTGTGCAGTCATATCCACTCAGCACCCCTGTTGTCTTGAGCCGATAGCCTGTATCATAGCGGCTCATTTCCACACAGCCTGCTACACACTGACTAATATTGACAATGGTTACGCCTCGTAAACTGGCTTGATTAAGTAGTCTGATAAGCCACGGTTGACGTGGAGCATTACCGCTACCAAAACTTCTCATCACGATAGAACGCAGCTCTGGAGCCTCCAGCACATGATGAATGATACTTTCCTGAATACCTGGAAACAAAGAGAATACGACTACATTGGGATCTATACTGGTATGGGCACTCATGCGTTTAGCATAGTCTGGCTTCAAGATATATTCCTCATGATAAATGATATTGACACCAGCATCGGCCAAATGAGGATAATTAAATGATTCAAAAGCATTAAAGCCATCTGCATTCATTTTAGTAGAGCGGTTACCACGCAACAGTTTCCCGCTAAAATAGATAGTTACCTCTGGCACCATAGGTGTACCATCCGCATGATGTGCTGATGCTATTTCTATACTGGTGATTAAATTTTCTTTTCCATCAGTGCGTAATTGGTTGATAGGAAGCTGACTACCTGTCAGCACTACTGGCTTGGTCAAGTTCTCAAGCATAAACGATAAGGCAGAAGCTGTATAGGCCATAGTGTCTGTCCCGTGCAGAATAACAAAACCATCAAACTGGTCATAACGCTCAGCAATGATTCTTACCAACTGCGACCACAACCGTGGCGACATATCACTCGAATCAATAGGAGGATCAAATTGATAAATGTCCACTGCTGTTTTTAGCATGGTAAACTCAGGCAGACAATTTATCAAATGGTTAAAATCAAGGGGCTCAAGTACTCCTGTCTCAGGATTTTTACCCATACCAATGGTTCCTCCAGTGTAAATTAACAACACTTTGTTAGTTCTTGGCCAAGTGAAATTTAAATGGTTATTTATTATTGTTGACATCGTTTACGTGTTTTATTTTGTGCAAATATAGTTTAAAATAATCTGAAATCAAAAAAAATACCGTATATTTGCATATATTATAAAGATTAATCTACAAATTATAATTTAACAATTAAAAATAAAAACAAACATGAAGAAATTTATGGATGAAAACTTTCTGCTCGAAACAGCTACGGCGCAGGATCTTTTTCATAATCATGCGGCTAAAATGCCTATCATTGACTACCATTGCCACTTAATTCCTGAAATGGTTGCCAATGATCATCAATTTAGAAGTATTACAGAGCTTTGGTTAGGTGGTGACCACTATAAGTGGCGTGCTATGCGTACCAATGGCGTTGACGAGAAATACTGTACTGGTACAGAAACCAGTGATTGGGAAAAATTTGAGAAATGGGCAGAAACCGTTCCTTATACTTTCCGTAACCCTCTTTACCACTGGACACACTTGGAGCTGAAAACAGCGTTCGGCATTGATAAGCAACTTAGCCCTGCTACTGCACGCGAAATATACGATGAATGCAATGAAAAGCTAAGGCAACCAGGATACACTGCCCGTGGTTTTATGCGCCGCTACAATGTAGAATGTGTATGCACTACCGATGATCCTATTGACGATTTGCGCTATCACAAACAAACACGTGAGAGTGGCTTTGAAATTAAAATGATACCTGCATGGCGTCCTGATAAAGCCATGAACATCGAGAAGCCTGATTATGCTGAATATGTAAACAAGCTGGGTGAGGTAGCTGGCGTTACCATCAACAAGTTCCAAGACATGATGGATGCACTCCAAAATCGCCATGACTTCTTCACTGCTAATGGTTGCAAGCTTTCAGACCATGGTATCGAGGAATTCTACGATGATGAATACACTGATTCACAGATTGAAACAATCTTTGAAAAGGCAATGCGTGGTCAGCAACTTTCTACACTTGAAATTCACCAGTATAAACATTGCATCCTTACCAAAATGGCAGAAATGGACTATGATGCAGACTGGACACAGCAGTATCACTATGGCGCTATCCGCGACAACAACTCACTTATGTACAAACAGCTGGGTCCTGATACAGGCTTCGACTCAATCGGTGAATTTACAACCGCTAAGGCTATGAGCCGTTTCCTTGATCATCTTAACTCAGAGCACAAGCTTACACGTACAATTCTCTATACATTGAATCCATGTGCCAACGAAGTAATAGCTACTATGCTTGGCAACTTCCAAGATGGCTCTTGCCCTGGTAAAATACAGTTTGGTAGTGGTTGGTGGTTCAATGACCAATTGGATGGTATGACACGCCAAATGAATGCACTTTCTGTACTTGGATTACTCAGTCGCTTCGTTGGTATGCTGACAGATAGCCGTTCATTCCTCTCTTATCCACGTCATGAGTATTTCCGTCGTTTGCTTTGTAACTTGTTGGGCAATGATGTAGAAAAAGGCTTACTTCCTGACGATAAAGAGAGTCTCTATCGCATGGTAGAAGACATCAGCTACAATAATGCCAAGAACTACTTTAAGTTCTAAATATTAAATTAATACATTGATATGCATCTTCAATAAAAGTTGATAACATATCTAAAGATATTCTTATGATGAGTCAGGGCGACTGTTTTGCCTGTCTTTTATAGACAAGAAGCAAAATAGCCACTCTGACTTTTTTAGTGATAAAAGCAATTATCAACAAGTTCTACTTATTAATAATACATTACTCTAATATGATATTAATAGCCGATAGTGGCAGCACAAAAACAGATTGGTGCGTGCTTGGTCACAATGTACAACCACAATACTTATCAACACAAGGTATTAATCCTTTTCAACAAGATGCTTTACACATAAAAGATATATTATACACAGAATTACTGCCACTACTGCCCTGCCCTAACAGCATAAGAGAAGTGTGGTTTTATGGAGCAGGTTGCCGTGAAGAAATGCAGCCTTTGATGCAACAACTCTTAACATCTGTACTGCCACTTGCCAACACAATAGCTGTCAATACCGACTTATTGGCCGCAGCCAGAGCCTTGTATGGACATCAGCAAGGTATCGCCTGCATATTAGGAACTGGAGCTAACTCATGTTTCTATGATGGTGAGAAGATTATAGAAAATGTTTCACCATTAGGCTATATATTGGGAGATGAGGGCAGTGGGGCCGTATTGGGACGGCTCTTTATCAATGCTATGTTTAAAGGAGGGTTGCCAGATAGCGTAAAGCAAGATTTTATGTTACATACTCAATTATCTTTAGCCGACATTATCAATAAAGTATACAAACAGCCTATGGCTAACAGGTTTTTAGCTTCACTCTCTTTATACATCCATGAGCACCTTGACAATGCAGACATAAGAAAAATTGTAACACAGAATTTTCGGGATTTTTTCCGTAATAACATCCGCCTTTATCATCAATTCCAATGTAATATAGGGGCAATAGGCAGCATGGCTTATTACTATCAAGAGCAATTGAAAGAGGCTGCTTATGCTGAAGGCTTTGAGGTAAAAAAAATATTTAAAAGCCCCATGGAGGGCTTGATAGCCTTTCATCAGCAAGAATAAATAGATAGGGTGTCCAGTTCGTTGTACCAAATTTAGCTCACTTTCCTAAGCGTTTTGG
>ERZ808240.904-NODE-904-length-37825-cov-3.945327_pt1 | contig 37825 bp, 30 predicted proteins | sample MGYA00521084_ERZ808240 | MGnify/ENA primary metagenome ERZ808240 (study PRJEB31516, sample SAMN03275571) | gut metagenome | biome: mammalia-associated habitat; material: feces | host: Papio cynocephalus | place: Kenya | collected 2012-08-06 ... | reverse complement strand
GCTGCCTTTCCCTCTCCGGGGAATCCAGCCGGACGATGCTCGGGAACACGATGGTGCCCGGAAGGTACAAAGACTCGCCCCAAGAGGCCATCGACGTCGCCCGGCGCTATCTGAAGGAAGGCTCGCTCCGCGTGATGGGCGGCGGGTTCGCCGGCAGCGTGCTGGCCTTCCCTATCCCCAAGGAAAGGGAGGCCTTCCTCCGCTCCATGCGCGCCTTCTACGGCGAGCAGAACGTCATCGAAGACGAGTTCCTCCCCGGAGGAGCCTGCAAAATTCAGGAGGAATGAAAACCATGAACGACAACAAACGCAAAGCCGGGATCCTGCTCGGCGTATCCTCCTTGCCCAGCCGCTTCGGCATCGGCGATTTCGGGGAAAACGCCTACCGCTTCCTCGATCTCCTTTCCGAGGCCGGGTTCTCCCTTTGGCAAATCCTGCCCCTGGCCCCCTTGGGATACGGGCATTCCCCCTATCAGCCCTTCTCCAGCTTCGCCATGGACGAGCTCTACCTCGATCTGGACCAGCTTTCCGCGGAGGGGCTCATCGAAAAAGCCCCGGATTTCCACACCCTCGACCCCAAGATCGCCTATGAGGAGATCCGCGCCTTCAAAGCCCCTTATCTAAGGAAAGCCTATCGCGCGGAGATGAAGAAAAACCCCTCCCTTCTTGAGGATTTCTGCCTCGCCCATCCCTGGGCGAAGGAATATTCGGTCTTCGACGCCTTCCATTCCAAGCATCAAAGCTCCTGGGACACCTGGAGCAAGAAGGAAAAGGAGTGGGTAGAGGAGGAAGGCCCCTTATCCAAAGCCAACCAAGCCGAGGCTTCCTACCGCCTCTACCTGCAAGCCAAGCTTTACCAGCAGTGGGGCAAGCTGCACCGCTACGCCAGGAGCAAAGGCATCCAGATCGTCGGCGACCTCCCTTTTTACGTCGGATACGATTCCTGCGACGTTTGGACCAACCAGGATTGCTTCCTGCTCGATCCCCTCAGCAAGAAGCCGACCTTCATCGCCGGGGTCCCGCCGGATTATTTCTCCTCGACCGGCCAGCGTTGGGGGAACCCGATCTACGATTGGGACCGCCTCAAGAAAGACGGCTTCCGCTTCATCATCGAGCGGATCTTGGGCAACGCGGAGATCTACGACATCCTCCGCTTGGACCATTTCCGCGCCTTCGACACCTATTGGAAGATCCCCTCTTCCTGCCCGACGGCGGTGGATGGGGAATGGGTCGAAGCCCCCGGGTATGAGCTCTTCGACGCCCTCTTCAAAGCCTCGCCCCATCTCAACATCATCGCCGAGGACCTCGGGGATTTGCGCCCGGAGGTGCTGACCCTCCGCGATCATTACTCCTTCCCCGGCATGAACGTCATCCAGTTCACCTTCCACGATTTCGAGATCGAGGGCAAAGGGAAGTGGGACGAGGAGAACTCGGTTTGCTATCTGGGCACCCACGACAACGACACCATCCTCTCCTTTTTCTATTCTCTCCCGGAGCAGGAGCAGGCCCGCTGGGTCTATGCCCTGGAGAGGAAGGGCTTCCTCGAAGGCACCATGCCCGAGAGGCTGATCGCCTATTGCCTTCAGAAGAAGGCGAAGCTCGCCATCCTCACCATGCAGGACATCCTTGAGCTCGACTCGGATGCCCGGACCAACGTCCCCGGCACGGTCGATGACCGCAACTGGACCTGGCGCATGGCAAGCTTCGACGCCTTCCTCCTCCGCCTTCCCTTCCTGAAGGGACAGATCGAGAAATCGGGGAGGGGCGCATGAAAAAACGGATCGCCCTGGTGAGCCTAGGCTGCGCGAAGAACCTCGTCGACTCCGAGCAGATGCTCGCCATGTTCCCCCCGGATCGGTTCGATTTGACCTCCGATCCCTCCTCCGCCGATTTGATTTTGGTCAACACCTGCGGCTTCATCCAAAGCGCCAAGGAGGAGTCGATCGGCGCGATCCTCAAAATGGCCCAATACAAAGCCCGGGCCAAACTCGTCGTCACCGGATGCCTCGCCACCCGCTACGCCGAGCAGCTCCGGGTGGAGATCCCCGAAGCCGACCTCATCGTCCCCTTGAAGGATTACCCTGAGCTTTCCAAAAAGCTCGAGGCATTGCTTGGGGAGGGCGGCATCCTGGAGATGAGTCCCCTTCGGAGGGTCGTTTCCACCTCCTCTTACAGCGCCTATCTCCGCATCAGCGACGGGTGCAACAACTTCTGCACCTTCTGCGCCATCCCGCGTATCCGCGGGCGCTTCCTCTCCCGCCCCTACGCCGAGATCATGGAGGAGGCGAAGAGGCTGAAGGAGCAGGGGGTCAAGGAAATCTCCCTCATCTCCCAGGACACGACCGTCTACGGGATCGACCGCAAGGAGGGGAAGGACATCGTTGCCTTGCTCAAAGACCTCGAAGCCATCGGCTTCTATTCGATCCGCCTGCTTTACCTTTACCCGAGCGAAATCAGCGATGAGCTGATCCGAACGATCGCCGAAAGCAAAGTCATCGCCCATTATTTCGACGTCCCCGTCCAATGCGCCTCCGATCACCTTCTGAAGCTCATGCATCGTCATGCCGACGCCAAGGAGACCGTCCTCCTCTTCCAAAAGATCAAGAGGATGTGCCCCGACGCGGTTTTGCGCACCACCCTCATCTCCGGCTTCCCCGGGGAGAACGAGGAAGACCAGAAGCTCACTTTGCAGTTCTTGGATGAGGTCTGCTTCGACAAGATGGGCTGCTTCACCTATTCCCGGGAGGAGGGGACCCCGGCTTACTCCTATCCCGACCAAGTCCCGGAGAAGCTCAAGAAGAAGCGGAGGGATGAGCTGATGAAGAAGCAAGCCTCGATCTCCTACCGGAAGAACAAAGAGAAGGTCGGCTTGGAGATGGAGGGCATCGTCATCGGCAAGCAGGGGGGCTCCTATTTGCTCCGTTCCTATTGGAACGCGCCCGACGACATCGATGGGAACATCCTCTTCTCACCCAAAAAGGAGCACGCGGAGGGGGACATCGTCCGCGTGAAGATCACCTCCGCCTTCGTCTACGACCTCCAAGGGGAGGAGATCTGAGGGCTTGATGCGTCTAGGAGAAACTCCCCAAAAAACTCCTTGCCCTAGGGTATCCCCCTAGCTATAATCTTTTTCGCCGAACGAGTTTGTAGCGAGCTCGCGCGGCGTACCGCCCTCATAGTTCAGCGGTAGAACGGATCCATGGTAAGGATCAGACCTCTTTTCGACTAAGGGTGAGGGCACCAATCGAGAATTTCCCCGGCGCCGCTGGGGTTTTCTTTTTATCGGCCCCTTATTTTGCTATACTCACCCCATGGAAAACAAAGGCATCATCGGCATCCGCATGCTCTCTTCCGCCACCAGCGTCCCCGGCCAAGGGGTCGGCAGCGCCTATATGGAGCAGGTTTCTTTGATCAAGGAGCAGAAAGACCTTTTCCGTGTCTATGAGAACAAAGAGAAGGGCATCGCCCAAATCAACCACGTCCACACGGTCAACCCCACCTTCCGCATGAAGATGGACTCCCATCACGTCAACGTGATCTACGTCCATTTCCTCCCCACCACCTTAGACGGCTCGATCAAGCTGCCTCCTTTGGCGTTCTCAATCTTCAAGAAATACGTCGTCTCCACCTACAAGAAGGCGGATGAGATCGTGGTGGTGAACCCCGTCTTCATCGATCCTTTGGTGGAATTGGGATGCAAAAGGGAGAACATCACCTTCATCCCCAACTACGTCTCCCAAAGCGAATTCCACCCCCTGAAGGAGGAAGAGATCCTGGAAGGGAAAAGGAAATATGGGATCGACCCCACTCGATTCTCCGTCCTCGGCTGCGGGCAGGTGCAGACCCGGAAAGGGGTGCTCGATTTCATCGAAACCGCCAAAGCCCTGCCCGAGGTTGAGTTCCTCTGGGCCGGGGGATTCAGCTTCGGCAAGATGACCGATGGCTACAAGCAGCTGAAGGAAGCGATGGAGAAATCCCCCAAAAACGTCCATTTCCTCGGCCTTTTGCCCCGGGAGGAGATGAATCTGGTCTTCAATATGGCCTCCCTTTTCTTCCTGCCGAGCTTCGATGAGCTCATGCCGATGTCGATCCTGGAGGCCGCCGACTGCGGGAAGCCCTTGCTGCTCCGCGACCTGGACCTCTATCCCGGCATCTTCTTCTCCCATTACGATTGCGCCCACGACGTGAAGGGGTTCGTTGAGGAGATCAAGCGCCTTTCTTCCGACGAAGAAGCCTACCTCCATTACCAAGAGGAAGCGCGGGAGATCGCCTCCTTCTACTCCAAAGGGCACGTCGCCTCCCTGTGGCGGGAGTATTACCCGCGCATCCTGCGGAAGTGGGAGGGGAAGAAAAAGCTCCGCTTCGAGAAAAGCAACTGAGAAAGGAACCAACCTATGAAAATCGCCGTCACCGCCGAAAGCACGATCGATCTGCCGAAGAAGATGCTGAAGGAATTCTCCATCCGCACCGTCCCCTTCATGGTCTCCATGGGGGATAAGACGGGGTTAGACGGGGAGATCACCCCCGAGGAGGAGTTCGCCTACACCAAGGAAACCGGCAAGCTCCCGCACACCTCCGCGGTCAATCCCTTCCAATACGAGGAATTCTTCGCCGACGTCTTGCAAGAGGCCGACCACATCATCCATTTCTCCCTCTCCTCGGGCATCTCGAGGGCATTCGAGAACGCGACCACCGTCGCCCACGAAGACGCCTTCGAGGGGAAAATCGACGTCATCGACACCCGCTCCCTCTCCACCGGCATCGCCCTTCAGGCCATCGCCTGCAGGAAGCTCGTCGATGAAGGCAAGGAAGTGGGAGAGATCGTCCGCATCTGCCAAGCCCGCGTCCCCCATTGCCAGGCTTCCTTTTCCTTGGAATCGGTGGACAACCTCTACAAAGGCGGCCGGTGCTCTCTCCTGAAGATGGTGGGGGCGAACCTTCTGAAGATCAAACCTTCCATCTACGTCGAAAGCGATGGGAAGATGTACCCGGGCAAGAAGTACCGCGGCCCCATGGACAAAGTCGTCGCCAGCTACGTCGACGAAACCCTCGCCCGTTTCCCCACCCCGGACAAATCCTTGGCCTTCATCACCTATTCCACGGCCACGCCAGAAGCGATTGAGGCGGCGAAGTCCAAACTCCGCGAAAAAGGCTTCCAGCGCATCGAGGAAACCACCGCCGGGGCTACCGTCAGCTGCTATTGCGGCCCCCATTGCCTCGGGGTGCTTTACTTCAACGATGGGGCGGAAGCATGAAAAGGGAGCCGCGTTTCTGCCTTTTGCTCCTCCCTCTTTTGCTTTCTTGCTCCGGGGGAGGATCCCCCGCCATGGAGGAGTATGGTTCTGAATTGGATCTATTCTCCTCCTCTTCCACCCTCCGCGTCCTGCAGCTGACCGACATCCATTGGAACTTCACCAGCGACATGGAGAAAGAAGGCGCCTATCTTTCCGCTTTGGTGAAGAACGCCAACCCCGACCTCATCATGACCACCGGGGACAACATCCTCTCCGCCAGCAAAGAGAATTTCTCTTCTTTGTTCGATTTGTTCGAATCTTTCTCCGAGCTTCTCAACAAAGACGTATACTACGGCTTCACCTGGGGGAACCACGATAAGCAGGGCATGTTCGACCCAAGCTATCCCTCCGAATTGGCCCAAAGCAAACCCCATTCCCTCTATAAGGAAGTCGAGGATGACCTTTATGGGGAAAGCAATTACTTCGTCAACCTCAGGAAGGACGGGAAGACCCTTTGGCAATTGATCGCCCTCGACAGCAATTCCCTCCATTATTCCTTCCCCTCGTTCCAATACGAATACGACATCATTCACCCCGAGCAGATCCAGTGGTACGGGGAAGTGGTGAAGAAGGCCCAGCAGGAGAACCCCTCCGTCAAGAGCCTGCTTTACTTCCATATCCCCCTTTGGGAGACCCATTACGCCTATTCCCTCAGCATCGGGGAGGAAAGCATCGGCTATGCAGGCGCCTTTTCCGGGGCGATGGAGGAGACGCCCACCCAGATCCCGGGCTTAGGGAAGACCCACGTCTACGCCGGATACCAGAGGACGACCCTGTTCCAAGTCGCCGAAGACCTGGGCAGCACCAAAGCCATGTTCTACGGCCATGACCACAAGAACTCCTTCTGCGCGGAGTATTCCCTGAGCCCGGAGATGGAGCCCATCGCCCTTTGCTATGGCCTTAAGTCGGGGCACGGGTTGGCGTATCAGCAGGGCCGCATCGGCGGCAATTTGGCCGAGATCAAAGCAGACGGGGGCCTGGAGCTTTTCCGCTGCTACCAAGAATACGAAGAGGATTATTCCTCGCAAAACGGCTACCGCCAGGAGAGGATGTTCCAATGAATCGCCCCAAGATCCGCAAAGCCGTCTGCTTCGCCTTGGAGATCCTCCTCTATGGCCTCGCCGGGCTTTCTTTCTTCCACCTCCTTTGGCTCTTCATCCAAGATCTTTTCTCCACCGACCACAATTTCCTGAGCCTCCTTCCTTATTACCTTTGCCTGCTTCTCCCAGGGTATCTGACGGTGGTCTTCCACCGCCTGCTGCGCCTTCAAGGGACGAGCAAGAAAAGATGGATGAAGGTGAATTCCTTCGTCTCGGGCGGGGTTTCCCTTGCCCTTCTCCTCCTTGAGATCGTCTATCTCACCCTAGGGGTCTACCCTGGGATCGTGGCCCATCGGGGCGGGGTGGGGTATCCCCTTTCGAGCATCCTGTTCCTTGTTTGCTCCTTGCTCCTATCCGCGGCGCTTTACCTGTTCCAGACTCCTCGCTTCTTCCTCCCGGGAGAAGAAGAGGGGAGGGGGAAAGGCAATCGGATGCAGAAGGCGTTGATCGCCCTTTCCTTCCCCTTCGTCTGCGGATTCTATGGGGATTTCCTATTGATTCCCGCTATGGCCGATCGCGATCCTTCTTTGGCCTGGTGCACCATCCCCGTCTACCTCCTGATGCTCTTCCCCAGCCTGATCCTGCTGCTGCGCGAGGTCGCCTACCTCTTCCTGAAGCGGGGATGGGTGGAACGGAAAAGGCTCATCTTCCACTTCCTCTCCGGGCTAAGCGGCTTGGTTCTGACCCTTTGGATGTGCATCGCCTTGGCCGTGCGCGGGGACTTCATCGCCATCTCGATGACCGCCCATTTCCCCATCGACTTCATGGGCTCGATGATGCTGGGGCCCTATTCCCTGTTCTTCCTCGGCCTGCTGTATCCTCTCCTTGGATTCCTCTTCTACCTGAAGGAGAAACCCGAGCAGCTCCCTTGAAAGAAGGAAGCCCATCCCCTATACTATAGGCGCGGAAACCCAAATATTGGTTCCGTCGATCGTCAACGCAACAAGAGTGGCCTTCGGACCACTCTTTCTCATTTAGGAGGCAAAATGGAAGAGGAAAGCAAAGTCGGGACCCTGCTGAGGGGGCCGTTGAAGGAAAAAGGATTCGACCTCCATTCCACCCGCTACTCGTCCGGGAAGGACGGGATGAAGCTGGAGGTGGTGGTCGACCGCGTCGAGCCGATCGGGCTGGAGGACATCGTCTCCCTGTCCGGGTTCATCTCCGAGCTGCTGGACAAAGAGGACCCCATCCCGGGGCCTTACACCCTCGATGTCAGCTCCTTGGGCGCGGAGAAGCCGATCGAGCTTTCTTCTTTGCCCCTGTACCGGGGCAAATACGTCAGCCTCCATCTCTCCCACCCCTGCAAAGGGCTGAATACCTTGGAGGGGACGCTAGAGAAGGACGAAGGCGGGGAAGTGACCCTGATCGTGAAGCAGAAGGCCAAGAAGGTCGCCCTCACCTTCCCGGAGAAAGACGTCGACAAAGCGCGATTGGCGATTGAGTTCTGAACCATTTGGAAAAGGAAAAAGAAAATGAAAATCGATCTGAAACAATTCTTGGAAGCTCAGGAAGAGGTCTCCCAAAGCAAAGGCATCAGCCAAGAGGAGGTCCTCAACGCCTTCCTGGAAGCCATCAAAGCCGCCTATGTCCGCTACCTCGGCGGGGGAGTCAAGGACATGCCCGACCCCGTCGTCACCTGCCAAGCCGATTGGAACGACAAAGAAAACCCCATTCACCTCGCCCAAATCAAAACCGTCCGCGACGAAGTCGAGGACGACATGCTCGAAATCGAGACCGATGAGGCCAACGAAGGCTTGGCCGAGCCGCGCTACAAAGACGGGGACGAATACCGCATCCCGGCCGATCCCGACGACCTGACCAAAGTCTTCCACATCGCGGTGAAGAGCTCCCTCCGCCAGAAGCTGGCCGAGGCCGAGCGCAGCGCCCTTTACGAAATCTACAAAGACCACATCGGCGAGATGATGACCGGCACCGTCGAGCGGGCCGATGACCGCAGCGTCTCCGTCAACATCGGCCGCACCACGGTCGAGCTTTCCCGCCGCGAGCTGATCGGGGATGAGTTCTTCCGCATCGGCGATCCCATCAAGGTCTACATCCAGAAAGTCGAATCCGCCGCCGCCCCCGAGCCCGGCAAGAAGCCACGCGGCCCCCAGATCGAGGCCACCCGCTCCTCCGAAGGGTTCCTCAAGCGCCTCTTCGAAGAGGAGATCCACGAGATCTACGACGGCACCGTCGTCATCAAAGCCGTCGCCCGCAAAGCCGGCATCCGCTCCAAAGTCGCCGTCGCCACCAACAACGAGGACGTCGACCCGACCGGCGCCTGCATCGGCCAAGGCGGCAGCCGCATCCAGAAGATCGTCTCCCAGCTTGGCAATGGCAAAGCCAAAGAGAAGATCGACGTCATCGCCTATAGCGACGACCTCGCCCTTTTCGTCGCCGAAGCCTGCCGCCCGGCCCAGGTTTTGGGCGTGCAGCTTGACGAGCAGGAGGACGAATACGGCAAAAAGCACGCGATCGCCGTCATCCACGACGGGGATCTCCCCCTGGCCATGGGCAAATACAAGTCCAACATCGAGCTCGCCCGCAAATTGACCGGCGTCTCCATCGAATTGATGGAGGAATCCACCGCCTTGGAGAAAGGCATCGCCTATACCCCGATTGAGTCCCTCCGCGCCAAAGAGGAGGAGGCCAAGAAGGAGAAGGCCCGCCAGGAATACCTCAAGAAGACCCAGGAAGAAGCCGCCCGGCGCCAAGCCGAGGAAGAAGAAAGGATCCGCCGCGAGCAGGAGGAGCAGCGCTTGGAGGAGGAACGCCGTCAGAAGCTCCTTGAGGAGCAGCCGGCCCCGAAGGAGGAGAAGAAGCCCCTCGTGGAGCCAATCATCCCGGCGGAAGCCCCCAAGACCGGAGCCAAGCCGGAGGAATTCCCGGCCGAGGCCACCAACCCCGTCGCCGCCGCTTTGGCCGCGATGAAAGCCGCCAAGCAAGCCGAGCTTCAGGAGCAGAGCCAGGAAGAAGAGGCCCCCGCCCCCAAGGAAGAGGCCAAACCCGCCCCAGAGGAGCTCAAAGAAGTCCAGACCACGACCACCCTCTCCGATTTGGAAGCCCAGCTTGAGGCCTCCAAGGAGAAGAAGACCCGCCCCGCCAAGAAAGGGCGTCCCCGCAAGATCACCGAAGACGAGGTCAAGCGCGAAGTGGTCAAACCCGCCCAAAGCGAGAACGCGATGCCCGTCTACACCGAAGAGGAGCTCGCCAAGATCGAAGAGGAAGAGGCCAACTCCGGCTACGACGGGGACCTCGAGTCCGATGAGGACATCGATCAGGACTACGCCGAATACGATCAGTATTACGACGACGAGAAGTGATTATGAGGAAAGACAACCCGAGGATGGACGCGCTCAGCCGGAAACGCTACCCGAAAAACGAGCTTTTCCGCATCGTCGGGACGCCTTCCCCCCGTTTGGAAGGGGAGCTTCCCCTTCCGGGTCGGGGTGTTTACCTGCATAAAGACAAAGCCACCGTGGAGCTCTCCCGGAAGAAGCGGATCTTGGAGAAAGCCTTCCAAGGCCAGGATTGCCAACATGTCTACGACTGCATGGAGGAGAAGCTATGAAGCAGCGCGCGCTGCAGTTCCTCGGCTTGCTCAACCGGGGGAAATTGACCCTGATCGGGCCAAGCCTTCTGAACAGCAGGAAAGTCTGCCTGCTGCTTCTAGCCTCCGACTGCTCGGAGAACAGCCGCAAGGCGCTGCTGTCTTTGGCGGAGAAGAACCGCTGCCCGGTTTTGGAGGGGGCCAGCCAAGAGGAGCTTGGGAAAGCCCTTGGCTACGATTCCCTTTCCGGGGTCGGCCTCTGCCAGAAAAAAGCCGCCGAAGCGCTGCAGCGGAAATGGAACAGCAAGGAGTGAGGAAACATGAAGAAAAAAACCTATTATTCGAAGAAAGAGGGCGCGTCCAAAGCCCCCAAAAGGGTCAGCAATTTCCAAGATCGGCCCAACAAAGGCAAAGGGGATTACGCCAAAGTCAACGGCGGGGTTTTCGTTTATTCTAAGCCCCTCACCGTCGGCGAGCTTTCCAAAGCCATCAACGTCCCGGCCCCGGCCATCATCAAGTTCCTCTTCCTGCAGGGGAAGATGGTCACCATCAACCAGCTTTTGGACGATGAGACCATCGGCACCGTCTGCCTGGAGTTCAACTACGACTTCAAGAAGGAGGAAGTGGTGGACGCCGCCCACTTCGAGGACATCAAGATCGAGGACGACCCCAAGGATCTGGAACCGCGCCCCTGCGTGGTGACCATCATGGGCCACGTCGACCACGGGAAGACCACCCTCATCGACGCCATCCGCTCCTCCCACATCGTCGATACCGAAGCCGGGGGCATCTCCCAGGAGATCGGCGCCTACCAAAAGGAAGTGCACGGCCAGAAGATCACCTTCATCGACACCCCGGGGCACGCCGCCTTCACGGCCATGCGCGCCCGCGGCGCCTCCGTCACCGACATCGTCGTCTTGGTGGTCGCCGCCGACGATGGGGTCATGCCCCAGACCATCGAAGCCATCGACCACGCCAAAGCCGCCGGGTGCCCGATCATCGTCGCCATCAACAAGATGGACATGCCCGGGGCCAACCCCAACCGCGTCAAAGAGCAGCTGATGGCCCACGGCGTCATCGCCGAGGATTACGGGGGCGACGTCATGATGTGCCCCATTTCGGCCAAAACCGGCATGGGCATCGACGATTTGCTCGACATGATCCTGCTGAAGGCCGAGATGCTTGAGCTCAAGGCCAACCCCAAACGCTACGCCTCGGGCACCGTTTTGGAAGCGAGCCTCGACAAAGGCGAGGGCCCCAAAGCCACCCTTTTGGTCCAAAACGGGACCCTCACCAATTCCGATTACGTCGTCGTTGGGGACATCTACGGCAAAGTCCGCCGGATGACCAACGAATACAAAAAAGTCCTCAAATCCGCCGGGCCTAGCACCCCGGTCTCCGTCATCGGGCTCTCGGGGGTCCCCTCCGCGGGCGACCGCTTCATGGCCTTCCCAAGCGAGAAGGAAGCCAAAGACATCGCCACCAAGCGCGCCCTTGAGAAGCAGCAGGCTTCCCGCCAAGGCAGCGCCGCGATGTCCTTGGAAGACCTCAACAACCTCGTCAACGCCGGCAAAGTCAAAGACCTCAACGTCATCGTCAAGGCCGATACCGACGGGACCGCCGAGGCATTGAAGGTCAATTTGGAGAAGCTCTCCAACGACCAGATCAAAGTCCACGTCTTGGCCGCCTCTTCCGGAGCCATCTCCGATTCCGACGTCTTGCTCGCACAAGCCTCCAAAGCCATCATCTTCGGCTTCAACGTCCGGCCCGACGCCCGCGTGAAGCAGAAGGCCGAGGAAGCCCACGTCGAGATCCGCCTCCACAAGATCATCTATGAGCTCTTGGAGGAGATGGAGGACGCGATGAAGGGCATGATCTCGGTGGAGAAGGTCGAATCCGTCACCGGCCAAGCCGAGGTGCGCCACATCTTCAAGATCACCCACGTCGGCACCGTCGCCGGGAGCTACGTGACCTCTGGCCTCCTCAAAGCCAAGTCCAAGGCCCGCATCATGAGGGACGGCATCGTCATCTACGACGGGGAGATCGGCTCGCTCCAGCACGGGAAGGACGCCGTCAAGGAGATCAAGCAAGGCTATGAATGCGGCCTCACCATCTCCGGGTACAACGACCTCAAGGTCGGCGACGTGGTGGAAGGCTACGAGATGGTGGAGAAGAAGTGATATGGCCAACCGTCCCGGACGCATCAAAGCCCTCATCGAGAGGAACATCATGGACATCGTCCGCTCCGAGATCAAAGACCCCAAAATCGGCATGGTCTCGGTCAATGAGGTGGACGTCAACTCCGACTCGACGCTAGCGAAGGTCTACGTCACTTTCTTCGCCTCCCCCCATCCTCACCACGCCTTCGAGGCGCTGAAGAAGAAGGAAGGCGAGGTGAGGACCTCGCTGGCGAAGAAGATGGACCTCTACAAAGTCCCCAAAGTCGTTTTCGTCTACGACGAATCCTTCGAAAGGGCCGACCGCGTGGAGAAAGCCCTCAAGAAAGAGGAAGAGGATCTGCGGAAACTCTCCGAGGAAAAATGAAAAAAGGAACCGAGCGATCGGTTCCTTTTCGTTTCAAGAAGTTACTCAGGGAGAAGACAATCCCCTTCCTTCCATATTTTGAACCTCATCGCATCCCCAGCTTTTTCAAACCCCTTCAGGGAGAGGTTGGGGTTATTACGGAGGTCGATGGAAACGGTCAAAGGGGGCTTCGCGGAGGAAAATAGATCCGCAAGGAGGGAAGAAAGCAGGATACGCGGGGAAGCCCCTTCGGCGAAACAAAGGGAATGGATCCGGATCCGATGCGCGTCCATCCTCTCCAAAACCAAGGAGCAAAGGCGCTCCCCTTGTTTGGAGAAAGCCTCCCATCGCCCCCCGGAGACGAGGAAATAGGCGTTCTGATCGAAGCGAAGGGTCTTTCTTTTCCTTGCGCAGGGGAGGGTGGGGGGATCCTGGAAGAACAGCGCCTTGACGAGGCTCTCCCTTTCCCTTTTCTGCATCCCCAGAGGGGGGAAGAGGGAAAAAGAAGGGAGGCCAAGCTCTTCCTCCCCGCGCCTCATCGCCTCCTCTTCTAGCGTCAAAAGCGGGCGGAGGAAATCGCTTCTCCCCCCAGGGGCGGGGGACAAAGGAAGGTAGGAGGAAACTTTCCCCTCGCGGAGGAGGCTTTTCTTCATCTGAAGGAGGTATTCCTCTAGGCATGTGGGCAGGGCGATGAGGGAGCAGGAATTCCTCTCCGCCTCGAAGGCGTAGGCCTTCCGAGAGAACTTAGCCAAAGCGGAAGGGGAGGGGGAGATCCCGCAGCATCTCCGGGAAAGCTCCTCATCCTCGACTTCGAAATGCTCGAAGTTGGCCACCCCATCCATCGTTGCCGCGGAGCGAGAGAAGAGGAAATGGCACGGGAGGAGGGAGAAATCCTTCCCCGAGTAGCGTTGGTAACGCTTCAACGCCTCCCACAGGAAGCGGGAATGGCCTTTCTCCTCCAAAGGGAGCAGGATCTTGGACCCCGGGGGGATCAAGAAGAAGGATTCGTCCGCTTTTCGGAGGTGGGAAAGGGCATTTCGCATTTCAAACATAGGCAAAGGAAGTATAATCCAAAACGTGCTTCACCAAGGAATTCTTTTGCTGGACAAAGAGGCGGGGGTCACCTCGAGGAGGATCGATAACCTGCTGCAAAAACGCTTCCAAACGAAAAAGGTCGGCCATCTTGGGACCCTGGATCCTTTCGCGACCGGGCTTTTGGTGGTCGCGGTGGGGAAGGCGACCAAATGCCTGCCCTATCTAGAGGCGGATTTCAAAACCTATCAGGCGAGCCTGAAGCTCGGGGAGAAGACCTCAACTGGGGATCCGGAAGGGGAAGTCATTTTGAAGAAAGCCCCCCGCCCCCATCCGGAAGAGGCGGTCCGGGCCTGCCTGGAGTCCTTTTTGGGTTTTTCTGAGCAATTGCCCCCCATGACCAGCGCGATCAAGATCGATGGGGTGCCTTTGTACAAAAAGGCGAGAAAGGGCATCGAAGTGGAACGGAAGAGGCGAAGGATCGAAGTGAGGTCCATCCGCCTCCTTTCCCTGCAGGGGGACCTCATCTTCTTCCAGGCAAGCGTCAGCGCGGGGACCTATATGAGGAGTTTGGGCGAGGACATCGCGGAGAAGCTCGGGGAAGCGGGGCACCTCAGCTCGCTGCGCCGGACCGAAGTCGGCTCCTTTTCCCTGTCCCAAGCCAAAAGGATCGATGAGATCAGCGAGGGCGATTTCCTCTCCCCGGGGCCGTTGCTCAACATGAGGAAAATCCAAGTCGAAGGGAAATGGAAGGAAGACGTCAAAAACGGGAAGCCGCTCATCCTGGAAGGGGAAAGCGCCCCCCAGATCGCCCTGCTGGACGGGGAGGAGCCCCTCGCCGTCTATTCCTATTCCGAGCAGAAGAAGGCCTATGTCTGCCTCCGGGGGCTTTTCTGATGGAGCGGATCGATTTCGGCTTGCGGAAGCTGCCGGAGAAGAAAGAGGGATTGACCCTCGCCCTAGGGAATTTCGACGGGCTTCACCTCGGCCACCAGAGCTTGGTGAAGGAAGCCGAGCTCCAGCCTTCCCCCACGGGCATCCTTTTCTTCAAAAGGCCGTTTTCCTCCTCCCGGCCCATCCTCTCCAGCGTCGAGGACAAAATTCGTTACTGTGCCCCGTTTTCCTTGGATTTCGCCTACGTTTTGGACAATTCCCCTTCCTTCTATTCCCTTTCCAAAGAAGATTTCCTTCGCCTCCTGAAGCGCCTTGGCCTGACGCGGGCCGTCGTGGGGGAGGACTTCCGCTTCGGCAAAGGCAAGCAAGGCGGGATAAAGGACCTGCAGCAGGCATTTGAGACCCATGTCGTTCCCTTGGTGCGGATAGGCGGGGAGAAGGTTTCGAGCACTCGGATCCGCGAAAGCCTCCTCCGAGGCGACGTGGAAGGGGCGGAAGATCTGCTGGGCCGTCCCTATGAGATCCAAGGCGAAGTCGTCCATGGGCTCCAAAACGGCAGGAAGATCGGCTACCCGACCCTGAATTTGAAGCCCTTGTGCAATTACCTCCTCCCCCAAAACGGGGTCTACGCGGGGCTGGTTTACCTTTCCGGCATCCCTTACAAAGCCATGATCAACGTCGGCGTCAACCCGACCATCGGGAAGCTCTCCCTCCCCATCGCGGAGGCCCATTTGATCGGGGCGGAGGTGGACGGATACGGGAAAAGGGCCTACTTCAGCTTCCTGAAAAGGATCCGCGGGGAAAGGAAGTTCGCTTCCTTGAAGGAGCTCTCCGCCCAGCTGAAGGTCGACGAAGGCTCCTGCCTGCGTTATTTCCAGGAATGAAAAACCCCGCCGCGGCGGGGTTTTCTTGTTTCAGAAGTTGCTGACCTCCTGGGTGAATTCGCTGCCGGCGTCCTTCTTCTTGGCGTCGAACTTCTTGCGGTCCGGGGTGGAGAGGATCCTCTTCCTCATGCGGATCGCGTCCGGGGTGACCTCGACCAGCTCATCGGAGTTGATGTAGTCCAAGCAGGCTTCCAAGGTCATTTTGCGCGGGCTCTTCAAGACGACGGTTTGGTCTTTGTTGGAGGAGCGGACGTTGGTCTGCGGCTTCATGGCCGTGACGTTGACGGCGAGGTCGACGGGGTAGCGGTGCTCCCCGACGATCATGCCCTCGTAGCAGATGGTCCCCGGGGTGATGAACATCGTCCCGTGGTCCTCGACCTTCTCGATGGAGTAGGGGGTCGCGGGGCCTTTGTCGACGCTGACGAGGACCCCGATCGTCCTCTCGCCGACGACGTGGTTGTAGATGGGGCGGTACTCGCGGAAGGTGTGGTTGATGATGCCGTACCCCTTGGTCAAGGTGAGGAAGTTGTTCACGAAGCCGAGCAATCCGCGGGAGGGGATGACGTAAGTGAGGCGGGTTTCGCCGTTATTGGAGCCCATGTCGACCATTTGGGCGCCCCTTTGTCCGAGGGTGTCCATGATGTCGCCGACGTATTCGTCGGGGACGTCGATCTGCAGGTCTTCGTAAGGCTCGCATTTGACTCCGTCGATCTCCTTGATGATGACGCGCGGCTTGCTGACCTCGAGCTCATATCCCTCGCGGCGCATCGTCTCGATCAAAACGGAGAGGTGGAGCTCGCCGCGCCCGGAGACGATCCAAGTCTCGGTGTTGGGGATGCGGCGGTAGCGCAAGCTGACGTCGCGCTGGATCTCCTGGAACAGGCGCTCCTCGATGACGCGGGCGGTGACGAATTTGCCCGATTGGCCGCGGAGGGGGGAGCTGTTGGTCCCGAATTCCATCTGCAGGGTGGGCTCATCGACGCGGAGCCTGGGCAAGGCGTTGAGGTGCCCGGGCGTGACGATGGTCTCGCCGACGTTGAGCTCGGGGAAGCCCGCGATGGCGCAGATGTCGCCGCATTCGACGTGGGGGACCTCGATCCGGCGCAGGCCCTGAAAGGTGAAGAGCTTCATGATCTTGAAGTCCTTGGTCGTGCCGTCTAGGCGCATGTCGGTGACCGTGTCGCCCAGACTCAGCGAGCCGGAGCGGATGGTGCCGATGCCGATGCGGCCGACGAACTCGTTGTAGTCGAGCAGAGCCGGCTGGAACTGAAGCGGGCCGTCAGGGTCGCACTTGGGCTCGGGGATTTCCTTCAAGATGGTCTCGAAGACCGGATCCATGCCCTCTTTTTGGGTGGAGGGGTCGGGGGAGTAGGAGGAGGTCATGTTCAACGCGCTGGTGTAGACGACGGGGAAATCGAGCAGATCGTCGGGGGCCCCGAGCTGGATGAAGAGGTCCAAAACCTCATCCACCGCCTTCTGCGGATCGGCGTTGGGGCGGTCGACTTTGTTGATGACCACGATCGGTTTGATGTGGTTTTCCAAAGCGTTCTTCAGGACGAAGCGGGTCTGGGGCATGGTGCCTTCGAAGGCATCCACCAAAAGGAGGCAGCCGTCGACCATGTGCATGATGCGCTCGACTTCGCCGCCGAAGTCGGCGTGGCCCGGCGTGTCGACGATGTTGATCTTGGTGCCTTTGTAGGTGATGGCCGTGGTTTTGGCCAAGATGGTGATGCCCCGCTCGTGCTCGATGGGATTGCTGTCCATCATGCGGTCGCTGATCTGCTCGTTGGAGCGGAAGGTGCCCGACTTCGCCAAAAGGGCGTTGACCAGGGTGGTCTTGCCGTGGTCGACGTGGGCGATGATCGCGATGTTTCTCATTTTCATAACTGTTGCCTCCGAAAAAGCCGTTTGAAATACTAAGCCCTATGCGCATACGCGTGCAAGAAAAAGTGCTTTCATTTCCCGCCTTTCCTTGCTAAAATCCCTTTCGCAGCCCGTCCTTGTCAGAACCTCTTTCTCCGGATTCGACATCGGCGAGGCCAAGTTGAAAAAAAGGAGAAAAGCACAATGGCTTTGAACAAAGAAAAGACTTCCGCCATCATCAAAAAGTTCGGCAAGAACGAAAAAGACTCCGGCTCCACCGAAGTCCAGATCGCCCTTCTGACCGCCCGCATCCAGGACCTCACCGCCCACATCAAATCCAACGGGCAGGACGCCGCGGCTCACCGCAGCCTCCTCATCTTGGTTGGGAAAAGGCGCAGCCTGCTCGACTATTTGGCTAAGACCGACGTCGATCGCTACGCCAAATTGCTCCGCGATCTCGAGCTTCGCAAGTAATTCATTCAAACCCAGGAGAAAAGAAGCGCTTCCGGAAGGAGGCGCTTTTCTTTTCCCTCTAGGGAAAGCCTCATAAAAAGGTGGTGAGTTTGCCCGATTGGGTCTAAACTACATCTGTTGCATAAATTTAGGAGAAACAATGAAAAAGGTATTCGAAACCGAATTCGCCGGACGTCACCTCAGCGTTGAAACCGGCGAAATCGCAAAGCAGGCCGACGGGGCTGCTTTCGTCCGTTTCGGCGAAACCGTGGTCCTTTCGACCGCCTGCTGCGCCGACACCCCCAAAGAGGGCGACTTCTTCCCCCTCACCGTCAACTATGAAGAAAAAGCCTACGCCGCGGGCAAAATCCCCGGCAGCTACCTCCGCAGGGAAGGGCGCCCTGGCGAGCACGCCACGCTTGCCGCCCGCTTGATCGACCGCCCGATCCGCCCGCTTTTCGCCGACGGCTTCCGCAATGAGGTCCAGATCGTCTCCACCGTCATGAGCGTCGACCTCGACAACACCCCCGAGATGACCGGCATGCTCGGCGCCTCTTTGGCCCTCTGCATCAGCGACATCCCCTTCGACGGCCCGGTGGCCGGGGTTTACGTCGGCCGCGTCGATGGGCAGCTCATCATCGACCCCACCCAGGAGCAGAAGGAGAAATCCGACATCGATTTGGCCGTCGCCGGAACCGAAGATGCCATCATGATGGTCGAAGCCGGGGCCAACCAAGTCCCCGAAGAGGAAATGCTCGACGCCATTATGTTCGGCTTCGAGGCCATCAAGGAACTTTGCCGCTTCCAGAAGAAGATCATCGCCGAGATCGGCAAGCCCAAGCGCCACATCGACCTTTACGCGCCTAACCCCGAGATCGTCTCCGACATCCAAGGCCGCATCGGCGAGAAGATGGTCAAAGCCATCTCCATCTTCGATAAGCTGGAACGCCAAGACGCCATCGACGCCTTGGAGAAGGAGATCCTCGAAGACTACGATTCCCGCGCCTACGCCAACGAGAAAGAGCATCAGAAGACCATGATGATGGTCCACGACATCCTCGAGGGGATGGTCGCCGCGGAAGTGCGCCGCCTCATCATCGAAGACAAAGTCCGCCCCGACGGACGCAAAGTGGATGAGATCCGCCCGCTCGATTGCCAAGTCGACCTCCTCCCGCGCGCCCATGGCTCGGCCATGTTCACCCGCGGCCAGACCCAGGTCATCGGCACGACCACCCTCGGCCCCTTAAGCGACAAGCAGGAAATCGACGATCTCTCCGGCGAGACCGAGAGAAGGTTCATGCACCATTACAATTTCCCGCCCTTCTCCGTTGGGGAAATCGGCAGGATGGGCTCTCCCGGCAGGCGCGAAATCGGCCACGGGAAGCTCGGCGAAAGGGCCCTTAAATACGTCCTTCCCTCCGAGGAGGAATTCCCCTATACCATCCGCTGCGTGGCGGATGTGGTGGAGTCCAACGGATCCTCTTCCCAAGCCTCCCTCTGCGCTAACTGCATGTCCTTGATGGCCGCCGGCGTCCCCATCAAAGCCACCGTTTCGGGCATCGCCATGGGCCTCATCACCCGCGATCCTTCCCGTTCTCCGGACAACCAGACCAACCCCTATACCATCCTCACCGACATCCAAGGGCTTGAGGATCACTTCGGCGACATGGACTTCAAGTGCGCCGGAACCGCCAATGGCATCACCGCCCTCCAGATGGATATCAAGATCCACGGGGTCACCCGCGAAGTCCTCTCGGAAGCCCTCGCCCAGGCCCATAAGGCCCGCGCCGAGATCCGCGAGGCCATCGAGAAGTGCATCCCCGCCCCGCGCAAAGAGGTCTCCAAATACGCTCCGAAGATGGTCACCTTCCTGATCGATCCGGCCAAGATCCGCGACGTCATCGGCAAAGGCGGCGACACCATCAACGGCATCATCGCCGAATGCGACCAAGTCGCCATCGATGTCGAAGAAGACGGCAAGATCACCATCTACCATCACTCGAAAGAGATGATCGATAAGGCCAAGGGCATCATCGACGACATCGTCCGCGTCGCCAAAGTCGGCGAGATCTTCGAAGGCAAAGTCACCCGCGTGGAAGACTATGGCGCTTTCGTGAACCTCTTTGGCAACGTCGACGGGCTCTGCCACGTCTCCCGCTTGAAGTGGGATTACGTCGAGAACGCCAACGACGTCGTCAAGGTCGGCGATACCCTCAAGGTCGTCGTCATCGGCATCGACGATTCGGGCAAAGTCAAGGTTTCCCATCGTGAGTTCGAGGAGAAGCCGGAAGGCTATGTCGAACGCCCCGAAGGCGATAAGCCTCGTTCCCCTCGTCCCAATAACGGCGGACACGGCAACTATCGCGGCGGGCGCGGCGGGAATTCCCGCGGCGGATCGCGTAGATAAGCAACGACCCCATTAGCGGCGGGGCGCCCCGCCGCTTTTTTGCTGCATAAGATGCGTGGATGAGTTGAAAACTTTCAAAACCGGCTGACTCTTATGCCGCCCTTGACGTTTTTCGAACATGGAATGTTGAAAGCACAACATAGCAGGGAGGACAAAGGACGTTAATTCGGACAAATATTACAGATCTGTATTTTTTGTATTGATTTATTTAACAACAGTTTAGCATGAAGCCATGGTTAATAACATTATTTTGCCGCTTATCGCGTGCACGCTTTCTTCTTTTGCGGTTCATCCCCATCGCGATTCAGACAATTACTATTTGACGTCCTTAAACAAATGCATTTGTCCTTTGGGGGATTTATGAAATGAAACACGATTTTTGCCTTTTGGCGCTTCTTCCTTTGGTCTCTTCTTGCGGGCCCGTGAACTATGGCTGCGTCGATCGATTCAACCTTTATTCCGATTTCGAAAGCTTAGATGCGGACTTCCGTGCTTCGCTAAAACAGGAAAACGAAAAAAACAGCGAGCCTTGCGTGACTCGCCTCTTTGACCCAGTCCCATTATCGGCGCCAAACGAAGAGAATCGAACCTATTCTTTAACGGGGCTTTGTTGCTGCAAATATCGAAGGGAAGGCAACTTCGAGTAAGAAAAGTGCCCAAACCTCCATCATGCGGAAGGGGCCATTTTCCTAAGCTCGGCTTCTAAGGATGTCTTCATCCATTCATTCCTTTCCTCGGGGCTCACGTCTTTAGACGAGATTGAAATCGCTCCTTCATTGGGGGAGCAGACGCTTAAAGACATCGAAGCAGATGCGAGGAATTTGGTTTTCATCCAAGAAGGGGGAGTTCTCCTTTCTATTATCCGAAGGACATTTCCCGATTCCGCTATTCCAGCGATGGAGAGGATGATTTTTCACCGCGCTTTTGCGTTTTGGTGGAGTCTACGAGCAAAATCCCTTACGCTTCCTTGCTTTTCTCTCAGAAAACGAGTCTGGATTTCGTTTCCGACTACTCGCAAAGAATCGTTTCCGACATCAACCAGAAGCTCCGCTCTTAAGCCAGTAAAACGGATCAGCCAATCCTCAGAAAACTTTGAGCTCCGCGGCCATACGCTTCAGGTTCTCATCCGAAAGGAATTCGGCCAAATCCCCTTCGTTTTCCAAAGAGACCCCCTCACTTAAGCGATAGATTTCGGAGAATAGGCGGCTGGGGAAGTCCTTTCCGGGAAGATAGGCCTTCCCGCCTTCCTTCGCGATTTCAGGGTTGTTCTGCTCTTCCAAAAAGGCGATGAGGTATCTTCGAAGATAGACGAGGATGTCCCTTTCGATCCAATATTCGCTTCGCAAGGCGATGCCTTCGCTCTTCTTAAAGCGAAGGTAAATGGGGAGGCCGTCTTCCGCGTCGTGGTGGACGTCCATGAAAAGGAAATCGTAAGAACCCTTCTCGCCCTTTCCCGCGAATTCCAGGGCATCCCCCTTTATAAGGATAAGCTTCTGCTTTGGGAAAAAGGGCAGAAGATGCTCTCGAAAGAAAGCCAGCACGGCGGGGTCCTTTTCGACGGCGGTGACGGAGGAGACGTCTTCTTTAAGGCAGGCCATATAGGCGAAATAACCCATCCCAAGACCGTACGTGAGGACCTTCCCTTTCGCGTTCTGAATCGGCTCTTGCATCGTGAGGATCTCATGGGGGAGCAAAGACATCCAAGGCCGTCCCGAGGAGGAGAATTCCGGGTAGGAGAAGGAGTGGGAGCTATAGGCGAAGCAAGGCGTTTCCTCATAGAATGGCGCGCTTCCCACTTCGGTGAAGGAGTAGGGGTAAAGGGAGTAAGGGCCGACCTCCTTTTGGATAAGCTTCAGGTTCCCTTCTTGGATTTTCAAATCCCGGAGCTTTTCCCAGTAAGGATTCTCCGAAAGCAATGGGGTGGGGTCGATGCAACGGATCCCCTTCTTAAGGCCCTCTTCGTAAAGCGCGGAAACGTCTTCGTAGAAAAAGGAGCAGAAATAATCCCGAAAGGGAAACCCCGGCTTCAGAGAGGCGAAAACCGCTTGCTTTTCTTCCACTGGGATCGAAAGGAACTCATTGAGCAAAGAAGAGGCCTCCTCCTGAAGATGCTCCCTTTGGAAGAGCCTAGCCAAGAGGGATTCGAATTTTGGGTCGCGGGAAAGCTTCATGGCAACCATTGTAGAGGAAAAGCTATTGCAGTGTGGAAAAAAGGATTGACCGGGGGCGTAGATTGGTTATCTTTTAGATGAACAAGGAGCAGCAATATGAAAAAGACCAACGTTCTTCTATTACTCTCATCCGCTTTCTTCCTCCTCTCCTGCGGGGGCAATCAAGACAAAACCATCGTCCCCGAAGGCGAATCCGTATCCGTGGAAACCGCGAAAGCGAAATACCAAGCCGCCGCTTCCGCGATGGAACAGGAAAAGAAAGGCTATTCCGTCAAAGTCGGCGGGGCCCGCTTCGACCTCCTCTTTTCCGCGAAGGCCGTTTCCCCGCTTCAGGAAAGCGGCGACCCCATCACCGTTTATGACCTCTCCGCCCACGCTTCCATCTCCGATTTCGCCTTCTCCGCCGCCTTGGCGGAGAAAGAAGGCGGGAAGATCGGGGCGCATGTCAAAACCTCCTTCGGAAGCGACATCGGCACGGAAATCAAAAGCGATCTCTCGGGGGTGGAGCAAAACGCCCCCTCCTACAAAGGCAACGTCTCCGCTTCGGTTTATTTGCAAGACGACGCCCTCTATATCGACGCGACCTCCCTGTCCCAGCTTTTCGAGGGGCTCAATAGCTCTGAGACTGCCTTTGCGAAGAAGACGAAGATCGCTTTGGATCCTGGCGACGCCGCGATGCCAGAAATCAGTTGGGGTGAGCTTCCCGCCGAAATCGAGAAGCTTTGCAAAGAAAACGCCACCTCCATCCTCAGCAAGGACGGGACCTATTCTTTCGTCTACCACTTGGATTTCCCGACCCTCATCTCCTCCATCGTCGGGGGAGGGGATGCCTTTGGGCCCATCGCTTCCGCTTTGCAATTCGGGAAGGACAGCTATGCGGAGGCTTGCCTTAGCTTCAACGAAGCGGGGCTTACCCGCTTCGCCCTCGGCTATTCGGTCAGCGCCTCCTTCTCCGCCAGCGATTCGACCGGACTCCTGACGGAGGGCTCTTTCTCCTCTTCGGCGAATTTGGTCGCCGAATTCGCCTTCGGCGTGGACAACGTCGAAAGCGTCCCCGATCCGGATAGCTACGTATTGGCCTCCTCTTACTAAGGAAAAAAGGCTTTAGGCGGGGCTTCGGCTCCGCTTTTTTCATGGGGGCGCCGCACAAAAATGCCAAGCGAAAACTCCGAGCCCGTTTTGGGCTCAAAAAGATGAAAATTCAAAAATGTAAGCGTTTTCCCGAATTACCAAAAAGGATATACTAAAGCCATTATGAAAGACGTAATTGTGATCGGCGGTGGGGTTACCGGGGCCTTCATCGCGCGGAACCTATCCCGTTATTCCCTCTCGGTTTTGGTGATTGAGAAGGAACAAGACGTCGGCGACGTCACTTCCATGGCCAATTCCGCCATCGTCCATTCGGGCTACGACCCCGTTCCGGGGACGAAGAAAGCCCGCTTCAACGTCGAGGGGAACGCCATGTACGATGAAATCTGCCGCGACCTCGACGTGGAATTCGACCGCTGCGGCTCAATGACCATCGCGACCACCCAGGAACAGCTTACCCACCTGAAAGGCCTGCAGGAAAGGGCTAAGCAGAACGGCGTGGAGACCAAACTCCTAAGCGGGGAAGAGGCCAAAGCGCTCGAGAAGAACCTCACCCCCGAATGCGTCGGAGCCCTCCTTTGCCCGAGCGCCGGGGTCATCAACCCCTTCAACCTCGTCGCCCATTGCTTCGAAAACGCCATCGACAACGGCGTCGAGCTTTCCCTCGGCGAGGAAGTCCTCTCCGTGGAAGAGGAAGGCTCTTCTTTCAAAGTGAAGACCAGCAAAGGCGAGCATGAGGCGAAAGTGGTGGTCAATGCGGCCGGATTGAAAGCTGAGGAGATCGCCAGGATGATGGATCCCATTTCCTGGTCCATCAAACCCAGGAAGGGCGAATACTACGTTTTGGACCATTATCAGGACGGCTTCGTCTCCCACGTCCTCTTCCCTTTGCCTTCGGAAAAAGGGAAGGGCATCTTGGTCACCAAGACGACCTCCGACAATTATTTGGTCGGCCCGAGCTCGGAATTCGTCGAGGACAAAGACGACATGTCCACCGACGCCCCGACCCTAGCCGATGTCAAGCGCCAAGCCTCGCTTTTGGTGCCAAACATCCCTTTCTATGAGCAGATCCGCGTCTTCGCCGGGCTCCGCGCCACTCCCTCGACCCATGATTTCATCATCGAGCCGAGCCCGTTCCATCCTCGTTTCATCAACGTCGCCGGGATCGAGTCCCCTGGCCTTGCTAGCAGCCCCGCGATCGGGAAATACGTCGTGGAGGAGCTGATTGGGAAGATCCTCCCCCTCCAAGAGAAAGCGGGCTGGAAGAAAGCGGTGCGGCCTTATTTCCATCCCAACCGCATGAGCGCGGAGGAAAGGAACGCCCTCATCCAAGGCAATCCGGACTTCGGCGAGATCATCTGCAACTGCGAGAAAGTGAGCCTTGGGGAAATCGAGGACGTGCTCTCCCGCTCCGTCCCTTGCCGCACCATCAAGGCGGTCAAAAAGCGCACGCGCGCCGGATTCGGGAAATGCCAGGGCGGCTTCTGCCAGCCGAAGGTGCTCCTCCTTTTGGCCAAGTATTTCAAAGTATCGCCCCTTGAGATCCTTTACGACAAAGAGGGGTCCAACGTTCTGATGCAGGAGAGCAAATAAGATGGAAAGCAAAGACATCGTCATCATCGGCGGGGGTTCCGCCGGCATGGCCGCGGCGATCGCGGCTTACGACAAAGGCATCCGCGACATTCTGGTTCTGGAGCGCACCAATTTCCTCGGTGGCATCCTCAACCAATGCATCCACAACGGCTTTGGGCTCAATGCGTTCAAGGAAGAGCTGACCGGCCCCGAATTCTTCTACCGCTTCGAGGAGGAGATGGAGAAGCGGGGGATCGCCTATGAGCTGGAGACCAACGTCACCTCCATCACCAAGGACAAAGTCATCACCTATCTGAACCGCAAAGGCTGCAAGGAAGTCAAGGCCAAAGCCATCATCATGGCCGCCGGATGCTATGAAAGGAACGCCGGCGCCATCGGCATCCCGGGCGATCGCCCCGCCGGGGTCATCACCGCCGGCCAGGCCCAGCTTTACCTCAATGAGTACGGCTATTTGGTCGGGAAGAGGGTCTTCATCCTCGGCTCCGGCGACATCGGCTTGATCATGGCCCGCCGCATGACCCTAGAAGGGGCCAAGGTCCTTGGGGTCGCCGAGCTTTGCCCCTATTCCAATGGCCTCAACCGCAACATCCAGCAGTGCCTGATCGATTTCGGCATCCCCCTTTACCTATCCCATACGGTCACCAAAGTCATCGGCAAGAGCCATTTGGAGGCCATCGAGCTTTCCCAGGTCGACGCCAACAAACGCCCCATCCCGGGAACGGAGAGGCGCTTCGACGTCGATACGCTGCTCCTTTCGGTCGGGCTCATCCCCAACAACGATTTGCTCAACAAAATGGGCATCCCCCAAAGCAGAAGCCGGGGTTCGGTGGTCAATGAGCACCTGGAAACCTCGATCGATGGGGTCTTCTCCTGCGGCAACGTCCTCCACGTTCACGATTTGGCCGACTACGTCGTCGATGAAGGAAAGACGGCCGGGGAAAGCGCCGCCGCCTATCTTCAGGGCAGGCTGCCCCGCCACGACAAGCTCATCAAAACCGTCGCGGGGGAGGGGATCGGCTACGTCGTCCCCGGGGAAATCGATTGGGAGAACGCCGAAAGCAAAATCCCCTTCAAGTTCCGCGTCCGCCTGCCAAGCAAAGACGTCTTCATCGAATATTCCTTCAACGGGAAGGTCGTCAAGCGCATCTATAAGCAGACGATCATCCCCAGCGAAATGGAAATCGACAAGCTGGACAAAGCCCTATTCCAAGAAAAGGAAGGCGCCATCACGGTCAGCCTAAAACCCAGGGAGGCCCAATAACATGACCGAGCTCACTTGCATCATCTGCCCCAACGGCTGCCATCTGAAAGTCGACGATGACCTCAACGTCACCGGCAACAAATGCCCCCGCGGGGCCGTCTATGGGAAACAGGAGGTCACCAATCCCACCCGCACGGTCACCTCGACCGTCGCCTGCGATTCGATTTCCCTCCGCGTCTGCCCGGTCAAGACGGCGAAACCCATTCCTAAGGGGAAGATGTTCGACGTCATGAAGGACATCGATTCCTGCTTCGTCAAAGTCCCGTGCAAAATCGGCGACGTCGTCAAAAAGGACATCGGGGGAACGGGCGTCGATTTGGTCGTTACGCGCGACATCAAGGAATAACTGGTCTAAAATAGCCCTATGCGGATCCTGGTCGCAGCCGATATACACGGAAGGGTGGGGCCCACCAAAAAGCTTTGCTCCCTTTTCCTGTCCTATCGGCCCGACCGGATCCTTTTGCTTGGCGATTACCTTTATTGCGGCGCTCGGAACGGGGTCCCGCCGGATTTCGATCCGATGGCGGTGGCCAATCTATTGAACCGCTATTCGGGCAAAATCATCGGCATCAAAGGGGATGCGGATTCCCGGAGCGACCAATCCGCGCTTCATTTTCCCATGCTCCAGGAATGCCGCGTTTTGTCTTTGGGCGGATTCCGCGTCGATCTGATCCACGGGGATCTGCTCACCAGCGACGTCGTCGACGTGGAGCGGGGCGACATCCTGCTTTTCGGCCACACGCATGTCCCGGTGCTCAAAAAAGAGGACGGCGTCATTTATTTCAACCCGGGCAGCCCCTCCTTCCCGAAGTCGGGGTCCCCGGCAAGCTACGGCATGATGGAGAGCGGGAAGCTGCAGCTGTGCCGGCTTGACGACAACCTGCCTTTCGCTTCGCTGGATCTTCTCTGAGGAAAGAAACCGCTACCAAAGGAAATTGGGATCGCCATCCTCCTCTTTTACCCGATATAATAACCACGCTTTAAGCCCATAGGGTTTCCTAAACCAGAACAAGGGGGTTCTTTCCATGAGTGACAAAATCAGAATCGTCGGCCTCGGAGGCTTGGACGAAGAAGGCAAGGAGTGCACCGTCGTCGAGATCAACGGCGACATCTTCGTCGTGAACTGCGGCATCCGCGAGCCCGACCGCACGATGCCCGGCATCGACTACGTCATCCCCCGTTACGATTACCTGGAGGAGAACAAAGACCGAGTGAAGGCCTATTTCCTTTTGCACGGTCATGACGACGCGATGGGCGGATTGCTTTTCGTCTACGAGAAAGCCCCGGCCCCGATCTATTGTTCCAAAGTCACCAAGACGATGGTCGAGAACTTCGCCCGCCACATCGGCAAAGACATCTCCAAATTCGAGTTCGTCTTGGTCCCCCCGACCTCCTCTTTCGTCGTCGCCAAGCGGAAAATCCGCTTCTTCCATACTTCCCATAACGTCGCCGACAGCTCCGGCATCGCCCTTTCCACCGATCAGGGCAGCATCGTCTACTGCAGCGATTTCGTCGTCGAGAACACCGCCACCCCGTCCTTCCTCTTCGATACCCGGGCCCTCGGGCGCATCGCCGAAGAGCCGACCCTGATCTTGATGACCGAGTCCCTTTACGCCAACCGCCCCGGCTACACGGCCCCCAATTACCGCCTCACCCCGCTCATCGCCCAGAATTTCAAATCCGCCCCCGGTCGCATCTTCGTCTCCGTCTTCTCGAACAACTTCTTCAACGTGGGGGAGGTCATCAACCTCGCCATCGAGAACAAAAAGAAAATCATCCCCTATGACGATCTGACCCTCGACATGCTCGAGACCATGGAGAAATCCGGCCAGATCAGCATCCCCAATTCCTGCCGCGGCAGCTTGGACGACGTCCTCCGGCTCCGCGACCAGGACATCCTGATCCTCATTTCGGCCTTCGGCGGGAAGCTCTTCCGCAAAATCGCCCTCCTGGCCTCCGGGGAGAACGAGGACAAGCGCATTAAGATCAAGCCCGAGGACACCTTCTTCTGGGCCTCCCCCAGCGATGACAACACCGAGCTCGAATACACCGACGCGATCGACGAGACCTACCGAACCGGGTGCAAGGTTTTCAACATCAACAAGAAGTCCTTCCTGCGCATGCACGCTTCCCAAGAGGACATCAAAACCCTCATCTCCTTGCTGCGCCCGAAGTATTACCTTCCCGTCCGCGGCTTTTACAAAGACCTCCTCGCGAACGGGATGCTCGCCCTCTCGATGGGGGTGGGCCTCAACCATTCCAACGTCTTCGTCGTCGAGAACGGGGCCTCGATCCTCATCGACTCCTCCGGGGCGAGGGTCTTCGACGAAAAGATCCCCCATGGCGATCTGATGATCGACGGCTCGGGCGTGGGGGACGTCTCCGAGCAGGTGCTGGAAGACCGCCAGGAGCTTTCCGAAGGCGTCGTCATCCTCGCCGTGACCGTCTCGCGTTCGAAGAAGAAGATCGTCGCCGGCCCCGACGTGCAGATGAGGGGGTTCGTCTACGCCAAAGACGCCGAACTGATTCAGCGCGACGCCAGCAAGATCTTCGTCGCCACGGTCAATGACTTCCTCGCCCAGGATGGGTATCGCCTCGAGGAAATCCGGCAAACCGTCTACGAAAGGTGCCTTCGGGCGATCCGCAGGCAAACCGGGAAGGAGCCCATGGTCCTCCCCCTCATCATCGAAGTCGCCTGATCGATCCGGCCGGAACCCCGCGTTCCGGCCTTTTTCCTTCGGCCCATCTTTTTTGATCGGATGAGGGAAAGGCGAAAATAAGGTTTGCAAAATTTCGTCAATGGTCCATCATTTCAACCCGTAAAGGAGCATGATTATGCGAAAGAAAACGAAATTATTGGGAGCCGCCTTCCTCGCGGCCATCGCCTCGGTCGGCCTGCTGAGCGCCACCTACGCGCTGAAGGGGGGATCCCCGCTCAGCGTCAAAGGCGAAGACGGGAGAAAAGACTATACCCTGACCCTTTCCAAGGACACTTCGGATGCCTTCAAAGCGGGCTGGAGTGGGGACGTGTTCACCGTGAAGACCTCCTTGGGGAACCCGATCCGCTTCAAAAGGGTGACCGCCGACGCATCCGGTAAGGTCACCGCGAATCCGGCGAACCAAAGCGACGCTTTGGATTTGAATTTCAAAGCCGGGACCACCAACGCCTACCTCTTCTCTTTGGACCCCATTCAGGTCACTTCCTCCCTCAAAGCGGTCTTCAAAGACGCGTTGGGAAGCAAAACTCCGAAGATGCAGGTTTACTGGTCCAACACGGTCTTCACCGAGAAGTCGCAAGAGCTGCAAGAAAGCTCGAACGTCGCCCTCAGTTCCGGCACTAACCGGACCTGGTCTTTGGGCAGCGGCCCTTACCTCGCTTTCAAATTGTCCTATTCCAGCGGGAGCCAGATGCGCTTTGAGCTCTCTTCTTTGGAAATCGGCTACCGCTGCGCGTGAGCTTTTCTCTTTTTGTTCTAAGACGCCTTCAATTCGTTTAAAATACGGCGATGGCCGTGCTCTTTCGGCCGATAAGGAGGATTTATGATCCGCAATAAGGTTGTTTTGCTCCTCAGCGCTTTTTTGGTGGCTTCCTGCTCGCAGACCCCTACGGGTTCTTCCACTTCCTCGGAAGCGAACTCTTTGGAATCCGAAAGCGCCTCGAGCCTTTCCCCATCCTCGTCCGATTCATCCCAGCAGCCCTCCTCGGAGGCGCCCTCAAGCGGGGAATCGCCCTTGAGCTCAGAATCCTCCTCCGCGGAGGCTTCTTCCTCTGAAAGCGGGGAAGAGGATTACGTAAGCGAGGACTTCGAATTCGTGAAATGGGGCGATGGGCTGATCCTTAAGAAAGCGAGGAGGGTGAAGGAGGAAATGGTCGTCCCCTCTTCCTTCAAGGGACTGCCCGTGCGGGAAATCTATCAAAATGCCTTCTTGGAGAAGACCAAGCTTCAGAAGATCACCCTCCCCGAAGGAATCACCCACATCGGAAAGCAGGCCTTCTATGGCTGCACCAACCTCACCGAGGTCGCCCTTCCTTCGACCTTGAAGGAAATCGGAGAATTGTCCTTCGCCCTTCTGCCTTACCTGGAATCCCTTTCCCTCCCGGAGGGATTGGAGAGGATCGGCGACTTGGCCTTCTATGGCGACGAGAGCCTGCAAAGCGCTGCTCTGCCTTCCTCCTTGAAGTGGATGGGTTCCAGCGTCTTCCTTTCCTGCGCCAAGCTTTCCTATTTGGAAGAAAACGGGGTCAAATACCTGGGGAACGAGGAAAACCCCCATCTATTGGCGTGGAAGCTTTCCCTCAGCGATGACCCGATCACCTCCGTCTCCCTGCACGCGGATACGGCTTTGATCGGCGCGTCCTTATTCGAGGGGGAGGAATCCCTCACCCGCGTTTCTTTGCCGGAGAACGTCGTCTCCATCGGCGACAGCGCCTTCCGGGATGCCCCGATTTCTTCGATCCTCATCGGAGGGAAGGTCGAGGAAATCGGCGATTACGCCTTCTCCGGCTGCTCCTCATTGACCTCTTGCACGATCCAAGGGAACGCCTTGAAAACCATCCACAGGGAGGCTTTCTCCGGCGCGCTCAACTTGCCTCAGCTCACCCTTCCCGACAGCGTCGAGTCGGTTTCCAGCTATGCTTTCTCCGAAGCCGGAACCGAATCCGCCCTCCAATACAACACCGATGGCAAAGGCGGGGCCTATTTGGGGAGTCAAAACAACCCTTACCTCGTGCTTTGCGGGCTGGCTTCCTCCTCTTCCTCCTTGACGATCAACCCCAACACGAAAGTGATCGCCGGGGCCTCTTTGATCGGCTCTTCCCTCTCCTCCTTGACGATCCCTGAGGGCGTTGTCTCCCTCGGCGACAGCGCTTTCTTCGGAATGGGCTCGCTTACGGAGATCGTCGTCCCCTCCAGCGTATCCCAGATGGGGGAGAGCCTCTTCGGGTCCTGCGAGAGCTTGAAGAAGATCGAATTGCGGAACGCCCCTGAGAAAATCGGCACCGGCTTCGCTTCCGATTGCCCCAAGCTGGAAAGCCTCAACATCCCTTCTAGCGTCCTCGAGATCGAGAGCCACATCCTGAACCGCTCCAAAGCCCTCAAAAGCATCGTCATCCCCAATAGCGTCCTCAAAATCGAGGCCCAAGCCTTCATGCCCGACGAGGAGAGCAACCTGCAGATCTTCCTCGAAGCCCCTTCGCGTCGGCCTTTGTTCGAGACGGGGTGGTACGTCGCCGCCGAGCCCCATTATCAAGGGGAGTGGCATTACGTCGATGGGGTCCCGACTTTGCTTTGAGTGAGAAAGAAAACGTTATGGCAAAAAAGAACCTCGCCCTCTTGCTGTCCCTCTTCGGCATCCTCCCAAGCTTGTTTTCCTGCGCTTCCGGGGATGGCCCGGACGCCTCCGCTTCCCAAACCGAGGAAAGCTCGCTGAAGGAGCAGGGGGAGGAATCCCTCCGCGGATTCGCCCAAACCCTCCAAGAGGCTCTGGACCTTGGGAAGGAAAAGACCTCTGGCTATTCCTTGGCCTTGGAGAAAGGCGCCTATTACAAAGGGAAGGCCACCAAAAAGGAAAGGGCCCTCTTCGAGGGGGGTGCCTATTCCGACGATTCCCTCTCCCTCTCCGCCAAAGGCGAGGTTTATTACGCCAACCAAGACGGCGGCTTCGACTTGGAGCAGGGGAATCAGGACTTCTACCACGAATACGGCTATCGCCACGGCCTTTTCCTCGACGCCTTCTATTGGATCGACGGGGCGGAGAAATCGATCAACTCCCTCCGGAGCAAAGGGATCGAGATGGAGGAAAAGGACGCCTTGTCCATCCTCCGCTCCGGAAGGCTTGACTTCTCTGGGGTCGACAACCAAGCCACCATCCTCTACCAAGGCGGCGTCTATTCCGGGGGGACGGAGTTCCTCTACCGGACCTATTTCGGCGAAGAAGGCCTTTTCCAAGGGCAGGAAGCCAAGGCCAACGCCTCCTCCCTAAGCCAGGGCGGCAGCATCGCTTTCTCCACCTATTTCGATGAGGCCGACGCCAACGACGACGTCTATCGGCGGGCCTTCGCCTTCGAGTTCACCTTCGCGGACGGGGTCCTCGTCGAGGCTTCTGGGAGCGAGGAGGACCGCTTGGTGTCCGCAGAGGGCGTTTCCGAAGCCATCGCCTCCTCCTTTTCCTTCCAACTGTCCAACCGCTACGAAGCCAAAAGCGCCTCCGGCGCGGACTTCGATCGTTTCTTCTATACGGACTACATCCCTTTCTTGGGCGAGAACCCCTATAGCGTCACCGAGGCCAATTCCTATTCCGTGGGCGCGCGGTATTTCGTCCAGATCGCGGAAGGCCGCCCCAACACAGCCATCCGGAACATCGATTCGATCCGCCTTCAATCCGCCACCCGGAACGGGGAAGAAGCCAAAGAAGGCGACTTCGCCTACGCGGAAGAGGACAACGCGATCACCTTCCTCCGCGGAGGGGAGTACGAATTGAGCTTCCTCTCCCGCGCCGGGATCAAGCGGAGCCTGTCGATCAGCCTTCCCGAAGACGCCTCGCTCTGAGGCGCCCTTTCCAACGAACAAGGAGTCTCAGCGATCTTATGAAAAAAACGAAAACCCTTCTTTTCCTCGCCCCTTTGCTTTTGCTCCCTTCCTGCTCCGGGGGCTTGCCCGAGGAATCTTCTTCTGAGGAACCAGCCTCCTCTTCCTTTGGCGCTTCCTCCTCCTTGCCTTCCTCCGAAAGCGAGGGAGGAAGCTCCGAAAGCGAGGGAGGAAGCTCCGAAAGCGAGGGAGGAAGCTCCGAAAGCGAAAGCGGGATCGGGGAGATCCTCCTTTCGCTGAAGAAGGGCTTCCGCCTGGAAACGGAAGCGGTGGAGGCCATCAAGGTTTTGGGCGGGAACGAGTCGGAGACGGTCTACTCTTCCTGCCAAGACTTCTATTCCTCCCCAAGCCGCTACCGGCAAATCGCCTATCAGCAAGATAGCGGCGGGAAACAGCCGAGCAAGGAATCCCTTCGCTTCGACGAGACCTATGTCGAAAGCCAGGGGAGCCTCGCCTTGCTTTCCCTTTCCCGGAACAACGAGGTCGAGCAGACCCCCATCAAAAGCAAGAAAGGGAACGACGTCCCTTGGGCTTCCGCAGGGCTGGAGAACCCATTCGCCTCACTGAAGGAGGAGGATTTCGAAAGCGTTGATGGCGGTTACCGTTATTCGGCCTCCCATTTCGCCTTCGAATCGAAGATTAAAAGCTTCTTCGCCGGCTATGGGGGATCGATCGGCAGCTTCGCTTCCCTGAGCCTGAAGAAAGAAGGGGACCTCATCGCCCTCTCCCTTGCCTTCGAGCCCTATACGGCGACGCTATTGGGGACGGTCGGGGCCAGCGTGACCAAAAGCTACACCGGGACCTTTCAAAGCTTCGGGGAGGAAGTCCCCCTTCCGACCCCGATCCAGAAAGAGGAGGACGGGGACTTCTCTTCCGCGATGGCGGACCTGCGGGCGCTCAATTTCAAGACCCATGTGAAGAACGAGGTCAAGAAATACAAAGACGGCCGCTTCTCCGACTCGGGGGAGACCGATGCCACGGCTTGCCCCGACAGTTTCTCCTACACCATCCAAAACGGGGGCAAAGTCACCGACGACGCGGCCTATATCCTCGATGCGAGCGGGGATTCCCAACGCCTCGTCCATTACCTCGGCTCCTCCTATTACGCCTCGGGGGAAGCCTCGAAGGCGAAGATCGAGGACTATTGGCCCGATTTCAAGATCTCAAGCGCCTTCTTCAATAAGGAGGGGAACGTCTATACCTTGGACCGCCAATATGCGGGCATGTTCCCAAATACTTCCCTCTTCACCCCCTTCCTTTCCGATACCATCGGCAACCTCACCATCACCCTGGAGGAAGGGAAAGTGACCATCCAAAACGTCAACGATGGCTATGGGACCTCCTCCAATTTCGGGAACCGGCACACCATCGAATATTCTTCCTTCGGCTCCGCCTCCTCCTTCGACAAAAGCAAAGCCCTCTACGATTGCTCTTCCCTGCCGTGGAAGCAGATGATCCGCGACGAAGAGGCCTATTCGGAATTCTCGAAGTCCTTGGGCGGGTCTTCGGCCATCTCCCTCATCCCGGTCTTCGGCGGGGTCTATAGCGAGCCTAAGCTCATCGAAAACGGGGTTTATTACCTCTACGTCAGCCTCCCCAGCGAAGAAAAGAGCCGCTCCTTCGTCGACTCCTATTCCGCCAAATTGCTCGCAAGCGGCTTCCAAAAAGCCTCCTCCTCGGGCGAGGTCACCTACCAAAAGGCGATCGATGGGCAGAAAACCCTCGTCCTGGACGTCTACTCGTTCCAAGACGGCGCCTCTTACGACGCCGGGATCCTCATCGGCGTGAACGAAAACGCCTAATGCGGAGGATCCCTCCTCCCCCCAGAGGATGCGCCTTCGAAATACAGGCGCTTAAAAAGTGAAGAAGAAGGGCGAAGAGCAATGCACGTAGCCCTTCTTTTTGATTTATAATCAAAGAACCTATGAAAAAGAAAAACTCGGTTCTGAAATATAGCCCCAACCTCGTCAAGAACGCCTTCGCGATCGCCTTCGCTTTGTTTTGTCTCCTCGTTCTGCTTTCCCCTTCCACCCACATGGGCTTTCTGTCCTACCCCTTCGTCTTCCTCTTCGGGGGGTTTGGCCTGTACGTGTTCTTTTCCTTCTTCCTCGTCCTCTCCCTCCTTTTCCCTTTCCGGAAGAAAATCCCCTCGCTGAAGAAACGCTATTCCTTCGCCTTGGCCATCCTTTTGCTTGGCATGGGGGTGCTTCTAGAGACCCTTGCCTATGGGCAGGCGCTGGATGCGGGGGATCCCCTTCTGTTCTTGGATGAGCTGAACGCTTCCTTCCAAGAAGGCGGCTTCGCCTTGATCGCAAACCCCAAGCTCCTCGGCGGGTTTCCCTGCTATGAGCTTTCCGGGGTTTTGTCGATCCCCGGGCTTTTCCTCCCTTACCTGGTTTCGGGGCTTTTGCTTTTCTCCGCCTTGGCCCTCGCTTTCTCCCCTTTGCTGAAGAAAGCCTTCTTCGCCATCCGGGCAAAAATCAAGATCGCCTCGAGCAAACGCCCCGAGGAAAAGGAAAGGAAGAGGGCGAGGAAACGCTCCAAGCAGCAGGAAGGCATCGAAGTGGGGGAGGAGGATCCCAACGCGGACTTCCACGCCAAGAAGATCCCGCCCGCGAGCGAAAAGGACCGCCGGGAGTTCTTGGAACAGGAAAAAGGCGAATTGGAGCGGTGGGAGTTCTGCCCCTCGAGCTCTTTGCCCTTCTCTTCGCGCAAGCAGCTGCGCGAAGAGCCCCATGAGGAAGAAGAAAAGCCTTCCCCTTCCTTCCCCGCCTCCCCGAAGACGATCAACCGCGCCTTCCGCAGCGACGAGCTTCAGGAAGCTTCTTTCCCCTTCCCCGATCTAGCCAGGGAAGCAGAGAGGCAAAGCGAGCCCCCTTCCTCTCCCGCCCCTTCGCCCATCCCTTCCCCCGAAGAATCCCCCGCCCTCTCTGAGCCCCTTTCCCCGGCCCCTTCTCCCCTTGAATCCAGGGAGGAGCCATCCCTTTCCCCGGCCTTGTCCTCCTTCCCGGGATTTGAGAAGCCGGAGGAAAGCGCGCCGAAGAAGGAGGAGGAACCCATCGAAGCCCCTTCCCCCTCCAAGCAAGTTCCTCCCCCCGAGATGAAGCCCGCGCAGCCTTCCCCGGCTTTGAACCCTCTTTTGAGCCAGCCTAAGCATAGCCCCGCCGAGGTGGGGGAAGAAGCAACGGAGCTCCCGCCTTACGTTTTCCCCGACGCCTCTTTGCTCCAAAGCGTGCAAGAGGATCCCGCGAAAGCGCAGGAAAGGGAAGAGGAAGCCCGGAGGAACATGGAGATCATCAATGAAACCCTGTCCGCTTTCTCCGCCGGGGCAAGGGCGGTTTCCTACAAAATCGGCCCCTCCGTCACCCGCTTCGACGTCCAAGTCGATCCCAACGTCCAAGTCAACTCGCTTTACAAATACGAAACCGACATCTCCGTCCATCTGGCCGGCCTGCCGACCCGTTACGTCCCCATCATCCCCGGGAAAACGACCTCGGGGTTCGAGGTGGGGAACCGCAAAAGGGAGATGGTCAGCTTCAAAGAGGTCTTCGAAGCCCTCCCCAAAGGACCGGAGCACAACCTCTGCTTCCCCTTTGGGAAATCCATCGACGGGAACGTGGTCTCGGGCGATCTTTCCGCCTGTCGCCACATGCTCGTGGCCGGAACGACGGGGTCTGGGAAATCCGTCTTCATGCACGGCATTTTGCTTTCGCTCCTGATGAGGAACCGCCCCGAGGACCTCAAGCTCATCCTGGTCGACCCCAAAAGCGTCGAATTCGTCGCCTATGAGGATCTGCCGAACCTCCTTTGCCCGATCATCACCCAGCCTTCTCAGGCCAAAGTCGCTTTGGATAAGCTGGCCAAGCTGATGGACAAGCGCTTCGCCCTCTTCTCCAAAGCCCATTGCCGCGACATCCGCTCCTATAACGATTACTACGCCGCCCAGCACCACAAAAAGCGCGTTCCCTATATCGTCGTCGTGGTCGATGAATACGCCGATTTGGCGATGCAGTGCAAGGAAATCGAGGGCCCGATCCAGCGCCTAGGACAAAAAGCCCGCGCCGCCGGCATCCATTTGATCATCGCCACCCAAAGGCCGGATGCCAACACCATCTCCGGAACCATCAAATCCAATTTGCCCACCACGGTTTGCTTGATGGTCAAGGACTCGACCGCCTCCATGGTCTGCTTGAAGCAGAAGGGCGGGGAGCAGCTGCTCGACCACGGCGATATGCTCGTCGACTGCTCCTCCTTGGGGAAGGAATTGGTCCGCTGCCAAGGGTGCTTCGTGGATGAGCACACCGACCTGGCCGCCGTCCCCGATTTCATCCGCTCGCAGATGCCCCCTTCCTACGACCCCGAATTCCTCGACCTCGAGGAAGCCCCGCTGGTGGATTCTTCCCCGACCATCGAAGCCCCCTCCACCGCGGAGCTGAGGGCGATGGGCGACGAGGAGAAATACCAGCAGATCAAATCGATCATCATGACCCAGGAATCGACTTCGATCTCCTCGATCCAACGCAACTTCGGCGTCGGATTCCCGCGCGCCGGAAGGATCGTCGCCCGGCTGCAGAAGGAGGGTATCATCGCCGCCCAAAGCGACGCCAACGGCTCCTCCAAAGGGCTCAAGGTCCTCGTCCGCGTCGATCCGAATCCCGGCGGAGTCGATAACGGATCGACGCCCGGATCGCGCTCTTCCGCCTCCACCTCCTACAGCGAGGAATGACTTCTATGAAAGACACCTATTTCCATGCGAAGCTGATCTCCTTCGAGAAGATCCGCCTCATCTGCTTTTCCTCCCTCCCTTTCGATCCGCATCGGTATGAGTTCCGGTGCGAGGGCAAGAAGATCCTCGTCTCCCTGGAAAGGCTCAATTCCGTCTCCGGGATCTCGATCGCCGACTTCGCCCTCCCATCCCCTTTGAAGCTCGGGCATGAGTATACGGTTTTGATCCCGGGGTTCGGGACCATCCCCGTCGATGTGGACGACGCCTCCACCTTCCCGGAGTTCGATTCCCTTTATTCCTGCCCGGAAGAGGTGCTTGGCGCTTCCTATTCGCCGGAGAGGACGCTTTTCTCCCTTTGGGCGCCTTTGGCGAGCGCTTGCTTCCTCAAAGCCCGCTTCA
>ERZ808240.903-NODE-903-length-37861-cov-12.052002_pt1 | contig 37861 bp, 36 predicted proteins | sample MGYA00521084_ERZ808240 | MGnify/ENA primary metagenome ERZ808240 (study PRJEB31516, sample SAMN03275571) | gut metagenome | biome: mammalia-associated habitat; material: feces | host: Papio cynocephalus | place: Kenya | collected 2012-08-06 ... | reverse complement strand
AACTGCTACAATTATAAAACATGCCATCCATATTTGTCACTTTTGATGTATTAAAGTTACTTAAATCCAAACTTGTCAATTTTGTACAGTCACTAAACATATGATACATACTTGTCACATTTGATGTATCAAAGTTATTTAAACCCAAAGTTGTTAAACTGCTACAACTATGAAACATATCTCCCATATTTGTAACATTAGATGTATTAAAACTACTTAAATCCAAACTTATTAAACTGCTACAATTATAAAACATGCCATCCATATTTGTCACTTTTGATGTATTAAATTTGCTTATATCCAGACTTTTCAAATTTCCACAAAGAAAAAACAAATCACTCATATCAGTAACATTTGATGTATTAAAACTTGTTATGTCCAAACTTGTTAGACTGCTACAACATAAGAACATACTTCTCATATTTGTAACATTAGATGTATTAAAACTACTTAAATTCAAACTTGTTAAACTGCTACAATATAAAAACATACCACTCATATTTGTAACATTAGATGTATTAAAACTGCTTAAATCCAAACTTGTTAAACTGCTACAATCAGAAAACATGCCATCCATTTTTGTTACTTTTGATGTATCAAAATTGCTCAAGTCCAAACTTGTTAAACTTTCACAATAATAAAACATCCTACTCATGTCTGTCACTTTTGATGTATCAAACTTACTTACATCCAAAGTTGTTAATTGGCTACCATGGGCATAAAACATATAAGCACTATTTTGTGGCAAAACAATTTTATTTCCAATTTTTGAATAAACAACAATATCGTACATACTATTTGAATTTAATGTACAATATGCAACATAGGAATCATTTATTTGTTTTGATGAAGGATTGTACCCTACATTAACTAATTTTGTATCACTACTCGTTTCTGTTGGTTTTTCAGTTGTAAATTCTATTGAGTTAAATTTGCCAGCCTCAGATTTTAATTGGCTAGCAATATAATATGTAAAATTACTCTCGAAATATCCATTACTATTATACAATTCGGGAACGGCGTAAGAAAACTCACCCGAGATATTGTATGTTATGCTTGTTGATGCATAAACACCCATAAATGCTCCGGCTGAGATAAAACACAAAGATATTATGAATAAAAATATAGTTAGTTTTTCTTTCATAAAATATTACCTTTCGCAATAAATTATACAATACCCCCCCCCCCTATGTCAATTTTTTTATTGTTATTTTTGGGATTTCCTATTTTTTTATTCAATATGGTTGAGATTTCTCCAAGATGGTCTACGAAGTGTGTGTCGAAATGACAATAAATATATAAAATAGTCATTTCGACCATCGCTTCCCTGACGGGCAAGGGAGAAATCTCATCCGCTTAAAGATGTTGGGATTTCTCCAAAGCGAATCCTTGAAACAAAGTCAAAATGGCAAAGTGTAAATAATTTTATGGAGCATTGCATAAAATATAAAAAGGTAAAATATGAAAACAAAAACAATTGTATTAACCGGGGGCGGAACTGCCGGACACATAATGCCAAACATCGCACTGCTTGATGAACTAAAAAAACATTTTGATAAAATATATTACATAGGGACATCTGGAATGGAAAAAAATATTGTAAAAAAGTACAATATTCCTTTTTATGAAATAACAGCAAGTAAATTTACAAGAAAATTATCTTTCAAATTATTTGCACTTCCTTTTAAGTTATTAAAAAGTATAAGTGAAGCAAAGAAAATCCTAAAACAGCTAAATGTTGATGTAATATTTTCAAAAGGTGGATATGTTTCTGTTCCCGTGGCAATTGCCGGCAAAAAACTAGGTATTCCCGTTGTAACACATGAAAGTGATTTAAGTATGGGGCTTGCAAACAAAATTATCTCAAAATATGCTAAAAAAGTTTGTGTAAGTTTTTCTATTACAGCAAATAAAAATAAAAAATGTGTTTTCACTGGCTCGCCTATAAGAAAAGATATTTTTGAAGGGAAAAAACATAATGTTTTGAGAGAATGTAATTTTGACACAAACAAACCTAATTTGCTTTTTATTGGTGGAAGCTTGGGTGCAAAAGCAATAAACGATTTTGTTACAGAGTATATTGACAAATTAACTCAAAAATATAACATTATTCAAATTGCAGGTAAGAATTCAAATGAAATTAACAAAAAAAATTATAGAAAAATTAGATTTGCAAACAACATTCAAGACTATTTTTCGGCCAGTGATATAGTTATTTCTCGTAGTGGAGCAAATACAATTTTTGAGTTATGCTCAATTGCAAAACCAATGATTTTGATTCCACTCCCAAAGGGTAATTCTAGGGGTGACCAAGTTGAAAATGCGAAATATTTTCAATATAATAATTTGGCATATGTTCTGCCCCAAGAAAAATTGAATTATACAAACCTTGTTTGTGAAATTGAAAAGACTTTGAAAAATAAAGAGAAATTACAACAAAATATGCAAAAATTAGATATAAAAAATGCCAACAAAAAAATTGTTGACATAATACTAGAATATTGCAAATAGGTTGAGCGTTTGTTTTATAAGGATGAGATTTTTCCATAATAGTCTACGAAGTTAGGGTCGAAATGACTATTGAAAAATGCAAAATTGGCATATTCTAGGCTCGCATAAAAAAACCGGCAGGAGTTTGCTTAACGCAAATGACTGTCGGTTTTTTTATGCAGTAAACAACGAAGATGCCCATAATTTTGCATTTTTTAGTTGTTGTCTGCAGACTTAATCTTTGCAGCTTTACCAGTTAAATCTCTAACATAGTAAAGTTTTGCTCTTCTTGGTGAGCCTTTTCTTACAACATCAACATGATCAACAAGTGGAGAATGAAGAGGGAATGTTCTCTCAACACCAACACCATAAGAAATTTTTCTAACTGTGAAAGATTCACGAACGCTACCGTTTTTTCTTGCGATAACTACGCCTTCAAAGGCTTGTAATCTTTGCTTGTCACCTTCTTTAATTTTTACCCATACTTTTACGGTATCGCCAACATTAAATTTTGGTGCATCATCTTTCAAATTTTCTTTTTCGATAATGTCTATAATATTCATTGACTTTTCCTCCTATATTATATTCCCAAGTGTTCTTATCTCACATAAAAAAGACAGCGGACCACCCGAAGTCTAAAATAATATAACATATAATATTGATTTAAGCAAGTATAATTTTAAAATACTTTTATGTTTTTACAAAAAAAGTAGTCTATTCATTGACTACTTTCTTTTCTTCAGTTTTTGGTTCTTCTGGCTTTCTTATTATGGTTGGTTTTTGGTTATTATTGATAACATTTTCATCAATAACTATTTTTTCAATATCATGCTCACTTGGTACATCGTACATTAGTTCAAGCATTTTGTCTTCCATAATAGTTCTAAGACCTCTTGCACCAGTTTTTAATTTCATTGCTTTTTGGCTTACTGCTCTTATTGCTTCTGGCTTTATTTCCAAATCAATATTCTCCATATCAAACATCTTTTCGTATTGTTTTACAATGGCATTTCTTGGTTTTGTCATTATGTCAACAAGTGCATCTTCTGTTAGGTCATTAAGTCCAACAACAACAGGAAGTCTGCCAACAAATTCAGGAATTAAACCATATTTTATCAAATCGTGTGGTTGAAGTTCCTTAATCATTTTTGTTGTGTCATTATCAAACTTTGTTACTTGAGCATTAAAGCCAAGTGATGTTTGGTTTAGTCTGCTTTCAATAACTTTGTCAAGTCCAACAAACGCCCCACCACAAATAAACAAAATGTTTGTTGTGTCGATTTGGATATTTTCTTGTTGTGGATGTTTTCTTCCGCCTTGTGGTGGAACAGATGCGACTGTGCTTTCCAAGATTTTTAATAGTGCTTGTTGAACACCCTCGCCTGAAACATCACGAGTTATTGAAACATTTTCGCCTTTTTTTGCAATTTTGTCGATTTCATCAACATAAATTATTCCCCTTTCAGCTTTCTTTATGTCATAGTCTGCATTTTGAATCAATTTTAACAAAATGTTTTCAACATCATCTCCAACATAGCCTGCTTGAGTTAATGTTGTTGCATCGGCTGTTGCAAAAGGGACTTTTAGTATTCTTGCAAGAGTTTTTGCAAGAAGAGTTTTTCCGCAACCTGTTGGCCCAACCATCAAAATATTTGACTTGTCTAGTTCAATAAAGTTTGCGTCTTTGTTTTGTTTGCCTTCATTGTTATAGTTAATACGTTTGTAATGGTTGTAAACAGCAACAGACAAAACTTTTTTGGCTTCATCTTGACCTACAATATATTCATCAAGTTGTTCCTTTATTTCTTTTGGAGTTGGCAAGTCAATATGTTCGTATGCTGATGATGTTTGAGTGTCTTTTATTATATCTTTGCAAATATCAACGCATTCATCACAAATATAGCAATCGCCTGTTGGGTTTGCAATCAATTTTTTTGCTACTCTTTGAGATTTTCCACAAAACGAACAAACCATTTCTTGTGTGTCATTATCTTTCATAAATGCCTCCTAGTTTACTTGTTTTCTTGTTGTAAAAATTTTGTCCACTAACCCGTATTTTAATGCTTCTTCTGCAGTCATATAAAAATCTCTGTCTGTATCTTTTGATACTTTTTCAAGGCTTTGACCTGTTCTTTCGCTTAAAATATTGTTAATGTTTTGTTTTATTTTTAAAATTTGTTTTGCACGAATTTCAATATCGCTTGCTTGACCTTGTGCACCACCCAGTGGTTGATGAATCATAATTTCGCTGTTTGGCAAAGCAAATCTTTTGCCTTTTGTTCCACTTGCAAGCAAGAACGCACCCATTGAAGCAGCAAGTCCAACACAAATTGTTGAAACATCGCATTTAACATAGTTCATTGTGTCATAAATTGCCATTCCTGCACTAACTGAACCACCCGGGCTGTTTATATATACAGCGATATCTTTTTCTGGGTCCTTTCCTTCAAGATAAATAAGTTGTGCAACAACACTGTTTGCAGTTTCATCTGTTATTTCACCCGAAATAAAAATGATTCTATCTTCCAAAAGTCTTGAGTAAATATCATATGACCTTTCGCCTTTGCTTGTTTGGTCAACTACCATTGGTATAAGCATAATGTTCCCCTTTTTTTGTTTTATAAACAAAACTTGCCGAGTTATTTTTGATTTTCTCGGCAGTTTGATTTTTTATTAAATTAATTTATTATTTTCTGTTAATAACTTGAGAAGTTTGTTCATCAAAATATCGTTTTTAAAGTAAGCAATATTTCTTTCTCCCAAAGTCTTTTTGTATTCGTCCAAAGACTTTTTATACTTGTCTGCCATTTCACTAAGTTTTTTGTCAAGTTCTTCATCAGTTACATCAAGTTTTTCTTGCTTTACGATTTCTTCAAGAACAAGTCTTGTTTTTACAGTTTCTTTTGCTTGTTCTCTTCTTTCATCTCTCAAATCTTTTTCTGTCATATTCATTTGAGTTAAATAGTCTTCAAGTTTGAATCCTTGGTAACTTAATCTTGTTGCAAAATCTTGGATGAACATATCAAGTTGATTTTCTACCATTACTTCTGGAATTTCAACTTCGCTTGCTTTTACGATTGCTTCAATAATGTTATTTTCGTCTTCTCTCTTTAATCTTGCGTCAAGATTTTCTTGCAAGTGTTTTTTGATGTCTGCTTTGTATTCTGCCAATGTTTCAAATTCAGAAACGTTTGAAGCAAATTCATCATCAACATCTGGCAATACTTTTTCTTCTACCTTGTGGAGTTTTACTTTAAATACTGCTGGTTTGCCTTTTAATTCTTCACTAAAGTATTCTTGTGGGAAAGTTACCTTTACATCTTTTTCTTCATTAACTTTCATACCAACAACTTGGTCTTCAAAACCTTCAATAAATGTGTGTGAACCAAGTTTTAGACGATAGTTCTCTGCCTTTCCGCCTTCAAATTCTTTTCCATTTACAAAACCTGTAAAGTCGATTACAACATAGTCGCCATCACGAGCTTCTCTTTCAACTTCAACATATCTTGCTTGACGTTCACGTGCTTGATTTATTTCTTTTTCAACTTGTTCGTCTTTTACTTCGCCTGTTGCTTTCTTTATTTCAAGACCTTTATATGCTCCAAGTTTTACATCTGGAATTGATTGTACTGTTGCAACCAAAACAATGCCATTATCGTCAAACTTGTCAATTCTTATTTCTGGATTTGCAACTGGAACAATTTCCGTTTCTTTTGCTAGAGCATCACTATATTCATGAGAAAATAAATGATCAATTGCGTCATCATAGAAAACTGTTGAGCCATAATTTTTTTCAATCATTGCTCTGGGTGCTTTGCCTTTTCTGAAACCTTCTATATTAAATTTACCTTTGTTTTCTTCATATGAATGTTCAACATACTTTTCAAATTCATCTTTTGAAACTGTGATTGTGATTTCATACATATTTTTATCTAATTTTTTTGATGTGTACATTATAAAATTTTCTCCTTTCTAAAAAAACCAACTGATTATAACACAACTTTAAATTTTAATCAATCATTTTAACTATACCAATTATATTTGTTAAGTCAAGCAAGTATGACATAATTATTTCTTTATTAAAAGAAAACAAACCTAGGCAAAATGTCTAAGTTTGTTCTTTTTTGGATTTTGATATTACATTGGGTTTGTGAATTGCAATACTACCAAAAGTAGAACAACTACAACTGATACCCAATATGCCACCCACCACCATGGGCTTCTTTTTCCTCTAACAAAATTAAAAGCATATACCATTGTTACAATATAAGCCAAAATTTCGCCAACTTTTTGTATCACTCCTGTTACACTTGCTGTAACACCAAAAACTCCTAATAATCTTGCAAGGAGTAATGCAAAAGCAACCATACAAAGTCCAAGGAATGCTAGCATACTCATAAACTTTTTCATAAATCTCGCTCCTTTTTAATTTACTCTACTATATTATTATTTTTTTTAGGTTTTTGCAACTTTTTTGCGTAGTTTATCCAAAACATCTTCAAAATAGTCAGGAAGTGGACAAGTGAACTCCACCCTTTTGTTATCACTTGGGCGATTAAGTTCAATTTTATATGCATGCAAAAGTTGACCATTAAGTTTGAACTTGTCCTTCACACCATATGTTTTGTCGCCAACAATTGGGTGATGGATATATTTTGAATGCACACGAATTTGATGTGTTCTCCCTGTATCCAATATAAATTCAACCAAGGTATAGTCACCAAACCTTTCTTTTACTATATAGTGTGTTATTGCAATTTTGCCTTCTGTGTCTGGGCAAACTGCCATTTGCTTTCTGTCTTTTTTGCTTCTATCAATATGGGTTGTTATTGTACCATTATCTTCTTTAAAATTTCCAACACATAGTGCCAAGTAGTGTCTATGGCAATTTTTTGTTTCAATTTGTTTTGACAAATTTAAGTGGGCTTTATCATTTTTTGCAACAAGCAAAAGTCCTGATGTATCTTTGTCGATTCTATGCACAATACCCGGTCTAACTACACCGTTTATAGTGCTCAAATTTTTTAGATGATAAAGCAATGCATTTACAAGAGTTCCGCTTTCATTTCCGTTTGCAGGATGAACAACAAGACCTTGTGGTTTGTTTATAACGGCAAAGTCGTCATCTTCATAAATTATATCAAGGTCTATATCTTCGGGGCTTAAATTAAGTGTTTTGGGCTCTTGTTTGTTGATTATTACAACATCGTTTTCTTTTAATTTTTCGCCACTTTTGACTATTTTCTCATTCAGCAAAATGTCGCCACCCTCTATCAGTGTTTTGATATATGAACGAGTAAGTTCTGGCATCTTTTCGCAAACAAACATATCAAGGCGTTTATTCTTATCTTGAGCGGTTGTTATAATTTTAGTTTGTTCCATTAGTATTATCCTTTTTCTTTGAGAAAATCTTTGCATCAAAAAACAAAATATAAATAACCAGCAAGGCAACACCAACACACAAACAAGCATCGGCAATATTAAAAGTGAAACTAAAAATGCTCATTCGAATAAAATCACGAACATATCCTAAAAAAACTCTATCAATTAGGTTACCAATTGCACCACCAAAGATTAACCCCATTGAAAAACAGTATAAAATTGATTTTTTCTTATAAAACCAATTAAATGCAAAAAGTCCCAAAATAACTAATAAAGTCACAATGATAAGACCCATTGTTTTGCCTGCAAAAATGCCATATGCTGCTCCAATATTATGCACCGACTCAAAGCGTAAAAAATTGCCCAAAAACTCTATTGTTTTTTGGTCAGTGAGTATTTTTGAAAGCTGGTCAACAAAAATACAAACAGAGAGTATCAGTGTTGTTATGAGCCCATATTTTATTTTGTGTATTATTGATTTTTTCACTCTTCACTCACATTTGGATAAAATATAAAAGTTTTATCGCCGTTCCTTTTTATTTTTCCATTAAGGACATATATTGCACCACTCAAAAAGTCCAATGCCCTTGTATAGTTTGCAGAATCAAAGTCCTGCAAATTTACACTTACAACTTCGTCATTTTTAAGCAGGTTCACTATATCTTGAATTTCAACCTGTGTTTGTGGTCTAAACTCTTTTACTTCTTCATTTTGTGGAATATTTGTTAAATCATATTCGGCTTTGTTTGACACATTTTCTTTTGTTTCATGTTGTTCTACATTTTGTTTTTTGGAATCACTTTCAAATCCAAGTGACTTCATTAGTCCATTAAAAAATCCCATAATAAACTCCTATTGTAACTTTTCTGCAAGTGTGCTTAAAGTTATAAAATCTTCTTGTGTAAGTTTGCCCAAATGCACTTTTTTGGCTTTATTAAAAGCGCTTAATATTTCTTTTGAAAGCATATGCCCTTTATCAGTTAATGTTATTTTGTATTTCTTTATGGTTTTGCCCAATTTTTTTACATAGCCTTCTTTTTTCAGTTTCTTTACAACTCTTGTTGTTATTGCACCATCGTTATCTACATTTGCATTTAGTTCTTTTATTGTCATATCGCCATAGCAAGATAGAGCCATGATATAAACAGCATGTTGCATTGAAATATCATATGGCAAAAGGTATTCATTTATTTCTTCTGTAATCTTTTTTAATTTTATCCTGTATGTTAAAAACATATCGCAAATTTTTTCGTATGTTAGCATAATTTCCCTTTTTGTCTAATGTTATCACAAAACAATAGAAAAATCAAAAAAATATATTAAAAAATAAATAAAAAACGAACAAAACCCCTTGAAATTTGCAAAAAAGTGTGATAATATGTCCGCTCGTATAAATTAAAAGGAGTAGATATGAACCAATTATTATTTATTGGATTGTTTGTTTTATGTCAACTTGTGAATGTTATTTTGGCAACAATAAAGAGTGTTGTCACAATAAAAGGTACAAAAATTGTTGCATCAATTTTTAGTGCAGTAAACTATGGGTTCAACACATTTATCATAAAAGCAATTGCAGATGTTGAATTGTATGTTGCAGTTATTGTAACAGTTATATGCAATCTTGTTGGAGTTTATGTTGGACTTTGGATAACTGAAAAATTGAGAAAAGAACAACTTTGGAAAATAACTGTAACAGTTCCAACTGAAAACTTGGCAGATTTTAAAAAAGACCTTAAAGATAATGACATAGATTTTATTGCTTATGAAACAAGCTGGAAAGATTACAAAGTTGTTGATGTCTTCTCAAAGCACAAATCGACAAGCAAAGTTATTAAAGACATTTTCAAACATTACGACGTAAAATACACAATCAGCGCAAACAGTGCAAGATTATAGAAAATAGCAACCAACAAAAATTGATTGCTATTTTTTTATAAAAGCAGTTGCAATAAAAAAATTTTTATGATATTATACATAGGACTTAATAAGCCGATGTGGCGAAATGGTAGACGCACAAGACTCAAAATCTTGCGAGGGCAACTTCATGACGGTTCGAGTCCGTCCATCGGCACCAAACTAAAATGCAATAGGTTTCCCTATTGTATTTTTTCATTATCTACATTTATAAAAGTGTCTTTTGCCAAGTCAACATAAAACTTATCAAGTTCACCAACATTTACCCAATTATCCAAAATTTTGTCTATTGTGCTACCTGCAAGTCTTGGCCTGTATGACCTTTGCATAGATAGTGCACTTGTCAAATCACAAATTTGCAAAATTCTATCTAACTTTGTGATTTCATCACCTTTTAGACCTTGTGGGTAACCGGTTCTATTAAGTTTTTCATGATGATGATATGCAATTTTAAAGATATCATCATCAACCTTTCCTTCAAGATATTTCTTTGTGCCCGCAATATGTCCGAGTCTGATTTGTGTTAAATCTTCAGGTGTGCATTTTGGTTTTTCAAGTAAATTAATATCTAGGTCAATTTTTCCAACATCATGCATAAGCCCTGCTGTGTAAAGTTTTATCAAATCTTGTTTGTTTAATTTTAACTTTGTTCCCAAAACAAGTGCTTTGTTTGCAACATCAACACTATGAGTATATGTTTCCATGGAAAAGTTCTTTATTTTTTCAAGCATACCCAAAACATACTCTTTACAATCATCTTTTATATATTCATTTTTTATACTATAATCATTATCCATATTTATCAATTACTCACAATATTTTCATTTATAAGATCATTATAATTTAGTGTATTTGACTTGTCAATACTTGGACTATAAAATTATATTGATAATTTTTCCCGGAATAAATATAACTTTCTTTGGAGTGCTTAAATCATATGATACAAATCTTGAATCTGTTTTGATTTTTTCAAGCATTTGTTCTTGATTAACATTTCTTGAAACCAAAATTGTCCCTTTCATCTTTCCATTTATTTGGACTGGAAAATTGATTTCATCCTTAAATGTTTTTGCCTCATCATATTCTGGAAATTTTTCATCAAGAATATCTGCCTTGAACACTCTTTCATATATTTCACTTGTAATATGTGGTGCAAGTGGATTTAACACAATCAAGAATTGTCGTAATTCTTCTTTTGTTATGAACCCATCTTCCTTTATTTTCTTTATAAAAATCATACAAGCAGAAATTGCTGTGTTAAGTTTAAGGTTTTCATAGTCATCACTTACTTTTTTAATTAAAGCATTAAGTTCAACTTCGTGTTCTTTTGAAACGCCATCACCATTTATCATATCTTGCAACTTCCAAACTTTATCCAAGAAAGAAACAATGCCTTCAATTCCAGCAAAAGTCCACATACAGTTATCTTCATATCCTGCCAAAAAGTGCAAGTGCATTCTTGCAACATCTGCACCATACTTATCAATAACTTCAAGTGGAGAAACGCCATTTACTGACGATTTGCTCATTTTTTTACCTTCACTATCTAAAATGAGTCCACTTCCCATTTTCCTTACAAATGGATCACGAGTTGGGACTGCACCAATCTCATACAAGAAATTTTGCCAAAAAAATGCATACAAAACGTGTCTTGTGATATGTTCAGTTCCACCAGTATAACAGTCAACACTTCCCCAGTACTTCAATTTGTCAAAATCTGCTAATTTTTCGTTATTGTGTGGGTCGCAATATCTAAGCCAATACCATGATGACCCTGCCCAGTTTGGCATTGTATCAGTTTCTCTTCTTGCCTTTCCACCACACTTTGGGCAAGTTGTGTTTACAAAACTATCAATTTTTGAAAGTGGTGAATCGCCTTTTTCATTTGGTAAATAATCATCAGTTTCTGGAAGCATCAATGGCAAATCTTTTTCATTAAGTGGAACAACTCCACATTTGTCACAAAATACAACTGGGAATGGTTCTCCCCAATATCTTTGACGATTGAATGGCCAATCTTGCATTTTATAATTGATAACTTTTTTACCATAACCTTTATTTATAACCATTTCAGCAATTTTCTTTTTTGCTTCACGAACAGGAAGACCTGAAAACTCGCCAGAATTAAGCATCTTGCTGTTCTTTTCCAAGTATTCCAACTTTTCTACAGCATTTTTTGAAACATCGCCTTCAATTACCTGAATTTTTGGGATATTGAATAGTTCGGCAAACTCATAATCTCTTTGGTCATGGCTTGGAACTGCCATAACTGCACCTGTACCATATCCACATAGTACAAAATCAGCAAGATAAACTGGAACTTTTGCTTTTGTTACAGGGTTTATTGCATAAACACCTTTAAGTTCGCAACCAGTTTTGTTCTTAACTTGACTAATACGGTCAAATTCACTCTTGAGTGCTGTCTTTTCTTGATATTCTTTCACCTGCTCAATATTTTTTATATTTTTTGCTAATTTTTCAACCAAATCATGTTCTGGTGCAAGAACAACAAATGTTATTCCATAAACCGTTTCAATGCAAGTTGTGAAAATTTTTAAATCTTCAATCTTATTGTTATCATCATCAACCAAATCAAGATTTAGTTCAATCCCTTCACTTTTCCCTATCCAGTTGCGTTGGGCTTCCTTTAAGTTTTCTGCCATTTCAATACGGTCAACATTGCCAAGCAATTTGTCGGCATATTCACGCATTTTTAAGAACCAAACATCACGATTTACTTGCAGCACATCACTGCCACAACGATCACACTTTCCGCCTTGGCTATCTTCATTTGAAAGTACAGTTTCACATTTTGGGCAAAAGTTTACATAACCTTTTTTCTTGTATGCTTTACCATTTTTGAGAAGTTGCAAAAATATCCATTGTGTCCATTTGTAATAATCTGGGTCACTTGTGCAAAAGCTACGAGAATAATCAAAAGATAGACCAATCTTTTTTGATTGTTCCATTGCATTTTTCATTCCATCTTCAACAAACTTTCTTGGGTTTATTCCTCTTTTTATTGCAGCATTTTCTGCAGGAAGACCAAAAGAATCGCCCCCAATTGGGAACAAAACGTTATAACCTTTTAACCTTTTGTATCTTGCAAGTGCATCAGCTGGGACTGTTCCCTTAAGGTGTCCCATATGAAGATTTCCACTAATATTAAAAAATTCATACAAAACATAATATTTGGGCTTTGTTGGATGAAAATCAACTGCTTTTAATCTTTCATCAGTTGCCCACCTATCCTGCCATTTTTTCTCTATTGATTTAAAATCATAAACTGCCATAAATTATTACTCCATAAAATCAAGTTATTTTAACATACAAAAAAAATTTATGCAATTAAATATATAACACAAGTGTCAACAATTTTTGCATAAAAAAATCTCACGACCATAGTGAGATATTTTTAGTTTGGATAATAGTCAAAGATAAATGATATATTGTAACTAAAATTATTATTTCCCGCATTGATACCATCCAAGGAATAAATAATTTGTCCGAATTCATTTTGTCCACTTTGAACCAAATTTGCATTTGTTTGTTTTTCAGTTATACTGATGACAGATTTTTTTGTTTCAAGATAAACTTGTTCACTTGACGCAAATGAATAGCAAGCATCAACACTAAACATAATCATAAATTTTGTTCCTGTGTTAACTGACAAATCATTATTGAATTTTATTTCATTATTTTTGTTCTTTATGGCATAAACAGGAGAAGTTAATGTTTGCAAATCATCACCATCAACTGAAATATTTATTTGATTAATTTTTAAACAATGTTCACCGGTCGAATTTTTGAATAAATAATTTTCTTGAACACTTGCAATACTAGTTGGCATTATATTGATTTTTGAAAGACTTAAAGTTCCATTAAGATTTTCAATTTTTGTTGCCTCAAAAATAATTCCACTTTGAGATTTTGTTAACGTTACACTTTTGGGCGAGAAAATGTATCCCGATTTTTCCGCAAAAATTGTTACTGAATTTGAATATTCTTCAAAAGAGAAATTCCCGTCAGCAGATGTTGAACAAAAATTTTTTGTATTGGAACGAATAGATACCCCATCTAATGGAGTGTTATCAAAATATACTGCACCAGAAATTTCCAATTTTGTTTTTGCAGGTTCATAGTCACACGCAAAAAAAGTAAAAATTGAAAAAATCAAAAGCATTAAACAAAATACTCTTTTAAATTTCATCGTTAGTAGTTTATACTTTTTGAAAAAAATAATCAAATAATTTTATAACAATTCAAAAAACATCATCGTGAAAAATGTCACTTTTTGATTTAGACTTATTGTTTCATTTTTTATCTGCAACTATATTTGGTTGAATAATTGTTCAACTTATATTGGGATAGCCCATACCTTCCTGATTAAAATTATGGACAATACCCTTGCAACATCTTAAAATCATTTGCTTAATTTGGTCAGGTTTTAGATTTGGATATTTTTCAACAATGAGTGTGCATATCCCCGCAATCATTGGAGTGGCAACGCTTGTGCCTGAAAGCGTTGTATAAGAATTGTTAAGTGAACAACTGACAATATCTACACTTGGAGCAACCAAATCTGGTTTTATTTTGTTAAATGCCGGCCCACGAGAAGAAAAATCAGCAATTTCAAAAAAGTTCTCATAAAAACTCTCGCCTATTCTATTATCATTAAACCCGCCAACAGTGATAATTTTGGGACTTATCCCCGGACTTTTTATAGTTTCATACTTTGGCCCACTATTGCCCGCAGCAGCAACAACAACTATACCACTATTCCAAAGTTTTTCTGCGCCACGCATTATTGGATCATTTATTCCTATCGGTTCACTTCCAAAACTCATACATACAACTTTTATATTAAATTTTTTTGCATTTTTGTATACCCATTCCATTGCATCAAGTATTGTCAATGCATTTGCTTCGCCATTATCATCTAATGCTTTTAATGAAATAATATTGCAATTTGGTGCGAATCCACGATATTTTTTATGAGAGATTAGTCCATTACCAGCAAGAACACCACTAACAAATGTTCCATGGCCATTGTCATCATAATTAGTTTTTTTACCATTTACAAGGTCAATGAACTTTATTATTCTATTTTTTCCAATAACAAAATCAAAATGAGAGCAAATGCCTGTGTCAATTATTGCAACATTTATTCCTGTTCCATAATATTTTACATTTTCTGTACCTAAAATCTTTCTTGAAACATTTGTAAGTGCCAACACTTTTACATCACCATATATGTATTTTACAAAAGGTAATCTTTCGATATTAAAAATTTCATTCTTTTTTGCTTTTAGTGCCAGAATATTTAAAAATTTGTAACTTTTTTCTACTTTTAAGCCGTTTTTTTGTAAATAATCATTAGCAAAGGCAAAATTATTTACTTCCACCAAACAGTCAAATAATTTATTATCACTTGACATAATTGCAACTTTTTTGAATTTTTCATCAATTTTTCTCATATATTATTTTATTTAATTTTTTCTAATATTGACAACATATTTTTTTGTTGCTCACCATTAAGATATGGCATAATTTGAGATATTGTATTTTTTATTTTTTCATAATCAAATGTTCCTTCATTTTTTTGTTTTTCAATATTGTTAAACAATTCGCTAGTTAAGTCATTTTGATTAAAATTTTTATATTTTTCATATAAATTTTCAATATTTTCTTTTTTTTGTTGTGTATTTTTGTTTATTTTTTTATTTTTCTTATCTTCACACTTATACTCACTTAACTTCATAAAAACTCCTATCACATTTATACATATGCAAACATATAATAAATAGTGCTGGAGAATATATGGAAAATTACATTTTTCAAAATCCATACCCAAGTGTTGGACAAATAAGCAATGTTGATAATTCACAACAAAACAATCAAAATAGTTTGCTAAATAAAATTTTGCCTCTTTTAATCTCTGGCAAAAATTTAACGGAAATATTACCAAGTATATTAGGAAATAACCCACTTGCAAGTACATTATTAAGCAGTTTGTCTAACAAGCAAACTGAGAAACAAAAGATATCTACCACAAAGACTAGCAAAATCGATATGAAAGGATATGTCAAAATTGATTAACTTTTATAATTATCTCAACATAAAATGCTATGGAGAGAATTATGAAAGATTTTCAAAACTATACTGAATCACCATATTTTGATATGAAAAACCCATTTGGTTATGATAGTAACTGTGGGTGCAACCCATGCAATAGACCGCCAATACCAAATTGCAACAGACCAATAAGACCGCCACACAGACCACCCGAGAATTGTTTTCCCCCACAACCATGTTTTGAAAGTAATGATGATTACGATGAACTATTGTACCTATTAACCGGAATTTTGATTGGACGAAAGTTTAAATAATTTATAAGTTGAATAATTATTCAACTATATTTTTAAATTATTTATAATATTTTTGCATAAAAAAATATCACAGTCTAGTGATATTTTTTATATATTTAGATAAGTTTTTCAAATTCGTTTAGTAAATTTTTCATACTATCAAAAACAAAATCAAACGTTTCTTGTTTTTCAAGGTTCACACCTGCAACCTTTAATAGTTCAACAGGTGGCATTGTGCAACCAAGAGTTAAGAACTTTCTGTAACCATTCAATGTATCCTTATCACCAGAGAAAATTTTGTTTGCAATATAAAATGCAGAGATTAGCCCTGTTGCATATTTGTATACATAGAATGACGAATAAAAATGAGGTATTCTTGACCATTCATATTGAATTTCAGGAACAAGCTCAACATCTTCTCCAAAATAATGTTTGTTTAGATTATAGTAATATGAATTTAACGCTTCAGGAGTTGTATCTTCACCATTTTGATATGCAAAATGTGTGTGTTCTTCAAATTCAGCAAATAGCGTTTGTCTAAAAATTGTTGAATAAAACATCTTAAACAAATAATCAAAGTAGTATATTTTTTCTTCTTTTGTTTGCGCTTTATTTAAAAGGTAGTTTAACAATAACATTTCATTTACGGTTGATGCAACTTCTGCAACAAAAATTTCATATCCTGCTTTTGTGCTTGGTTGATTTAGATTTGAATAATAGGTATGCATACTATGACCCATTTCGTGAGCAATTGTAAACACGTCTGTCAATGTACTTTCGTAGTTCAACAAAACAACAGGATGTTTTCCATAATAGCCCCAAGAAAAAGCACCGGTATCTTTGCCTTCATTTGCATACACATCCAGCCACCTATCTTGTTTTGCTTTTTTCATTACTTTGTTATAATCTTCACCCAAAATTTTTGTGGCATTCAAAACAATGTCGTATGCTTCATTATATGAATACTCTTTTTCAACCTTACCAGTTCCAACTCTCATATCATAAACAGCAATTGTATCTTGATTTAATATTTTTTTCTTTAGTTCAAAGAACTTGTGGAAAACAGGCAAATTATCGTTAACACTTTTAATAAGTGTATCATAAACTGACTTATTTACATCTTCGGCATATAAACTTGCTTCAAGCGATGAGTTAAAATGCCTAATTTTGCTATAAAAATGGTCTGTTTTTACATTCCCCATATAAATCGCTGTTATTGTGTTATTAAGCCTACCATATGCTCCATTCATATTTTGATAAGCACTTTTTCTTAGTTTCCTATCTTGTGAGATTGAATATTTTGCATAATTTGAATTATTCAATTCAAATTTATTGCCTTTGCTATCACAAACATCATCAAACTTTATATCTGCAGTATCAATTTTATCGAAAATGTCCGAATAATCACCAGCAAACTCACTTATTGCAGAAAGTAATTTCTCTTCCACCTTTGACAACATATGCTTACGATTTTTGATAATGTCTTTAAACATCAAATCATAATCTTTAAATTTTGGGTCAGCTATAATTGAGTTAATAAAATCGTCATCAAGTAAATTTAATTCACTTGATATAAATGAACAATCTTGAGCGATTTCGGTTGATAGTTTTTCAACTTTGTTCAATAAATTTAGATATTTGCTATCTTTTGAGTTTTCTTTCACTTTCAAACTGCTATAAACAGCAAGTAACCCAAGTTTTTCGCCCAAGATTTTGTCTTCTTGCAAGCAATTATATATATTTTCTTTAGTTTTTAGGTTATTTTCATATTTTAATATTGATTTATAGTTATCTTTGACATAATTGTAAATAGTTTCCCATTCATTCAAATCTTTTATATAATCGGTCAAATCCCACTTATATTTTTCTTCAATTTCTTCTCTTTTTTTCATAATATCTCCAAATAATAAGTTATTTTAGTTTATTTATTGAATTTTTAAACATATCCCAAGGTTTTTGTTCTGGTGGGCAAACAATAAAATGCATTGCTTGTTTGGTTACTGGATGAATAAAATCAAGCTTATATGCCCATAGTGCAAGATTTGATTTTTCACCAGTATATCCATATTTAGTATCCCCAAAAAGTGGAGTTTTTATATTTGACATTTGAACTCTAATTTGATGACTTCTTCCAGTTTTTAGCAAAACTTCTACTAATGAGTATTTATTTTCACAAAAATCAAAAACATTATAATCAAGTTCTGCCTTTTTTGCACCCACTTCGGTTTGTGGGACGATTTTTACAATATTTGTTTTTTCGTCTTTTTTTAGATAATCAACAAGTGTTGCATTTCTATATTTTGGCAAACCACATACAACACAAAGGTATCTTTTTTGAAAATCCTTTGTTTTTATTTGTTCACAAAGTCTTTTTGCTGATTTTGATGTTTTTGCAAAAACCATAATGCCACCGGTTGGTCTATCAAGTCTATGAACAAGCCCGACATATGCATTCCCCGGTTTGTTATATTTTTCTTTTATATATTGTTTTACCATTGTAAGCATATCTAGGTCGCCACTTTCATCGCTTTGGCTTGGAATATTTTGTGGTTTTATTACAACGATTATATGGTTATCTTCATACAAAATGTCTACCATTTTTTCACCCCACTTGCACCACAAGGCAAAATAAGATTATCTTTACATTTTATGCCAACTTCATATGCATCAATATTTCCTTCACCAAAGCAAAGTTGTAAGATATTATGGAGAACCAAAGGTTGAAGTCCTGTTGTATAAGAATTTATAAGTACAAATAACGGATTGTCCGACAAAACTTGCTTTGTCAATTTTACAAAATCATATAAGTTTTCTTCAATCTTCCACATTTCTCCACTTGGTCCTCTCCCATAACTTGGTGGGTCCATAATTATGGCATCATATTTGTTTCCACGTCTTATTTCTCTTTCAACAAACTTTTTGCAATCATCCACGATATATCTAATAGGTTTATCTTCAAGCCCACTCAACTTTAGATTTTGTTTGCATCTATCCACCATATTTTTGCTTGCGTCAACATGTGTGACGACAGCACCTGCCGATGTGCAAGCAACTGTTGCACCACCTGTGTATGCAAAAAGATTTAGCACTTTTATTGGTCTATTGACATTTTTTATTAAATCTATCATCATTGCCCAATTTGTTGCCTGCTCTGGAAAAAGCCCAGTATGTTTAAACCCCATAGGTTTAATTAAAAAGGTTAAATTACGCCAAGAAACAGTCCATTCGTTTGCCATTTTGCGTAAATATTCCCATTCGCCACCACCAGTTGATGACCTGTGATAGTGAGCATGCAGTTCTTTTATTCTCAAATCTTTACCCGTATTCCAAATAACTTGTGGGTCTGGGCGAAGAAGATAATAATCTTTCCACCTTTCCAATTTTTCGCCATTTGATGTTGCCAAAACTTCGTAATCTTTCCATTCTTCGTTTAATTTCATTAAAACTTCCTTTCAAAATAAAAGAGTTCGTCATCTTCTTTTATTTTTTTAAAATTATTTTTCTCCAATACTCTTCGTGATGCTATGTTACTTTTCAAACAATTTGCTTTTACACATTTTATATCATTGTTCTTTGCATACTTGCACATAAGTTCAACGGCACTTGTTGCATAACCCCTGTTTTGATACCTTTTGCCTATGCCGTAACCAATTTCAACTTCGCCTTTTTCATTTGGACAACCTTTAAAATCTATTGTGCCCAAGATGTTTTTATTAAGCAAAGAAACGATAAGCCAACTTGTGTTATATATCCAATTTTGCGGTTCTTTTTCTTGCATTTTTAGCTGATAATCAAGTACAAATTCTATGTCCTTTATATCTTCGCCATCATATTCAAGATTTATATATTTTTCAAAACCGGATATATCTTCTTTAAAAAACTTTAATTCTTCATTTGTTAATGGAAAAATTAGCACTTCACTGCCGTCAAATTCGCTAATTTCTCCATCATTTTTCATATATAACATATTATGCCTTTACCTTTATAGTAACAGTTTCGCCACCAATAGTGATTTCATTTGTAAAGTCAGGATTTTCAACCTTGCCAAAATCTTTTACAAGTGCTTCACTTACAATTTTGTCTTTGTATTTATCCAAAACTTTGTTGATTGTTTCATCATTTGAATCTATTTCAAGACAAATCCTTTGTTCAATAAGGTATCCACTTTGTTTTCTTATAACTTGAATTGCTCTTATCAACTCCCTTGACAAACCTTCAAGCATTAAGTTCTCATCAAGTGTGATATCTAGAACAACTGTTATATTATTTTCGGTTGAAATTACATAGTCTTTTTTTGCTTTATAGCAAAGAACAAACAAATCTTTTGACAAGTTGTTGTAACCACATATGCTTACCGAACCTTGATTGTACATATCAACAACTTTTTTCATTTCATCTTCACTTAATTCAAGCAAAGTGTTTCTTACTTTTTGAACATCGCCTTTAAGAACCTTTCCAGCTTCTTTGAAGTTCACTTGCAAATATACATCATTAAATCTTGATTTGTCATGTTCAAATACGATTTCTTTTATGTTTAATTCATCTTTGATTACTGATTCATAGTCTAAAACTGCTTGTTTTGTTCTGTCATCAACAATTAGATACATGGTTTTTAAAGGTTGTTTTATCTTTAATTGATTTTCGTTTCTTAACTTTTGCCCAACTGCGATTATTTCTCTTGCTACATTTGTTTTAAAAATAAGGTCATTATCTTCAACTGTGTATGCTGTTCCATCTGGGAAACCTCCCATCATAACAGTCAACTCGGCATTTGGTTCAATCTCTCTTACCATATGTTGCCAAATATATTCACACATAAATGGTGTTATTGGTGCCATTATTTGTGTTACTGTTTTTAATGCATAGTAAAGTGAATAATAAGCGTTGAGTTTGTCTTCTGCTTCTTCACTCTTCCAGAATCTTCTTCTATTTGTTCTTATATACCAATTTGTTAAGTCATCAATATAACTTTCAAAATCCTTTATTACCATAAAGTATTGATTGTTCTCGTAATTATCTTTTGCTCTTTTTGCAAATTCATTTGTAGATAATATCAACCACTTGTCAGTTATATCCAAATTCTTTGGCTTGTAACCATCAATTTTTGGATTATCAAGACAAGCATAAGTATTGAAGAATACATACGCATTCCAAAGTCCAAGGAATTTTCTTCTAACTTCGTCACAAATTCCATATCCAAAACGTGTATCGTTTTGCATATTATTTGCAGCAAATATATACCTCAAAACATCTGCACCATATTTCTCAACAACAACATTAAAGTCAATATTGTTTGGCCCACTCTTACTAAATTTTGAGCCATCTTCTGCAACAAGCATTGCAAAACCTATAACCTTTTTGTATGGCGCCCTATTTTCAAGTGCAACACTCATAAATAACAATGAATAGAACCAAAGTCTTATTTGCTCCTTCATTTCAATTACGCAATCAACAGGAAAATTCTTTTTCCAATATTCTTTATCGGTAAAGTATTTTTTTGTTGAGAATGGTGTAATTCCTGCATCAAGCCAACAATCTCCAACTTCTGGAACTCTTTTTACCTTGTTGCCACAATGTGGACAGGTAATTTCAATTTTATCAATATATGGTCTATGAAGGTGTGGAAGTGAATCAACTTCTTCTTCACTAGATAATTTTTTAAATTCATCCAAAGAACCAACAACTGTAAGTTCATGACAATGTTCACAACGATAGAATGGCAATGGTAGGCCATAAAAACGTTTTCTTGATATATTCCAATCTCCCATATTATTAAGCCAATCAAGCATACGTTTTTTGATAAACTCTGGTTGCCATTTAACAGTGTCAACTGCAGCGATAAGTCTTGGGCGAATTTCATCAGCCTTTAAGTACCATTCCTTTGATAAACGGAAAATTAAAGGGTTTTTACATCTCCAACAAATTGGGTATCTATGTTTATGCTTGTGAACATAATATAGTTTATCTCTCTTTTTTAGTTCTTCAAAAACTTCATCTGCAACTTCGGTTGTACTTTTCCCTGAAAAGAACCCAAAATCTTTATAGAAAATACCATTTTCATCAACAGGACATACCTTTTTAAGTCCAAGTCTTTCCCCAAGTTCAAAGTCTTCTGCACCACATCCCGGAGCAATATGAACAGCACCGCTACCTTCTGTTGCATCAACATCTTCCCATGCAACAACTTTGTGTGTGAATTGTTGTTCTTTTAGTTCTGGAAAACAAGTTTCATATTCAAGTCCAACAAGTTCACTGCCCTTTACTTCTTTTTCAACACTAATCAAATCGTCTTTGAGTGCCTTTAATGCATCACTACAAACAACAAGTTGTCTTGTTGTGCTTTTTACATTGCATATGCTATATGTTAGGTTTGGATTTACTGCAATTGCAACATTGCTGGAAAGTGTCCAAGGTGTTGTTGTCCATACTAGCATACTTAGGTTACTGTTTTTTACTGGCAATTTAAAAAATACTGCCATATGCTCCATGTCTTGATAGTTATCAGCACATTCATGTTCAGAAAGTGATGTTCCGCAATGGCTACACCAAGGCATAGGTCTATATTTTTCAATCAGCCAACCTTTTTTGTAACATTCCTTTAAGAAATACCAAATGGTTGTTATATTTTCATCACTGTTTGTAAAATATGAATTATCCCAGTCCATCCATTGACCAAGACGCTTGCTTTGTTCAGTGATTCTGCCAGAATAGTATTTTACTCTATCTCTGCAGGCTTCAACAAACTTGTCCATTCCAAAAGACAATATATCTCTTTTGTCTTTTAGTCCCAATGCTTTTTCAACATTAACTTCAACCCATAGTCCTTGGGCATCAAAGCCATTTTGATAGCAACTGTCATAGCCTTCCATACTTTTGAATTTGAGCATAATATCTTTGAGTGCTCTATTCCAAACATGGTGTAACTTCATTTCATTATTTGCCGTGATTGGTCCATCAAGAAATGGGAAGTATTTTCCTGTTTTTTGATTTTTTTCACGCATTTTGTTAAAGCAATTTTCTTTTTCCCAAAAATCTAGGATATGGTGTTCCATATCAATAAAATTTGGCATACCTTGTTCTTTCTCCATTACAATCTCCTACTTAATAAATAAAAAATAGACTCTGCAAAAACAAATGCAAAGTCCATAAAAAAACATTTTGTCTATGTGAACACTTGCACCATCATGCAATCCTTCTATAACGGGAAGTTCCCGACCTTCTTTACTATTATTTCAAAAAGGCAACTAGAAAGTGATACTATTGCAATATTTGATACATATTTTCACCAACCATATGCTCTCTAAATCAAACACATTGCAAAGCGTGTCTTTCATCATCGTTTTTACACATAAAAAATACCACAATTATACTTGTTATGTCAACTATATTAAGTCAAAAAGAATTATATCTCATATTCTTTTCCGTACTCTTTTAAACTCTCAAGTTTTGCAGAAATTATTTTTTGGAATTTTTGATATACATCAGCAATTTTTAGGTCATCCAAATTCCCGCTTTTTGAGTACAAACATTTTGCCCTATCGCATGACGTTTCCATTTGGTCATATAAATAATTTAATTGTGCAACAGGCAAATCATTTACACAACTTTTGAACTGGGCATAAATTCCATACAATTTGGAATTGATAGAATCTTTTGAGTCAAATTTTGTTACAGCAACATCAAGTGCTTTTGAGATTAATGAAAAAACATTCACCATCATAATAATATTATTCCCCCTTACCCTTAATATCAATTTTATATTACATTTAAATTGAAGGAGCGTCAACATCAAAAATTGTCAAACGAAGTCCCATTTTGGGATATAAATAGTGCTACTGCTATCTCGTTCTTGAACATAACCATCAAGATTTAATTCCAAGTATTTTGAAACAACTTTATCATACTCCCTTTTTGTAATTTTTCTATTTATTTCGGGATAGTTGCTTGCCTTTGCATATGGCGTGTATTGAGCCATTAAACTTACTTTTGTTTGTAGCAAGTTTTGCTTTATCCACTCCAAAATTTTTATGCTGTCATATGTACACAGTGGCAAAATTAAGTGCCTTATAATAAGCCCCTGTTTCATCATACCATTTTCAAATTTATCTTCTTTAAGCTTACGCATAGCAAGTAATACTTTTGACGTTTTTTCAAAGTAATCTCCACATTTTGAATACTTTGAAGATAGCATTGGATCAATATATTTTAAGTCCGGCAAAAAGACGTCAACATACTTTGATATTTCGTTTAGAGTTTCAATATTTTCATAGCCATGAGTGTTGTAAACAACCGGTATATTGGGCTTGTATATTTTTAATGCTTCAATTATACCTTTTACAAAATGAGTGGGATTTACAAGGTTAATATTTTCAGCACCCATTTCTTCCAATTCTTTAAAAATTTCTGCCAGTTTGTTTGGTGTTATTGTTTTTCCAAAATCAAGACTTGATATATCATAGTTTTGACAAAAAACACATTTAAGAGAGCATCCCGAAAAAAAGATAGCTCCACTACCTTTTTCTCCACTTATGCAAGGTTCTTCAAACATAAAAAGTGAATATTTTGCAATCTTTATTTCATTACTTTCGCCACAATAACCCTTGCCTAAATTTCTATCAATATTACATCTTCTTGGACACAAATTACAATTCATACTTATAGCGTAATATAGTTTGTTTTGTTTGTCAAATGTTTAGTTGTGCAAAAGTTTGCAAAGTACACTTTTTAATTCAATTAACCTAACATAGTCATACCTTGTTAAAAGTATTTTCATTGTTCTATGAGCTTTTGGTTTGAAATTATTTTTTATTTTATTAACAACAACATCTTCATATTCAAAAATCTTAATATTTGGCATTATTTCTTTTATTTGCTTTTTTATTAAAGAAAAATGTGTGCACCCCAAAACAATAGTATTTATACCATCATTTTTATAATAATTTAATTTTTTATTAAGTATTATTTTTGTTTTATATAATCTATTTATATTATTGTCAATAAATAGTGGCAAATCATTTATAAATAACGGCTTCCAGCCATTTTTTATTAGTAATTTTTTATTATATTTTATTGTATTTTTTGTTGCAAAAAAAAGAATATTTCTATTACATTTGTTTATTTCATTTTCATCAAATTCCATTCTATAAATTGGAATATTATATAGATTTTTTATCTCTTTAAAAATTGAAAAACTCAAAGTATTGCAAGCAAGAACAATTGCTTCCAATTTATATTTTTTAATTAAAAAATCAATATTATTTTTGGTAATATTATATAATTGCCTTTTTGTTTTGTTGCCATATGGAGCGTTTTTGTTGTCTACCAAAAGTACATAATCGTATGGCAAAACCTTTGCACATTTGGCAAGAACATTAACTCCACCCACTCCACTATCTATTAGTGCTATCATACTTAAAGTTTATGCTAAAGTGGTCTTTTTAGTGCATCAATTTCTTTGCTATTTAATTTTGGATTAAAGTACAAGTTTAGTGCCAGACTTACAATATCAGAACAAAAACTTATCATTGCATAATTATCCTTTGGGGACACAATAATTTGTTTTTTGATTTTGCTTGAAATTGTTTTTAGGTCAATCATAAATGGTACACCAATTGTAATACATTCAATTCCAAGTGTTTCTTTTGATATCTCCTTTCCATCCCCAATTCCACCACCGGGGGTTGTCCCGCAAGTTGATATTTGAATACTATGTCCAATTCTTTTGATATTTTTTGTTATTAAACTATCAATCAAAATAACCAATTTTATGTTAATTAAACTTGCGATTCCGCTTACTATTGTAAAAGTATCAAGCCCCGTATTCATCTTTACATTCGGAATGATTTTACAAATTTGTGAATTGGTTATTGATGTTTTTATGTTGTATGTTGCAAGTACCTTTTTACAAGTTTCAACGCCAAAACTATCAGCGATTATTTCATTATTCCCCAATCCGCATATTAAAATTTTGTCGGTGCTTTTTATTTTTAATTTTTCCAATAATTCATCCAATATTTTTATAATGTATTTTACTAATCTTGTTTTTTGACTTTCTTGATATAAATACAAATTATGTCCCGATAAAATTCTGTAACTTCCACTTTTAAACCCCAAATTATTATCATTGTTTTTGATATCTAATTTTGAATATATTAACCCATCTTCCAATTTGATTTCATGATACCCAAACTTGGAATAGTCAAAATCGGCTTCATCTACCATTTTCATAGTTTTAGTATGCACAAAAAAACTGCAATTATAATTGCAGTTTTTGTTTTATTGCTTCTTTGGTGGAGCTTTTGGTGGCACTTTTGATGGTGCTTTTGGTGGTACTTTTGTTGGTGCAACTTTTGGCTCTTGTTTTGCAACCTGTGGTTCAGGTTTTATTGGTGACTTTGGTGGAGTTTTTGGTGGCACTTTTGATGGTGCTTTTGGTGGCTCTACCTTTGGTTGTTCAGTCTTTTGTGGAACTTTTGACTCAACAGGTTTTGTATTAACTGTTTCAGCCTTTGGTTCTTTTGCAGTTGAAACTTTTTTGTCATCAACTTTTACAGTTGCTTGTTTTGTGTCTTTTGCAGGTTCAGTCTTTTGTTCAACAGTCTTTGTATCTTTGTTTGTGCTTTGTTTTTCCGCATTGTTCAAGATATCATTCAAAATTTGTTCTTTTTGTTTTGCTGATTGTTTATCTTTATCTTTTTCTTTCTTATCTGCTTCATCATCAAGTGGTTTTAATACAACAGCATCACCATAATCATCAGCTTTTTCTTCTTTTAGGTCTTTTGCTTGTTTGTATATTGTTGTACCCAACATTGCAATAACAATAAGTGATGGAACAATTATTAATGTTACACTTCCGGCTGTGCTTGAACAAAATTGGAATAATCCACAAACGAATGAATTACTGCTTACATATTTTCCAACAACAAAATCTTCCATGATCCAATCGGCATCAGCACTTGCGTTTGCATCACCTTTTGTTTGGAAAAAGTTTTTACCATAATATTCATTATTTTCATCAAGTGGTGTTGATACTGCAACAATTCTATGGAAAATAACTTCTGAATATGGTGCAACTCTTTTTTGCAAATCATTTCTTGCCCCACCAACGATTGGTGTTGTACTTTCAGAAACTTCTGGAAGTTCACTCTTATTTGGGTCAAGGTCTTTTCTATATTTATAAAAAGCAATAACATCGCCTTCTTGAAGAGTTTTTGTGTCAACAAGTTTTACGACAACAAACTGCCCTTTTGCAAACTGTGGTTGTTCTTCGCCAGTTTCCAAATCTTTACTCATACTTGATGACAAAATCTTTACAACTGAATAACCAAAGAGTGATGGCACTTCGCTGTTTCTTTTTGCGCTAAACATAATAATTGATGCAAAAAGAACAATAATTATGATTGGTATAAAAATGACATTACTTATTATTCTTACAACATTAAAGAACTTACTTGATTTCTTTTCAGTTTTTTCCATAATCACTCCTCAACATACTCCGACAATATCCAAATTGGGTATTATTTTGTTTTATTTAACGACTATTTTTTGTGTTGTTTCTTTTACAAACGAAACATAAATCAACAACTTATCATAGTTATGATTTACAACTTTCGATTTATTATATCATTAAAATTTAAAACTGTCTAATAAAATAAACTATTTTCACACATTGAGCAAAATAAAAATTTTTGTGATAGTGCCAATGCATAGTATTTATATTATTTTTTAATATTACAAGAAAAAAGACAGTCAAACAACCGTCTTTTTATGCATATGCTACTATATAAAAGTCAAATTTAGACTTCTGCCTTATCGTCCAATTCATCAAAAATTTCTTCATCGCTGATTTTATTTATGGAAACTTCATAAGCCGTTTTTGTTAATATCTCACCTGATTCAGTCTTTTTTTGATATTCTCTTGATTGTATTCTTCCAACAAGGTTTACCTTTTTACCAATTTCCAAATTTTTTACATATCTTGCATTTCTTCCCCATGCAATGCATGGCAAATAATCTGACTTGTTATATGCTCTGTTTACTGCAATCAAAACATCGCATATTTCTCTTTTAAATGGTGTTGTTCTGTATGTTGGTTCTTTGCATACAAAACCCGAAATTTCAATAATATTTGGATTCATTGTTTCGTTGTATTCGATAATCTCTCGAACAAAAACTGTAAGCATCAATTTGCTTTTTTCGTCTTCAACTTTGTTGTAACTTCTAAATTGACCTTTTATTGCCAATTTTGTTCCAACTTGCATTTCTTTTGTTAATAGTTTGTCTGAAATTGTAATTGGAATAGTGTCAAATTGTTCTGAAAGTCTTTTAACCTGTAAATCAATTTCATAAAAGGCCTCTCCAAAACTTTCATGACTAAATTTGGGTTCACTTGCAATTTCGCCAAACAAGAACACCCTGTTGTTTGATAATAATTCGTACTTCATTTTATTTCTCCTTAACTTTTTTGTTTTTGTACTCCATTTCTGTCGATAGTATAGTTTTGTTTGTAAACTAAATCACCAACAGAGGTTACTTTGTATCCCTTTGAATGCAATCTATCAAGAACCATTGGCAGTGCTTCCACAATATGGTCAGAATTGTTATGGCACAAAATTATTGAACCTTTTTTTGCTCCATTAACAATTCGTGTTGTAATTTCCTTGGCACTAAGCCCTTTCCAGTCAAGCGAATCTACACTCCATTGAATTGGTATTAAGTCAAGTTCATTGCTAACTTCAATAACATTATTGTTGTATGCTCCAAACGGTGGACGGAATAGTTTGACTTTTTTATTTGTCAAATTTTCTATCATTTGAACACAGGTTGATAATTCCAACTTTGCAGACTCTTTTGAAAGTTTTGTCATATCAGGATGTGTGTTGGAATGTGTGCCAATTTCAAAACCATTTGCATCAATCATTTTTGTCATATCTTGATATTTATCAACCCAAAACCCGACCAAAAAGAATGTTGCACCACAGTTGTACTCTTTGAGTACTTCCATAATTTTTTCGGTCTTGTCTGCTCCCCAAGCAGCATCAAAAGAAATTGCAACTTGATTTTCTTCTGTGTCCACACTATACACTGGAACAAGTCTTGCCGGATATCCAAAAAAGACTTGTGCCGATGCAACACCATTAAACGATATTGCAAGCAATGCTGTTACAAGTAACACTAGCAAAATGTACCTAATAGATTTTAATTTTACGACACAAAACATTAAAACCTCACTTTTAACTATAATCATTATACAAATATAAGCAAATGCGATATTTTTGTAATGATTGACTTTATTGTTATTTTCTGTCGAAATATCTTATTATTGTTTTTTGTAAAATATTCCTCGTTCGTAAAATTATTCATTTTATGTACATTAAAATGTTAAGCCAAATATTCATATATTCAAATCTTTTTCCGATATTTTGCATAAATTACCCTATTTTTACTTTGTTTGGAAAAATAAGTACAAAAAACGACAAAAAACATACTCAAAAAAGATGTAAAGACTTACCACAATTTGTGTTGCTAAAACATATACAATATGTTATAATTCTATATCATACCAAATTAGTAGGAATTGAAAGGATATTATGGAAGAATTATTAAGAATTGAAAATTTACAAACCAAAGTTTTGGACAAGCAAATATTAAAAGGTCTTGACCTTGTTATAAACAAAGGCGAAGTACATGTTATTATGGGGCCAAACGGTGCCGGAAAAAGCACTCTTGCCAACACTATATTAAGTAACCCCGAATACACTATAGCTGCTGGAAAAATTACCTTTGACGGAAAAGATATAACAAACAAAAAGACAGACGAAATTGCAAGAATGGGCGTTTTTATGTCTTTCCAAACACCAGAAGAAATCCCCGGTATAAGTGTTTTTAATTTTTTAAAAACTGCAAAAAACAAAGTTACTGGTAAAACAATTTATGGTGTTGATTTTAAAAAAGAAATAGAGGGCTATGCTCAAAGTTTGGATATGAACCCACAACTTATTGGCCGTGACTTTAATGTTGGATTCTCTGGTGGCGAAAAAAAGAAAAATGAGATTTTGCAAATGCTTGCCTTATCTCCAAAATTTGTTATTCTTGATGAAACAGATTCTGGGCTTGATGTTGATGCAATTAGAGTTGTTTCAAAAGGTATTGATTTATATAAAAATGAAAATAATGCTGTTTTGATTATCACCCACTCAACAAAAATTTTGGAAAATCTTAAAGTTGATTATGTTCATATTTTAATTGATGGCAAAATTGTAAAGACAGGGACAATGGAACTTGCAAAAGAAATAGAAAAGAATGGTTACGAGGCATACAAAAATGGCAAAAACTAAACTTGAAGAATTAAACACAAATATTTACGATTTTAAGAATGCCGACAACTACGATTACAAGATTGAAAAAGGTCTTTCAAAAGAGATTGTTGAAGAAATTTCAAAGCAAAAAAATGAACCAAGTTGGGTTCTTGATATAAGACTAAAAGCTCTTGACGCATACAACAAACTTGAAATGCCAACTTGGGGTCCAAACCTAGATGAACTAAATATGAACGACATTGCCACATATGTAAAACCAAAAGCAAAAATTGAAAGCAATTGGAACGATGTTCCAGAAGATATCAAAAACACCTTTGACAAATTGGGTATTCCAAAAGCAGAAAGAGAATACTTGGCTGGTGTTGGTGCTCAATATGACAGCGAAGTTGTTTATCATTCCATAAAGGATGAGCTTACAAAACAAGGTGTAATTTACACAGATTTTGACAGTGCAATAAAAGAATACCCTGACCTTGTTAAAGAATATTTTACAAAATGTGTTCCAATTTTTGAGCACAAATTTATCGCACTTCACTATGCAGTATTTAGTGGCGGAAGTTTTGTCTATGTTCCAAAAGGTGTTAAACTTGAAATGCCACTTCAATCATATTTTAGGCTCAACTCCCCAGAAAGTGGGCAATTTGAGCATACCCTAATCATTGTTGATGAAGGTGCAAGTTTGCACTTTATTGAAGGCTGTTCTGCCCCAAAATATAACAAAGTCAACTTGCACGCTGGATGCGTTGAATTATTTGTTAAGGATAATGCATATTTGAGATATTCAACAATTGAAAACTGGTCAAAAAATATGATGAACCTTAACACCAAAAAAGCCATTTTGGAAACAAATGCAAAAGTTGATTGGATAAGTGGAAGTTTTGGAAGCCATATTTCCATGCTCTACCCTATGAGTATACTTAAAGGCGACAATTCTAGCACAGAATACACAGGAATATCTTTCGCTGGCAAAGGGCAAAACCTTGACACCGGGTTCAAAGTTGTCCATATTGGCAAAAACACATCAAGCGTTGTCAGTTCAAGAAGTATATCAAAAAATGGCGGAATTGCCACATATCGCAGTTTGGTTAGAATTTTGCCAAATGCAACAAACTCAAAATGCAGTGTTTCTTGTGATGGACTTATGCTTGATGACATTTCAAGAAGTGACACAATACCAGTAAACGATGTCCAAAATAATCAAGTTTCATTCTCACATGAAGCAAAAATTGGAAAAATTAGTGAAAAGTCGATATTTTATCTTATGAGTCGTGGACTTAGTGAAGAAGATGCAAAAGCACTTATTGTTCGTGGTTTTGCCAGTCCTGTTTCGAAGCAACTTCCAATGGAATATGCTGTTGAAATGAACAGGCTTATAAATCTTGAACTTGAAGGATGTATTGGATAATGATAAAAATAAATAACTCACCAATAAGAACTTGCAATAACTATTTGGTTAACGATTTTGAACTTGATGAAAACTTGGTTGTAACCACTCTTCCCGACATTACAAGTTTGTCAATTGTCGGCGAAAGAGATAATATGAAGCTTGAAAGTTTTGCAAATTTTGACCTAAAGCACCCAATGAATTATGTTTTGGACAAGCAAGCAAAAGAAAAAGGCAATATAAATTTATATTTTGAAATAAACAAAAATTTAACTACTCCTCTTGTTATTGATTTATCAAAAAATGAAGAACTTGCAACAAACATTAAAATTGATGTTTTGGAAAATGTTACAGCACAGTCAATAATAAAATTGCAAAGCAAAAAACTTTCATACAACAACTCAAGAGTTCAAATCAACTTAAAAAAGAATGCACAACTTGATATTGCTTTCGTTTATGACACAAATGCTTGCAATTTGGTGTCAATTGAAGGTAATTTTAATGAAAACTCTAAAATAAATTTTAATCTATTTGATTTTTGCAATAATATTAGTGTATATAATTTGTATTTTAACTTGTTTGGAGATAATGCAAAAAGCACAATAAAAACCATTTATCTTGGTGAAAATAATGCAAAAATTGATATAAATTATCTAAATGAATTATATGGCAAAAAAACAGATGCACAAATTGAAGTTGTTGGTGCATTAAACGGCACAAGTGAAAAAAGTTTTAAAGGCACAATTGACTTTAAAAAAGGTTGCAAAAAAGCATATGGGAGTGAAACTGAATTTTGTACTTTGCTTTCAAAAGATGCAAAGTCAAAGGCATTACCTATTCTTCTTTGTACAGAAGAAGATGTTGATGGTAAGCACTCAACTGCAACCGGTCAAATTGATGAAAAACAAATGTTTTACCTTATGAGTCGTGGGCTTAATGAAAAAGAAGCACAAAAACTGATATTAAAAGCAAAATTTAACACAATAATAAATAACTTGTTTGACGACAAACTAAAAGAACTAATTTTGAATACCATTGATAGGAAATTTGAATAATGAATGATTTTAAAAATGATTTTCCCTTACTAAAGGACAGTAACATAATATATCTTGATAGTGGTGCGACTTCGCAAAAACCACTATGCGTCATTGATGCTGAAAATGAGTTTTACAAAAAATATAACGCAAACCCATACCGTGGTGCATACGATTTGAGTGTTAAAGCAACAAACAAATATAATGAAGCAAGACATGAAGTTGCAAAATTTATAAACAGCAAATATGACGAAGAAATTATATTTACCAAAAATGCAACCGAAGCTTTAAATCTTGTTGCCTACACCTATGGGCTTGACAACCTTGATCAAGGCGATAAAGTTGTTTTGTCTATTATGGAACACCACTCCAACCTTGTGCCATGGCAAAAAATGACAAAACAAAAAAACGCAAAACTTGAATATATGTACATTAACAAAGATTTTGAGTTAGAAAAAGAAGAAATAGACAAAAAGATAACCAAAGGCACAAAAATTGTTGGAATTTTGGGCGTCTCAAATGTTTTGGGAACAATAAATGATGTTGATTATATTATAAAAAAAGCGCATAGTGTTGGTGCAAAAGTTGTTGTGGACATTTCACAAAGCATTGCGCATATGCCTTTTGATGTTCAAAAAACAGATGCCGATTTTGTTGTATTTTCTGGGCATAAAATGTATGGACCACTTGGAATTGGTGTTCTTTATGGCAAAAAAGAATTGCTTGAAAAGATGTCGCCATTCTTAATGGGTGGAGATATGATTGAATATGTTTATGAACAAACAACAACATATGCACCACTTCCCCACAAGTTTGAAGCGGGAACTCAAAATGTCGCAGGCGCAGTTGGGCTTATGACAGCAATACAATATATACAAAACATTGGATATGACAAGATTGGAGCTATTGAAAAAGAAATTTCAAACTATGCATATACTGAATTAAGCAAACTTCCATATATTGAGTTATATTGTCCAAAAGACGAAACAAAAAGAAGCGAAGTTATATCTTTTAATATGAAAGGCATTCACCCACACGATGTTTCCACAATGCTTGATTTTTCTCATATATGCATTCGTGCTGGGAACCATTGTGCTCAACCACTTATGCGTTATTTGGGAATTGACAGCACTTGCAGAATTAGTTTTTCATTCTATAACACAAAAGAAGATGTGGACAATCTTATTACTGCATTAAAAGGCATTTACAGTAAATTTGAAAAATATATAAAGGTGGCAAAATAATGGAACAATTTGACGATATGTACACTGACCTAATTATGGAACATTCTATGAATAGTCCAAACAAAAAGAATATAGACTCTCCTACCTGTTCTCTTAAAGGTCACAACCCTAATTGTGGTGACGAAATTGAACTTGAAGTAAAACTTGCTGGTGACAAAATTGAAGATATGTCATTTATTGGTCATGGTTGTGCAATTTCTCAAAGTTCAACATCAATTATGATTGACACTTTGCGTGGAAAAACACTAACCGAAGCAAAAAATATTATATCTATTTTCCTTAAAATGATAAGACGAGAAAGTTTGACAAATGAAGAAAAAGATTTGTTAAAAGATAGTATTGCTTTTGAAAATATTTCAAATATGCCTGCAAGAGTTAAGTGTGTTGAACTTGCTTGGCGAACCTTGGACGATATGTTAAATCAAAAAAATATCTAGCGACTGCTAGATATTTTTTTATGCTGTTTTTGTTAATGTTATGCTTGTGTCTGTTGTTGGCAATTCTTTATGAGTGTTGCCAGCATCATCAGTCCATGTCCCACTTGGCAAAGAAATGTCTGTTTTTGTATTTTTTATTGGTGTTTTTATTTCAGTTAATGCAGTACAATTATCTAAAAAACCACTATATGATGTTACTTTTGACAAATCAAAACTGCTTAAATCTAAACTTATTAAACTGCCACATCCCAAAAACATACTACCCATATTTGTCACTTTTGATGTATTAAAACTGCTCAAATTTAAACTTGTTAAACTGCTACATCTAATAAACATAGAATACATTTCTATCACGTTTGATGTATCAAAACTGCTTAAATCCAAACTTGTTAAACTGCTACATCCAGAAAACATGCCATTCATTCTTGTCACTTTTGATGTATCAAAACTGCTTAAATCCAAACTTGTTAATTTGCCACAATCATAAAACATATAGTCCATATTTGTCACTTTTGATGTATCAAAACTACTTACATCCAAACTTGTTAATTTTTTACAGTAATAAAACATATGGTCCATCTTTGTCACTTTTGATGTATCAAAACTGCTTAAATCCAAACTTGTTAAACTGCTACAATAAAAAAACATCCAACCCATGTCTGTCACTTTTGACGTATCAAAACTACTTAAATCCAAAGTTGTTAAACTGCTACAGTTATAAAACATATGGTCCATATCTGTCACTTTTGACGTATCAAACTTACTTACATCCAAAGTTGTTAATTTTTCACAGAAACCAAACATACTCCTCATATCTGTCACTTTTGACGTATCAAACTTACTTACATCCAAACTTGTTAATTTTTTACAGGAATCAAACATATCGTCCATATTTGTCACTTTTGATGTGTTAAAATTTTCACCTAAATCCAAACTTGTTAAACTGCTACATCCAGAAAACATACTACTCATACTTGTAACATTAGATGTGTTAAACATGCTTAAATCCAAACTTGTTAAACTGCTACATCTAATAAACATAGAATACATTTCTATCACGTTTGATGTATCAAAACTGCTTAAATCCAAACTTGTTAAACTGCTACATCCAGAAAACATGCCATTCATTCTTGTCACTTTTGATGTATCAAAACTGCTTAAATCCAAACTTGTTAATTTGCCACAATCATAAAACATATAGTCCATATTTGTCACTTTTGATGTATCAAAACTACTTACATCCAAACTTGTTAATTTTTTACAGTAATAAAACATATGGTCCATCTTTGTCACTTTTGATGTATCAAAACTGCTTAAATCCAAACTTGTTAAACTCCTACAATAACAAAACATCCAACCCATGTCTGTCACTTTTGACGTATCAAACTTACTTACATCCAAAGTTGTTAATTTTTCACAGAAACCAAACATACTCCTCATATCTGTCACTTTTGACGTATCAAACTTACTTACATCCAAACTTGTTAATTTTTCACAGAAATAAAACATACTCCCCATATCTGTCACTTTTGATGTATCAAAACTGCTTAAATCCAAACTTGTAAGCGAACTACAATTATAAAACATTTCTTCCATACTCGTCAATTTCGATGTACAGAATTTATCTCCTAAATTCAAAGTGTTCAGACTGCTACAATTATAAAATATTCCACCACCACCATATACATTATATACCATATCTGTCACCATTGATGTATCAAAATTGCTTAAGTCTAATTCTGTTAAACCGCTACAACCTGAAAACATACTAGCCATATTAGTGACATGGGATGTGTCAAAACTACTTAAATCCAAACTTGTTAAACTGCTACAACCTTGAAACATTCCTCTATTATAATTCCCACCCATTAGTGTTACATTCTTGGTATTAAAATTACTTAAATTTAAACTTGCTAAACTGCTACATCCAGAAAACATGCCATCCATTCTTGTCACTTTTGATGTATTAAATTCGCTTACATCCAAATTTGTTAATTTGCTACATTCATAAAACAAATCACTCATATCAGTAACATTTGATGTGTTAAAATTTTTACCTAAATTCAAAGTTGTTAAACCATCACAGTTGCCAAACATAGAACCCATGTTTGTCACGTTGGATGTATCAAACTTACTTACATCCAAACTTGTCAAACTGCCACATCTCAAAAACATACTACCCATACTTGTAACATTAGATGTGTCAAAACTACTCAAATTTAAACTTGTTAAACTGATACATCTATTAAACATAGAAGCCATATTTATCACGTTTGATGTTTTAAAATTACTTAAATTTAAAGATTTTAAACCTTCACAGTAAGCAAACATATACCTCATGTTTGTAACATTAGATGTATCGAAATTACTTACATCCAAACTTGTTAATTTTTTACAGTAATAAAACATACACCCCATATCTGTCACTTTTGACGTATCAAACTTACTTACATCCAAACTTGTTAATTTTTCACAGAAATAAAACATACTCCCCATATCTGTCACTTTTGACGTATCAAACTTACTTACATCCAAAGTTGTTAAATTGCTACAATAACAAAACATATAAGCACTATTTTGTGGCAAAACAAATTTATTGCCAATTTTTGAATAAATAACAATATCGTACATACTATTTGTTGAATTTAATGTACAATATGCGACATAGGAATTATTAAATTTTCTTGTTGAATAATTGTAACCCACATCAATTGTTGGCGTACCATCTGCCACCTCTGGTTTTGTCCCGGTAAATTTTATTGAGTTAAATTTGCTCACATCAGAGTTTAATTGCCAAGCAATATAATCTGTCAAATTACTATATTTATTTCCATTACCATTATACAACTCGGGAACGGTGTAAGAAAACTCACCCGAGATATTATATGTTATGCTTTTTGATGCATAAACACCCATAAATGCTCCGGCTGAGATAAAACACAAAGATATTATGAATAAAAATATAGTTAGTTTCTCTTTCATAAAATATTACCTTTTCGCAATAAATTATACAATACCCCCCCCCTATGTCAATTTTTTTATTGTTATTTTTGCGATTTTCTATTTTTTTATTCAATATGGTTGAGATTTCTCCAAGATGGTCTACGAAGCGAGAGTCGAAATGACAATAAATATATAAAATAGTCATTTCGACCCCAGCTTCCTTGACGAACAAAGGAGAAATCTCATCCGCTTAAAAATGTTGAGATTTCTCCAAGATGGTCTACGAAGCGAGAGTCGAAATGACTAGTTGAAAGAGATTTCTCCAAAGCAACCCCTCGAAGCAAAAG
>ERZ808240.902-NODE-902-length-37892-cov-6.240082_pt1 | contig 37892 bp, 37 predicted proteins | sample MGYA00521084_ERZ808240 | MGnify/ENA primary metagenome ERZ808240 (study PRJEB31516, sample SAMN03275571) | gut metagenome | biome: mammalia-associated habitat; material: feces | host: Papio cynocephalus | place: Kenya | collected 2012-08-06 ... | reverse complement strand
TGTACACCGACACTTTACAAGATCATGAATGACGGTTTCGTATTTGAGAATTACTATAACCCGATCTGGTATCACAGCACAATCGACGGAGAATTTGTGGACTGCCTGGGGCAATATCCTTGTTCCTCGGAATGGAGCTTTTATAAGTCGGCAGATACTTATCAGCCGTATGCACTCGGCAATGCATTGAATGCGAAGGGTTACACAAGCAAGGCATATCATGATTTTGATTTCTATTATTATAACCGAAGCGAGACACATGCAAATATGGGATATGATTTCAAGGCAATTGATTATGGTCTGGATATCCCAAGTTACGTGACGTACTCAGATTATGATACGATCGAGGCAGTGTATAAGGAGTTTATCGACGAGGAGCCATTCCTGATGTACTTTATGACATTCAGCGGGCATCTTCCATATGATTATGACTACAATGCCATGTGCCTGAAGAACCGCGAGGAAGCGGAAAAACGCACAGAAGGAATGAATCTGCCGGAAGAAGCAGTTGCTTATATCGCGGCACAGATGGAGCTTGATAAAGCGTTAGAGGATCTGATCGACAAGCTGGATGAGGCAGGAAAGCTGGACAAGACGGTGTTCATCGTGACACCGGATCATTACCCATATGGACTGACAGACAGCAGCTACGATGCACTTGCAGGCAAGAATGTATCCGATGATGCATTTGAAAAACATCATTCCTGCCTTGGAATCTGGTCTGCATCTATGGAAGAACCAGTCAAGGTCAAGAAGCTCTGCGCGAGTGTGGATGTTCTTCCGACTGTCCTGAATTTACTTGGCGTAACATATGATTCCAGAATCCTCGCAGGACACGATATCCTGTCCGGTTCAGAAGAGCTTGTTATCTTTGCCGACCATAGTTTCAAGACAGACAAGATCGGTTACAATACGAAAACCGGAGAAGTGACCTATTACGTGGATGAAAAAACAGTCCCACAATCCTACATTGACGATAAAATCGAGGAAGTTGAAACAAAACTGTACATGTCCGATGAAGTCATCAACACCGATTTCTACGGCTACGTGTACGGAAGGAGATCAACGAACTCCACAACAAGCACCACTGCATCAACCGAACAACAAAACAAAGAATAACACAGAAAAACATACAAAAAGGCACGATATGGCGGAATTTTGTTGTGAAAAGCAATCAAATGTGCTAAAGTGGTAACGATTGTAAATTTATATATTGATTCAACCTTCGGGCATGAGAGGTTATATGTAGATTCGAGTTGTTCTGCATTTTCAATTCTAAAGCAGACCATTGGAGCACATCAGCACTTAACGAACGTAGTGAGTTTAGTGTCTGCTATGTGCGGAAGTGAGCGAGAGCGCGTCTGCGTAGAATGAAAATGCAGAACAACTCGGAGAAAGTGTAGAAGTTCTCATGCAGGAAGATAGAATAAGGAGGAAAGCAAAATGACAAGAATCGGAATTTACGGATACGGCAACCTTGGCCGCGGCGTAGAAGCAGCCATCAACCAGAACGACGACATGGAACTCGTTGCCGTATTTACAAGAAGAAATCCAGAAGATCTGACAATCAAGAACCAGACAGCCAAGGTGTGCAACGTAAAGGAAATGGCAGACTGGAAAGATAAAATCGACGTTATGATTCTGTGTGGCGGAAGCGCAATTGACCTTCCAGAGCAGACACCAGAATGTGCAAAATATTTCAATGTGATCGACAGCTTTGATACACACGCAAGAATCCCAGAGCATTTCGCAAATGTAGACGCAAGCGCAAAGGCAAGCGGACATATCGGAATTATCTCTGTTGGATGGGACCCAGGTATGTTCTCACTCAACCGTCTGTACGGAAATGCATTGCTTCCAGAGGGAAGTGATTATACATTCTGGGGCAAGGGCGTCAGCCAGGGACATTCCGATGCCATTCGTCGTATCGCAGGCGTCAAGGATGCCAAGCAGTATACAATTCCGGCAGAGTCTGCACTTGAGGTGGTTCGTAATGGAAAAAATCCGGAGCTTACAACGAGACAGAAGCATACAAGAGAGTGTTTCGTAGTGCTTGATGAGGGTGCGGACGCGGCAAAGGTTGAGGAAGAGATCAAGACAATGCCGAACTATTTTGCAGATTACGATACAACGGTTCACTTCATTTCGGAAGAAGAGCTGAAGGCAAACCACAGCGGTATTCCACATGGTGGATTTGTACTCCGTAGCGGTGTGACTGGCTGGAATAAGGAGAACAAGCATATCATCGAGTATAGCCTGAAGCTTGATTCAAACCCTGAGTTTACATCCAGTGTACTGATCGCTTATGCGAGAGCTGCACACAGACTTGCAAATGAGGGTGTAAGCGGCTGCAAGACCGTATTTGATATTGCACCAGCTTACCTTGTGAATAAGACAGGGGAAGAGCTTCGTGCATCCATGCTGTAAGATGCATTCGATGACATGTCGCCGACGGAACGTGGGTGGCAACCAATAAGAAGGGAAACGAGGAGAGAAGGAGGAAAGAAGATGGAAGAAATCGCAAATTACGTGCCGCAGATGTACGCAACATTCTGGGCATTGATCCCGCCGGTCGTGGCAATCGTGCTGGCACTCATTACAAAGGAGGTTTACAGTTCACTGTTTTTAGGAATTGTGATCGGTGGACTGTTCTGGTCGGATTTCAAATTCGAAGCAACCGTAAACCATGTATTCAAAGACGGAATCGTCGGTGTGCTGACCGATTCATATAATATGGGTATTCTGGTATTTCTTGTAATACTCGGTGTTATGGTCTGCATGATGAACAAAGCCGGTGGTTCGGCAGCGTTTGGACGATGGGCGAGCGCACATATCAAGACGCGGATTGGTGCACAGCTAGCGTCGGTCGTGCTTGGTGTTTTGATTTTTATTGATGACTATTTTAACTGCCTGACTGTCGGAAGCGTGATGCGTCCCGTGACAGACAAACATCAGGTATCACGAGCAAAACTTGCATATATCATTGATGCGACAGCAGCTCCGGTCTGTATCATTGCCCCGATTTCATCCTGGGCAGCAGCGGTAGCCGGATTTGTAGAGGGAGAGGATGGCTTCTCCATCTTTATCCGTGCGATTCCGTATAACTATTATGCACTTTTTACAATCTTATTTATGATTGTTTTGATCGTCAGAAAGATTGATTATGGCCCGATGCGGACACATGAAAAGAATGCTTTGAAGGGCGATATCTACACGACACCGGACCGCCCATATGCAAACGCGGAAAATGAAGTTGTTGAGACAAAGGGAAAAGTGATCGATCTTGTATTTCCGATGATCGTTCTGATTACAGCCTGTGTCATCGGTATGATCTACAGTGGTGGATTCTTTTCCGGCGTTGGATTTGTAGAAGCGTTTTCGGGCAGTGATGCATCGGTTGGTTTGATGTACGGTAGCTTCTTTGCGCTTGTGATTACGATTATCTATTATATGTTCCGCCGCGTATTAAAATTCAGCGAATCCATGTCTTGTATTCCGGAAGGATTTAAAGCGATGGTCCCTGCGATTTTGATTCTGACATTTGCATGGACATTGAAGGCGATGACAGACAGCCTTGGCGCAAAAGAATTTGTGGCAGCACTTGTGAAGAGTACACCGGATGCATTGCTTAGCTTCCTGCCGGCACTTGTGTTTATCATAGCATGCTTCCTTGCGTTTGCAACCGGAACCTCATGGGGAACTTTTGGTATGCTGATCCCGATCGTAGTAAATGCATTCGAGGGAACAAACCCGACAATGATGATTATTTCCATCTCTGCATGTATGGCAGGTGCGGTTTGTGGTGATCACTGCTCACCAATTTCAGATACGACAATTATGGCATCTGCAGGTGCACAGTGTAATCATATTAATCATGTAAGCACACAGCTTCCATATGCGATTACAGTTGCACTTGTATCGTTTGTCACTTATATTATTGCCGGATTCTTTGGTAATAGCAAGGGACTTCCAGGTGTGATGAAGAGTCCTGCGATTCCGCTGGTAATCGGTCTGATTTTACTGTATGTTGTGTTGCAGGTAATCAAGGTAGTTGAGAAAAAGAAAGATCCAATTGATGCAGAATAAGAGGCTTGAAATGAAAAAAACAAAAGGAAGTATTATGTTGTTGTTTGCCGCGTTCTTCTGGGGAACGACGTTCGTAGCACAGACAACGGCGTCTGATCGGATTGGAACATTTACATTTAACGGAAGCCGCTCCATAGTTGGAGCGGCATTTCTTGCGATTTTGATTCTCGCTCGTACGGGAATGAAGAAGCGGAAAGCAAAGGTAAGTGGAGAGCCGATAAAAAAAGAAAATACAAAACGAACCGTGATTGGTGGTATACTCTGTGGATGTGTGCTGTTTTTTGCAACGAATCTGCAGCAGAGTGGTATCGCGGCATATCCGGAAGGTGTGGCAAGCTCCGGCAGATCGGGTTTCCTCACCGCAACGTATGTAGTTATGGTTGCTATCGTATCCGGATTACTTGGAAAGAAATTACATAAGATCGTTTATGTGGCAGTTTTTGTCTGCCTTGGCGGTATGTACATGCTGTGCATGTCCGGCGGTATCGACAATCTGTATTTTGGCGATCTGCTTGGACTTCTGTGTGCGGTCTGCTTTACCGGACATATCCTGACGGTCGATCATTTTAACGATTGTGACAGTGTGAAGATTTCGTGCATCCAGTTTATTACGAATGGTATGTTATCCCTGATCTGCATGGCAATCTTCGAACAGCCGGCATGGAGTGATCTTGCCGCCGCATGGTTCCCAATTCTATATGCGGGTATCTTCTCCAGCGGTATCGCGTATACGTTACAGATCGCAGGACAGAAATATGCAGATCCGGCAGTCGCGTCCATTGTGATGAGTCTGGAATCTGTATTTGCAGTGCTTGGTGGATTTGTTGTATTGCACGAGGTGTTAGCACCGAGAGAGATCGTCGGCTGCGTGCTTGTGTTCATAGCGGTAATCTTAGCACAGGTGCCGCAGATGCGCCGGTAGTGTATTGGGGACGTTGTTTTTGCCACAGAGAGTGTCTCATTGTCATGAAGAGTGTCCCCCTGTCACGGTTCGTTCGATAATTCCTCTTGATATACCGGTAAGACGATTTAATTGTCTGATAGATATGCCTTTTTCGTGTAAGCGAAGAAGGCATTTTTTACGTTCTGATAATGAAAGTTTTTGAAAATCTGTTGCGGTCGAACACCTTGTTTCATCAAAGATGATTCGTTTTGCAACATCATCCGGGAGTCTTTTGACGAGTTTGTGAATATCAAGACAATCTGATTCATCTGTTTCTTTATGGAAAGAAATGAACGTGTTTGTATTTCCGATTAGCTTAGTTATAAGGTCAATATCGACCAATGATGAGTTCCCCTTAAGATAACTATGAATGCTGTTCCAGGGATATGATGCACCGGGAAATGCCTCCATACCGGCTTTGTATGGATTTTGATGGATATAACGAACGACTGTGAGAAGATAATCTTCCGTATCAACCGGTTCGCTATAATATCTTCCCTGTTGAAGATAACCAGTGCGGTCGTATTTCATATTAAACCACACAGCATATCGTGTGTTTATACGTCGAAAAATTGTTTCTAAAGGTGTTTCAGGCGTAAAAATCAGCAGATGAACATGATTATTCATCAGACAATAAGCATAGATGTTGAAATTACATTCCTGTTTGTAATAATCCAAAATGTCCAGATATTTTAAATAATCATTTCTGCTCTCAAACATTTGCTGGCGGTCAGCTCCTCGGATTACAACATGATAGATGTTTGTTTCGGACTTTGTTCTGGGTTTTCTTGGCATAAAGAGTACCTCCTGGATTTTAGATTTTTAATAAAGAGTATTTTTGGAATGAATGACCTGAATATGAAATAACAATGCCGTAATTTTGAAAATAGAAATACAAATCACGCATATGAAAATTACAGATATATTCATAACAAATGGGATAAAAGATCTGATATAATAGAAAATCTGGTAAATAGAAAATCAAAACCTTTTGCTTATTATAATATATTTTGTGAAAAAGTAAAGACTTTTCAATAAATGAAAATTCTTTACAAATTCTTCGAAAAAGAGATATCAATGTAGTGGTAAGATGCAGGAATACTTGTTGCGACAAAAGAAACGACACCGAGTCTTGAGTTTTGATTTTTTATGTGATACTATTACATATCAGAGTGATTATTTGCAGGTGACTATAATCAATAAATGAAAAATGAGACAGAGGGACACTCTTCATGACAAAAGAAACGTCCCCAAGGAGGTATACATGAAATTGGGCATAGTCGGGCTTCCGAACGTCGGAAAGTCCACATTATTTAACTCTTTGACAAAGGCTGGAGCGGAAAGTGCAAACTATCCGTTCTGTACGATCGATCCGAATGTAGGTGTCGTACCGGTACCGGACAAGCGTCTTGATAAACTGACTGAGATGTATCATTCAGCGAAGACAACACCAGCCGTGATCGAGTTCGTTGATATTGCAGGTCTTGTAAAGGGTGCGTCGAAGGGTGAAGGACTTGGAAACCAGTTCTTATCCAATATTCGTGAGACAGATGCGATTGTACACGTTGTACGCTGCTTTGAAGATCCAAATGTCATCCATGTGGATGGTTCCGTTGATCCGATACGTGATATTGAAACGATCAACTATGAGCTGATCTTCGCAGATATCGAGGTACTTGATCGTCGAATCGCGAAGGGACAGCGTGGCGCGGCAAATAACAAGGAGCTTGCAAAGGAGGTAGATCTGCAGAAGCGGATCAAGGAGCATCTAGAATCCGGTAAGCTTGCTATCTCATTTGAGACAGACGATGAGGATGAGATCAAGTGGATCAAGGAATACAACCTGTTGACTGGAAAGCCGGTGATCTATGCGGCAAATGTATCCGAGGATGATCTGGCAGACGATGGGGCAGGCAATCCATATGTACAGAAGGTTCGCGAATATGCGAAGGAATTTGGCAGTGAAGTATTTGCTGTTTGTGCACAGATTGAGCAGGAAATCTCCGAGTTAGATGACGATGAGAAGCAGATGTTCTTAGAGGAGCTTGGCGTATCGGAGTCTGGTCTGGATAAGCTGATCAAGGCGAGCTATTCCCTGCTTGGACTGATCAGTTACCTGACAAGTGGTACGGATGAGACGCGTGCATGGACAATCACAAAGGGTACAAAGGCACCACAGGCAGCGGGAAAGATTCATACGGATTTCGAACGCGGATTTATCAAGGCTGAGGTTGTTGCTTATGATGATCTGATGGAGAGTGGCAACATGCTCGCAGCGAAGGAAAAAGGTCTCGTACGACAGGAAGGGAAAGAATATGTCGTACAGGATGGCGATGTGATCTTATTCAAGTTTAATGTATAAAACAGTGAAAAGGAAAAACTATGTATGATATCAGATTCCCAAATCTTGGGATAGTATTAAAAAATATCAAAGACGGGTTTACGATCTTTGGATTTGAAATTAAATTTTATGGTGTGATCATAGCACTCGGATTTGTGCTGGCGTTCCTTGTAATCAGCAAGGAAGCAAAACGAACCGGACAGAGTGAGGACACATATCTGGATTTCCTGCTCTGGCTGATCGTTCCGGCAATCTTAGGTGCGCGGCTCTACTATATTATATTTAGCTGGGATTCGTATTTCCAGAAGGGGAAAGGCTTCGGTAAGACGTTGTTTGATCTGATCGATATCCGGAGCGGCGGACTTGCCATCTACGGTGGCGTGATCGCAGGTGTGATTGTCGCGATTGTCTTTGCGAAGAAACGGAAGATGAAGTTCTCCGTACTCGCCGATACGGTGACGATGGGACTTCTGATCGGACAGATCATGGGACGCTGGGGCAACTTCTTCAACCGGGAGGCGTTTGGTGATTACACAAACTCACTTTTTGCAATGGCAATCCCGACCGACTATTATGTAGGAAAAGGAACCCTGACAGGTATGGTTAACTCCGGTATCATTACCTCGGAGATGGCGAATCATATGCAGGTCTACGATGGCATGCAGTGGATTACCGTACATCCGACCTTCCTGTACGAATCAGTGTGGAATCTGATCCTGTTGATTGTCATTATCATCTATCGGAAACACAAGAAGTTCGATGGAGAGATCTTCCTCATGTATCTGTGGGGGTATGGACTTGGACGTGTGTGGATCGAGGGACTCCGTTCAGATTCCCTGATGCTTCCGTTCTTCAACATGAAGGTATCCCAGATGATCGCAGCAATCTGTGTACTGGCTTGCTCCGTGCTGATTGTAAAAAAACGGATGGATACCGTAAAAAAACAGACACCTGCAGAAAAAAAGGAACAATAAATCAATTAAAAATTGTAAGAAATGGACAAGGGAAATGCAAATTGGTATTGCATTTCCCTTTTTTTTGCGTTACAATGAAACCCAAGTGGAAGCTGAGTGGCAGTGAAATGGATGTCAAGTGGTGCTCAGTGGAGGTTGTTCCCACACAGGGAAGAACATTGCATGCAATACGAAGGGTGAAGCTATATGTCAATGGGTATGATAGGAGAATCGAATCATGGCCTCGATGCAAAGGGCAGATTGATTATTCCCATAAGATTCCGTCAGGAACTTGGGGATAAATTTGTGCTGTGCAACGGTATGGATCATAACATTGACGTATATCCGGAAGCAGAGTGGACAAAGTTTGCAGAGAAGCTTGCTGCATTGCCAAAGAGTAATTTCCAGGCAAGACGTCTTCGTGATTTCTACGAAGGATCTGCGGTTGTCTGTGAGATGGATAGTCAGTATCGTATTGTAATTCCACAAAAATTACGTGAATATGCGGGTATTGATCGCGAGGTTGTCATGATTGGACATACGGATACCGTAGCAATCTGGGATAAGGCAGCCTGGGATAAGATCAACAACCCAGAAGAGATTGACCTGAAAGAAATCGCCGAGATTGGTGAGTTGTTCAACATCTAAGGGAGGTTGCGATGGAATTTAAACATAAATCGGTACTTTTAGATGAGACAATTGACAGTCTGAATATAAAACCGGATGGAATCTATGTGGATGGAACCCTCGGTGGGGGTGGACATTCCTTAGAGATCTGCAAGCGGCTTTCGGACAAAGGCAGACTGATCGGAATCGATCAGGATCTGGATGCGATTGCAGCTGCGACCGAGCGGTTGAAGGATTACAAAGATCGTGTAACGATCGTGCATTCCAACTATCAGGATATCGATGCAGTATTAAAGAACTGTTCTGTGAGCGGTGTTGATGGAATTGTTCTGGATCTCGGTGTCTCCTCGTATCAGCTTGATAATGTGGAACGTGGGTTTACTTACCGCGAGGACACGCCGCTCGATATGCGGATGAATCAGGAAAGTACTATGACAGCGAAGGATATTGTAAATGAATATTCTGAAATGGAGCTGTACCATGTGATCCGCGATTATGGCGAGGACAATTTCGCTAAGAATATTGCAAAGCATATCGTCAAGGCGAGACAGGAACAGGTGATAGAGACAACCGGACAGTTAAACGAGATCATCAAGGCGGCGATCCCGGCGAAGGTCCGGCAGGGACAGGGACACCCGTCCAAGAAAACATTTCAGGCGATTCGGATTGAATTGAATCACGAGCTGGATGTGCTGGAGAATTCATTAGATACTATGATCTCATGGTTGAATCCAGGTGGCAGATTGAGCGTGATCACATTCCATTCGTTGGAAGACAGGATTGTAAAAACGATATTTAAAAGAAATATGAATCCATGTACATGTCCGCCGGAGTTCCCGGTTTGTGTATGTGGGAAGAAGCCGACTGGCAAGGTGATTACCAGAAAGCCGATTGTTCCAAGTGAACAGGAACTGGCAGAAAACAGTCGGGCAAAGAGTTCCAAGCTGCGGGTATTTGAAAAAGCAGATGTATGATTTTAAGGAGTGATTAATATGGCACAACAGGTTAGAAGACAAATGAATTATGTAGACGGTACGGCTGCAAGACAGATGTACGCAGCTCCGGCACGCCGTGTGCATGAGCCGGAAAGAAAGGCACCGAGCCGTAGAGTTGCTCCACAACAGCGTCCGCAGCAACGACCAAAGGTACGGCGCAGAGTGACTGCACAGACCAAAAAGACGCTGGCATTCTCCGCAGGATATATGCTGTTTATGGCATTTATGGTATGTCTGGTTGTTGGATCAAGCGTATTGATGTTATATCTGAATACGAAGATCAGTACACAGCAGAACAACATCAGTGCCTTAGAGGCAGAACTTGAAAAGATTGAAGATGATAACGCAGCACATAAGCTTCGTTTGAATAATATGTATACATTGGACGATATTTACAATGTAGCAACCAATGAACTTGGCATGGTCTACGCAAAGAAGGGACAGATCATTTATTATGACAGTGCCAATGAAGATTATGTAAAACAGTATCAGGATGTTCCGGGTTCGAATTAGGATGTAAATCAAAAGTCGAGCAGTTTCGCTGCTCGATTTTTGCGGTTGAGGTAAAAGTATGACTAGAAGACCACAAAACAGAGAAAATAGAAGAAGACGAAAGCGAAAGGTATTTACCAACCGGATGCGAGGCAGATTGAAATTTGTGTTTGGTTGTGTCATGGTTGGATTCGGTGTGCTTGGTGCAAAGATTATCTGGATCAATGCACAAAAAGGAAGCCAGTATAAGCAGCAGGTGTTGACGCAGCAGGGCTATTCCAGCAAGGTGATTCCGTATAAGCGTGGTGATATTATTGATGCGAACGGAACCGTGCTTGCGACCGACAAGAAGGTATACGACCTGATATTAGAGCCTGCCAACATCGTGCAGTATGAGAAGAAAAAGACGGCGACAGTATCAGCGCTGAAAGAATTTTTTGGATTTACCGATGAGGAGATCACAGGATTCCTGTCAAATGAAAAATCGTACTATGTAGTGGCAAAGAAAGGCGTTGAGTACGAGGAAGTACAGAAATTTGAGGAATACTGCAAAACCGATGAAGGCTCCAATGTCGTTGGAATCTATTACGAAGAGCGGTATGTACGTGTCTATCCGAACAAAGAACTCGCGTGCCATCTGCTTGGATTTACCGTCAGCGGAAATGTGGGTATGTATGGCGTCGAGGAGTATTATAACAGTGAGTTAAATGGTACGAACGGACGGGAATACTCGTATCTGAATGAAGATTACGGCGTGACAAATTCGATTGAACCGGCAACTAACGGCTATAATCTGGTAACGAGTATTGATGCGAATGTACAAAAGATCGTCGAGGAAAAGGTAAAGGCAAAGCTGGAGGAAGAGGACGCTAAGAATATATCCGTGCTCGTGATGAATCCGAAGAATTGTCAGATCATGGCACTGTATAATTCCCATACATTTGATCCAAACGATGCCTATGATCTGGATTCCACACAGTATCAGTTTGACACACAAGAAGAACTCGAAGCTGCCGGATTTTCCAGCTTTGAGGATTTCAAGGAAAATGGAACCGATGAAGAGCATGTCGATGCACTTTATAAAGTATGGCGTAACTTCCCGGTATCGGATGTGTTTGAGCCGGGTTCTACCTATAAGACATTTACGATTTCCGGCGCGCTTGAAGAGGGCGTGATCACACCAGAGGATACATTCTTCTGTGATGGCGGTGAGCAGATTGAGGATCGTTATATACAGTGTCATTCCCATGATTATGGTGGACATGGAACGGTCGATCTTTCCGGAGCATTGGAGAAATCCTGCAACGATGCCTTGATGCAGATTGCAGCAAAAGAAGGAATTACGTTATTTGATAAATATCAGGTGTTGTTTGGATTTGGACAGTCCACAAATGTCGATCTGCCGGGTGAACCAAGCGATTCCTCACTCAGTGGGCTCGTATATCATGCAGATAATATGGGAGCTGTATCCCTTGCGATATCTTCGTTTGGACAGGGTGTAACAACCTCAATGATGCAGGTTGGAACTGCATTTTGTTCTGCGATTAACGGCGGATATTATTATGAGCCAAGTGTTGTACAGCGGATCGAAGATGAAAATGGAAATATCGTCCGGAATCTGGACCCTGTGTTAGTCAGAAGAACGATCTCGGAGGATGTATCAGCACAGATGCGTCAGTTTTTAAAGAACGTAGTATCCGAAGGTACTGGTAAGAAAGCGACCGTTGAGGGTTACGAGATTGGTGGTAAGACCGGTACTGCCGAGAAGCTTCCGCGAGGAAATGGAAAATACATTCTTTCCTTTATCGGATTTGCACCGGTGGACGACCCACAGGTTGTTATCTATGTCGTAGCGGATGAACCGGAATTACAGTCAGGAAGTGGCGAGGCAGCGCATTTGTTTGCAGATATTGCGGAAGCTATCTTCCCATATTTGAATATTTATAAGACGGATGAAACATATGATATTGACGAGGCGACGGCAGAGGATGAACCTGCAACGCCAATTTATGGCGGAGAAGCCCCAGCCAACGATGTAGCTGGTGGCACTGCCAATCCATATGTCGAGCAGTCAGAGGGTGAGACGACAACCGAGACAACGACGGAAGATCCGAACGCAACAACGGAAGCACCGACGCAGGAATCTCCAACCGGATGATATAGAAAACAGGTATAGTTCGCACGCACAAGGAATACATTTTTATAAAATGAGAATTGGGCGATGACGGGTATGCAGCTTATATTTACAAGTTCCCATCGGAAGCGGTTATTGATCGTAGTGATTGCATTTTTCGTGTTATTGACTATAATAACGGTGAAGCTTGTTTCCATCATGACTGTGAAAGCGGATAATTACGGATACCGGGCACGTGCGGTGCAGGAACGTGAGCGGAGCATCAAGGCGAAGCGTGGCAGCATCTATGATAGAAATGGTGTTGTGCTTGCAGGCAATCAGGCGGTCTGTTCGATTTCAGTAATCCATAATCAGATCGAAGATCCGGAGACAGTAATCCAGGTCTTAAGCGAGAAGCTGGAAATGTCAGAAGAAGATGTCCGGAAACGCGTGGAAAAACACTCTGTGCGTGAGAAAATAAAAAGCAATGTGGACAAGACGCTGGCAGATGAAATCCGGGAGATGAATCTGGCAGGTGTCATGATTGATGAGGACTACAAACGGTATTATCCGTACAGTACGCTGGCATCCCATGTGCTTGGGTTTACCGGCAGCGACAATCAGGGTATTGTTGGACTAGAAGTGTACTATGATGATCTGTTGATGGGCGAAAATGGCAGCATCAACACTGTTACAAATGCCAGAGGCATTGAAGTGGAAAATATGGCGGAGAGAAGAGTGGAGGGCACAGCCGGACAAAATCTTGTCACGTCCATAGATATAAACATCCAGCAATATATCACGCAGAAAGCGCTTGAGGTGCTGGAGAAAAAACAGGCAAAACGTGTATGTATTATCGTGATGAATCCACAGAATGGAGAGATTTATGCACTCGCGGATGTGCCGGAATACAACTTAAATGAACCGTTTATATTGAATTATGAGACGGACGAACCGGTAACGCAGGATATGCGGAACCAAATGTGGAGAAACTATTGTATCAGTGATACCTATGAGCCGGGTTCGACGTTCAAGATTGTGACAGCGACAACTGCTTTTGAGCAGGGCGTGCTGCGCGTGGAAGATCAGTTTTATTGTCCGGGATATCATATTGTGGAGGATCGCCGAATCCGGTGCCACAAGGTTGCCGGACATGGGGCAGAAACGTTCCGGGATGGCATCATGAACTCCTGCAATCCGGTATTTATGATGGTTGGGGAGCGAATCGGCGTGGATGGATTTTACAAAGGTCTGAAGGCGTTGGGGCTTTTCGAGCAGACAGGTGTTGACCTGCCGGGCGAAGCAAATTCCATCTTCCATAAGCAGGAAAAGACAGGACCGGTTGAGCTTGCAACGATGTCGTTTGGGCAGTCGTTTCAGATCACACCGTTACAGTTGATGCGTGCAGCATCTGCAGTTGTGAATGGCGGAAATCTGGTCACACCTCATTTCGGTGTGTACACAACCGATGAGAATAACAATGTCACTGAGGTTTTGAAATATGAGATGAAGACAGGAGCAGTCAGCGAGGCAACCAGCGAGACAATGAAAGATCTGCTTGAAGCAGTCGTTGCGGAGGGCACCGGACATCGGGCTTATATCGCCGGATATTCGATTGGAGGCAAGACGGCGACGAGTGAGAAGTTTCCACGAAGTGAGAAACGGTATATATCTTCTTTCCTGGGATTTTCACCGGCGGACAATCCGCAGGTTATGACACTGATCCTGATTGACGAACCACAGGGAATCTATTATGGAGGTACGATTGCGGCACCGGTTGTAGGTGATATATATGACAATATTCTGCCATATCTCGGTATCTACAAGGACGAGAACGCAGAGGAGGAGACAACGCAGACAATCAGCATCGACGATGCTGTATTTTAAATATTACAATACAAGCGATGGCTTGATAAAGGAGAGAAGATATGAAGTACGACATAATTGTTCCAGCATTGATAGCATTTGGTGTGAGCGTGATCTTAAGTCCGATCATTATTCCATTTTTGAAGAAACTGAAGTTCGGTCAGTTTGTGCGTGACGATGGACCGGAATCTCATCTGAAGAAATCGGGAACCCCAACGATGGGTGGACTGATTATCCTGTTCAGTATCGTGATCACATCACTCTTTTATATCAAAGATCATAAGGAGATCGTTCCGATTTTGTTTGCAACTTTGGGTTTTGGTCTCGTTGGTTTTTTGGATGACTTTATCAAGGTTGTTATGAAGCGGTCACTTGGACTTCGTGCATGGCAGAAGATGTTGGGACAGTTTTTGGTAACGGGTGTTTTTGCATATTACATTCATGCATATACCGATCTTGGAACTACGATGATTATTCCATTTACACATAAGGTTGTTGACCTTGGATGGGTTTACTTCCCATTGATGTTCTTTGTTATGCTTGGTACAGCAAATGGTGCGAACTTCACAGATGGTCTGGATGGATTGGCATCGTCTGTTACAGTATTGATCGCAACCTTTTTCGCGATTGCATCTATTGCTGCAGGCTCTGGTGTAACACCGATCACATGTGCAGTCGTAGGAAGCCTGCTTGGCTTTTTGGTATATAATGTCTATCCGGCACGTGTATTCATGGGAGATACCGGATCGCTTGCCCTGGGTGGATTTGTGGCGTCGACAGCATATATGCTGCAGATGCCTCTGATTATATTGATCGTTGCATTTATTTATCTGGCAGAAGTGCTTTCCGTTATTATTCAGGTTGTAAGCTTCAAGACAACCGGAAAGCGTGTATTTAAGATGGCACCGATCCATCATCATTTTGAACTTTGCGGATGGCCGGAGACAAAGGTCGTTGCAATTTTCTCGATTGTTACAACGATTTTGTGCCTGATTGGTATTCTGGCAATTTAGGGACGTTAGATAGAATGGAAAAGAGGGAAAACGATGTTCGATAAGAAAGTATTAGTTGCAGGAGCAGGAAAAAGTGGAATTTGTGCAAGTGAGCAGCTTCTTCGAAATGGAGAGCAGGTTGTATTGTTCGATGAGAATCCGAAGGGGACACTCACAGAAACCGTGATTCTTGAAAAGCTTGGGTTTGACAAGAAGCCGGAAGCATTAACAATCTGGCTTGGTGCACTGACGGACGAATTGCTTGCAGATATTTCCTGCATGGTTATCAGTCCGGGTATCCCGGTCGACGCACCCTTTTCACTGAAGGTAAAAGAAGCAGGCATCCCGGTATGGAGTGAGATCGAGCTTGCTTATACTTACGAGAAGGGCACTGTGGCAGCCATTACGGGTACGAACGGAAAGACGACAACGACTACATTGGTTGGCGAGATCATGAAAGCCTATAATGAGAAAACATTTGTCGTAGGGAATATCGGAATCCCATACACAAGCATGTCTGATCAGAGCAGTTCCGATTCGGTTACGGTTGCAGAGATCAGCAGCTTCCAGTTGGAGACAATTCATACATTCCGTCCACATGTGAGTGCGATACTGAATATTACACCGGATCACTTAAACCGGCATTATACATTTGAAAACTATGCGAACTGCAAGCTGGATATCACGAAGAATCAGACGAAGGAAGATTATGCAGTGATGAATTACGACGACCCGGAGACGGTGAAGCGTATTGATAAGGTTCCGGCAACGGTGATTTTGTTCAGCCATAAAAAGGAACTGGAGTCCGGTGTGATTGTCAGGGATGACGCGGTTGTGATTCGGGAGAATGGCAAAGAAACTTATGTGATGCCACTTTCTGAATTCCAGCTGCTTGGAGATCACAATATAGAGAATCTTTTGGCTGCGGTTGCAATATCTTATTATATGGGAGCAGATATTGCGACAATCCGTAAGGTATGCGGTGCATTTAAGGGCGTGGCACACCGGATCGAATATGTGCGCACATTGAATGACGTGAATTATTATAATGATTCTAAGGGTACAAACCCGGATGCTGCAATCAAGGCAATCCGGTCAATGGTGCGTCCTACATTCCTGATCGGTGGCGGCTATGATAAGAAGTCTACCTATGATGAGTGGATCGAGAGCTTTGACGGCAAGGTAAAATGTCTGCTTCTGATTGGACAGACGGCACAGGATATTGCAGACTGTGCAAGAAAACATGGATTTGAAAACATTGTAATGATGGATGATTTAAAACAGGTTGTCGAATATTGTCATACACATGCACAGCCGGGTGATGCGGTACTTCTTTCACCGGCATGCGCAAGTTGGGGAATGTTTGATAATTATGAGCAGCGTGGAGACATGTTCAAGGAATATGTGAATGCGCTTTCCTAGGAAAGCGGAAATGGAAAGAAAAGACAGGAGTGTCTGAACTATGGCATATGGCAGAAGAAAATTGAAAAAGAATAAGGTATTCGCGACCGGCGGATATATTGATTATCAGACGATTTTCTTGGTTGTCGTTTTGCTGGCGTTTGGTGTCATGATGGTATATAGTGCGAGTGCATACCGCGCAACGCTTTCCGGACTTTCAAGCGGATATTTTGCGATGCGGCAGGGCATGATCGGATTGGCGGGTGTCTTTGTAATGATGTTGGTATCCTGTTTTAACTATCAGTTTTACAAGCGCCCGATGATGCAGCGGCTGATCGTCACAGCGATGATTGTCTGTGCCGGTATCGCGTTGGTGCTGGGTGTATCCTCCAATGGTTCACAGCGTTGGATCGAGGTCGGCGGTATTCAGTTACAACCGTCTGAGATTGTAAAGCTACTGATCATCCTGTATCTGCCGAGTGCATGCGTGAAGCATCCGAAGTACCTGACTTCTTATCAGGGAATCATCCGGCTGATTGCACCTTGTATTGTCAGCGCGGGTCTGATCGCAAAAGAGAACTTGAGTACCGCGGTTGTCTGTGTGGCAATTATGGTCGTGATTATATTTGTGGCATGCCCGGATTATAAGATTCTGATTATGCCGGTTGTTGCACTGGTGATTGCCGGTGTACTGCTTATCACAACGGTTGGTTATCGTGGCGATCGAATCGATGCATGGCTGCATCCGGAGACGAGTGATTCGGGATACCAGACGATGCAGTCACTGTATGCGATCGGTTCCGGCGGATTGTTTGGAAAGGGCTTGGGACAGAGTATCCAGAAGCTTGGATTTTTGCCGGAGTCACACAACGATATGATCTTTGCGATTATCTGTGAAGAGCTTGGATTGTTTGGTGCCCTTTGTGTTATTGCATTGTTTGTCATGCTGATCGTACAGCTTCGCTATATTGCGAACCATGCCAGAGACCGGTATGGTGCATTGGTTGTAACCGGTGTTATGACGCATATCGCAGTGCAGATGATCATCAACATCGGTGTTGTTACCAATGTCATCCCGAATACGGGTGTCCCGCTTCCGTTTATCAGTTATGGTGGTACATCACTGGCGTTTCTGATGGTAGAGATGGGATTTGTGCTAAGTGTGTCGAGACAGATGCTTCCATACGAGGCACCAACGAAAGAAGAGCTGCAGATGCAGCGGTAAATCAGAGCGGTACATAGAAACAAAAGGAGAATCGTTTTGAAGAAACATTGGATTGTATTGTTTATACTTGTAGTGATACTTGGAACGCTTGCGTATCTTTCGACATGGACGGTCGATAAGGTTCAGGTGGAAGGCTGTGAGATCGTAAATACACAGTCGGTCAGCGATGCGATGAAGGAAGAAGCACCGCTGGACAACACATTGCTGTTGTATATAAAAAGTAAGATGAATAAATTGAAAGATCTGTCCTTTGTAAGCAAGATGGATCTGGAACTGACAGATAAGAACACGGTAACTGTGACAGTTTACGAAAAATCCATAGCCGGCTGTGTGTTATACAAGGGCGACTATGTGTATTTTGATAAAGATGGTATAGTATTGGATTCGTCAAAGAAGCGTGTCGGTAGTGTACCACTCATCAAAGGTCTGACCTTTACAGAGTGGGATATCGGCAAGAAGCTGCCAAGTGATGACGACAAGAAATTCCAGACAATACTGACTATCACGCAGTTGGTGGAAAAATACGATCTGGAGATTGACGGTATCAAGTTCACCGCTGAAAATGAAATTGTCCTTCAGCACGGAGGCATTACAATCGAATTGGGAGAGGGGGAATATCTGGCGGTTCAGATGATGAATCTGGGCAACATACTGAAAAATCTGGAAGGTATGTCCGGAACATTGTACATGAAAGACTTTGATTCGGAAAATGCAACTGCGAGCTTTAGCAAAAATTAAGTGAATTTTACGTAAACCTATTGATTATTTCAACAAAAACCTATATTATATAGGTTAATAATGCGCAAATAGAATAAAGGAGGAAAAGACCTTGCTTGAAATAAAATCGAATGACGAGAAAACCCCTGCAAGAATCCTTGTGATTGGTGTAGGTGGAGCTGGTAACAATGCAGTAAACAGAATGATTGATGAGAATGTGGAAGGCGTCGAGCTGATCGCCATCAACACAGACAAGCAGATCTTATCACAGAATCGTGCAACAACAAAGATTCAGATTGGTGAGAAGCTGACAAAGGGACTCGGTGCAGGTGCAAAGCCTGAAATCGGAGCAAATGCAGTAGAAGAGAACAGAGAAGAGATTACCGATATCATGAAGGATGCCAATATGGTATTCGTTACCTGTGGTATGGGTGGCGGTACTGGTACAGGTGCTGCTCCAGTCGTAGCAGAGATTGCAAGAAATCTTGGAATCCTGACCGTCGGCGTTGTAACAAAGCCATTCTCTTTCGAGGGTAAGCCTCGTATGAACAATGCCATCAACGGTATTGCAAAGTTAAAAGAAAATGTAGATACTCTGATTGTCATTCCAAACGACAAGCTGTTACAGATCTGCGATAAACGTACAAGTATCCCAGAAGCTTTGAAGAAGGCAGATGAGGTATTGCAGCAGGGTGTACAGGGTGTTACAGACCTGATCAACAAGCCGGGTCTGATCAACCTTGACTTTGCAGATATCCAGACAGTTATGCGTGACAAGGGTGTCGCTCATATCGGTATCGGACGTGCCAGTGGTGATAACAAGGCAGTGGATGCAATCAAGTCAGCTATGGACAGTCCATTGCTGGAGACAACCGTCAGTGGTGCAAGCGATATCATCGTAAACTTCTCGGGAAATATCGGTATCGTCGAAGCATACGATGCAATCACATACTTGACAGAAGTCGCTGGTGACGGCGCAAATATCATATTTGGTACTGTAGATAATGATGTGATGGGTGAGGATGTATGTATCACAATCATCGCAACAGGTATTGAGGACAATGCGGCAACACAGCCGGTTATGCAGAATCCGGCAAAGCCTTCTGCTGTAAAGCCGACAGTAGCACCGGTTGGTAAAGCTCCTACATATGCGAGCCAGCCAATTACGGGTGTAAAGCCGATGGGAACCGCAACAAAACCATCTTTCATGTCCACTCCGGCAGCAAAGCCATCGGTAAGTGCTGACATTTCAAGTGCAGCAAAGCCGGCTCCTGCAAAGAGAGAGACAGGCAATGGCGGCGGAATCAAGATTCCGGATTTCCTCAAGCGTGGATAAGTAAGCAGGAACTAAAGGGACTGTTGTATTATATGTGCAACAGTCCTTTTTCTTATAGTATAGAGGGGAGGATATATGGGAGACAGAGAAGAAAAAACAGTGTTGTTTGACGAGTCAATGTTGCAGCAATACCAGAGAAATACGACAGGAAAAAGCTCGTTAGTTATTGTAGATGGAAATGGAATACAGGAATATGATCTGAGTGAACTTGCAGATGGTGCTTATACCTTCGGGCGGAATGAGAACAACAGTATCCGGTTAAATTCCAGCATTGTCTCAGGCAATCATGGTGAGATATATCTGCAGGAAGGCAGATGCTATATCCGTGACAATCACAGCTCGAACGGTTCTTATCTTGCCTATGGTACGCAGTTTATCCAGATGGCACCGGATCAGTATTATGGCGGCGATGGCAGAGATATGATCGTGCGTCTTGGAACGAACCATTCGATGGATGGCATCGATCCGGTGCTCCTGTTGTACAATGGACAGCAAAAGGAAGGCCGCTGGAAGACATATTCCCTGCATGATGGAGACAACAGCATTGGCCGTGCGTCAGATTGTGATATCCGGTTGAAAAACGTTGCGATTTCCAGATACCATGCAGGTGTCCGCAAAGTAAAAAATCAATTCTATGTGTTTGACAATGGTTCGACAAACGGTGTGTTCGTAAATGGAAGCCGGATTGTGAAACCATATTGTCTGTCAAACAAAGATATCTTTACCGTTCTGAATACGACATTTATCTACGATGGAAATGTCCTGTATTACAAGGTGAACCCGGAAGGTATTGCATTAGAGGTACACGACTTAAACAAGGAAGTACCTGCGAAGGGTGGAAAGAAGACAATTCTGGATAAAGTCAGCCTGAGTATCGGGGCAAATGAATTTGTTGCGATCATCGGTGGCTCCGGCGCCGGAAAGACAACCTTGATGACGGCGATGAGTGGCTTTGATTCCAAGGTGACCGGACATGTATATTGCAATGGCACGGATCTGCATGAGAACTTCCAGACACTCAAAAATATCATTGGATTTGTACCACAGCAGGATATCATTTACGAGAATATTACGCTCAAGAAAATGCTTTATTATACGGCGAAGATGAAGATGCCGCAGGATACGAGCGATCAGGAAATTGAGGAGCGGATTGAAGAAGTGCTTCGTATGGTAGAACTTTCGGAGCATAAGGATACTTATATCCGCCGTCTGTCCGGTGGACAGAAAAAGCGTGCCAGCATCGCGGTAGAGCTTCTGGCGAATCCGGGACTTTTCTTCCTGGATGAACCGACATCCGGGCTTGATCCGGGAACAGAAGAACATCTGATGCGGACGTTATCCAAGCTGTCGAAGGAGCAGGAGAAAACGATTGTCATGGTAACACATACGATCAACAATCTTGATCTGTGTGATAAGGTTATTATCATGGGATATGGCGGACGGCTTTGCTACTGCGGAAGTCCGTCAGGTATTAAGGACTTCTTCCGTACAGACGATCTAGTGAAGGTCTATGATATCATTACAGCTGATCCGAAGGGCTGGGAGACGCAGTTTAAGATGTCCGGTATCAATGCGGTAAGCGGACAGGTGCGGGAATCGAATGGAGAGGCGATTAAGCCTCGTACGGTGAGTGGCTTATCTCAGCTTGGAATCCTTGTTCGCAGATATACGACTCTTATATTGAACGATATGCAGCGTCTGGCGTTGATATTCGGACAGCCATTGATCATTGGTTTATTGCTGACGCTCGTTGCTAAAGAGGGTATATATGAGATGTTTGCGGAGACCCGGTCGATCTTGTTTACTCTTATGAGTGGTGGTATTTGGATGGGACTTTTAAATACCATTCAGGAGGTCAATAAAGAGAGGGTTATCCTGAAACGAGAATATATGGGAAATCTGAAACTGCCGATATATATGCTTTCCAAGTATATTGTACAAGGTGTGATTTCAGCGTTGCAGGCAATCATTTTTGTTATGACGTTTGTTGCGATCAAGGGAGCTCCGTCTTGTGAGGGAGTCATTATAAAGAATGCAACTGTAGAAATGATTGTTCTGATGTTTTTGACAATCTATGCGTCAGCTGGTTTTGGACTGTTACTTTCATCGATTACAAAGAGTGCGGATCGTGCAATGGCGATTGCACCATTTGTATTGATCGTGCAGTTGATTTTCTCGGGTATTTTGTTTGAGTTAAGTGGCGCAACTGAGAAGATTTCATATCTGACATTTTCACGTTGGGCAATGGAATCACTTGGAAGTACATGTGATCTGAACGATCTGGAGCCACCTGGACAGGAAGAAAGTGAACGGGTGGAGGAACAGTTTGATGATCTGGTTGCAACCTGTAATGATGCAATTAAGGAATTGCAGGATGGATATGATGAGCAAATCAATGAGCTGCAGGATGCAGTGGAGACATATTCTGCATTGGCGAACAACCCGCAGACATTTGATGAGTTTGTGTCGGAACCACAAGTAATTGAAGCAGAGTTTGAACCTGCAGAAACAGAAGTGGATGAAATGTATGAACGAGGTACGGCAAAGACACTTCGGGCGTGGATCATTTTGTTTGGTTCAACATTCCTGTTTGCAGGAATCAGTGTATTAGTCTTAAGAAAATTAAAAGACGAACAGAGATAAATAAAAACCACCGGCTTATGATATTGATATGATACCTCTTAAGTAGACAAGGCAAATAATCAAAATCTACTTAGGAGGTTTTTTACAGAAGGGAAGTAGAATTTCCCATGACGTTTATGACTTTGCGCATGTTTTGCTGTGTTGCGAGTTCGAAAAGGTGGGATAAGGAATCATCGTTATCACTGTCGGTACTTAGTCCTGTGCTGCCTAAAACTGAGATGATATCAACCATGTTTGCATAGTGGCTGGTGAGTAACTGGTATTCTGCATAGGATAATACTTTCTGCAGACTGTCAGTGTCTGTCACATCTACATTCTGTAACGATGACAGAATCGTAGAGATTGGATTTCCATAAGAGGAAAGCAGACTGCCTGCACTGAAATTGGAAGTGGATGTACCGTTTAATGCGGAAAAACCACTCTGTATGGATGTATTTGAATAAGTGTTTTGATTTGATGTAAGTGTGGAAATGGCAGAGATAATTTCTTTGATCTCTGCGAGAATTTCCGCATTTTTTTTAGCCGTTTCCGCGGAAGCGGTCGTGTCGTTCGCGGTATTGGAATTTTCACTTGTGGATGTTCCGGTATTGGAAGCGGTGTTTGCAGAAGGATTTACTGTGACTGTATTTGCAGGAACCGATACACCGGTCTGCATGAGACTTGTGACCTTGGCAACATAATTCTGCGTCTCTGTAAAAGGTGGTACACCGCCATATTTTTTCACATTGCCACATCCGGCATTATAGCCTGCGATCGCAAGCGATTGGTTTCCCTGAAACATATTCAGAAGATCCTTCAGTACGGCTGCACCGCCCATGATATTCTGGTAAGCATCGTAAGGATCGGATACGCCATACGCGCTTGCCGTGCTTGGCATGAGCTGCATGATGCCCATTGCACCGGAAGAGGAGGTCACATTTGCCTGAAAACCAGATTCTGTATAGGCGATTGCTTTTAAGAGCCGTTCGGATACATCGTATTTGTCAGCGGCTTCCTTGAAGATGGAATCAAGGTTCGTTGTGACAGATGCCTGGTTCAATTTATCGGTTTCTGTGCGAAGCATACTATCAAAATTTGCTGTTGTTTCCGATACGGATTGGGTACGATTCGGCGTTGCAACGGCACTGCTGTCGTTCACATAGCCGACACCTTCGATAAATACCATGATTCCTTCCTCCCTTCGTTTCCTTCATAGATACTTCAAAGGTATCTTAGTTCTGGAAAATTGTCAAGAAAATTCACGGATTATGTTGAAATATTCTCCCAGGTATATAAAGTATAGCGGCTGCACAGGAACCAAGAAAGATAGCTGTACTGAGTGTAGCAGAATGCCATATCTTGTCATAACAAATCATGCACAGACATTCCAGAATAATCGTGATATAGGAATTTCTTCGAACCTGTGTAGAATTTATATATGTCTGGTATATTGGTTTTCCGATTGCGATTCCAGCGAGAATGATACCATATATGGACAGTTTAATATATAAGCCGGGAAGAATGGGCAGTTTCAGCAACCACAAGAAAAACAGCCCATAAATGGTGCTGTATAGCATACAGCGTATATGGGATTTTGCATGGAAACCTCCGATATGATTTCGTAAAAACAAGAATGAAATTAAAAAGTAAATCATACCAAAGATGCGATGCGTAAAACAGGAATATATAAGAAAAAAGAAGAAGGGAATGCAGAGATTTAGCAAACATTCAATACCATAAGATACTACTGCAATATCATCTTTTGTAACAGTATTTTTGGTGGATAGAGATATTAATTTTTGGGCTAGTCGATGAGCGAAAGTTTCAATCATATTGGTTCCTCCTATGTTCAGGATATATCGTAGCACGAGGAAAAGAAAAAAATGCATAAAAAAAGTATAAAGAGTGTCGTTCGCACCCATCAGGATGTCGTTCGCACCACGAGGGATTGAAACTTTTGATTTTTGTGTTATGTTGAAAAAACAGAGGTACTCGAGTAATAAAATCTGTGAATTACAAAGGAAGGGGGATAATGCTATGGCAGAAAGAAAACAAATATCAAGGGTGGCAGATCTGCTGCGGAAATCAGTAGAAGCAGTAGCAGAGAAAAAAGCAAATGCAAATTGCTTTGGCTTTATGTATGAGCCAAAGAGACCAGAAAAATTAGTTAAAAAGTAAAAAAGAAAAAGAGGAGGTACATGTATTATGCAAAAAGTAAGTAAAGTAAAACGGTTTATCGCAATGACTGCGATGGCAGCAATGCTGTCAATTACAGGACTGGGTGCAGCACAGAACAGTGCGCAGGCGAATACAACGGACAGATCATGGAGTTTTAATCTTACTATAGGTTCGGGGTATAAATATATATCGAGAGAAAGAAAAGATAATACCAGCAAAATTTATTTTTACTGGAATGGAGCATATAGTACTTTGACAAAACTTATGATAACTCCTTATGGATCGTATGGATTAGATGATTCATTAAAACCGGCGGGAAATGTGTATGGAGCTACGAGAGAGTGTGTTGTAAATAGTACAGGAAAATATGCTGTTACAAATGGCGTATATGAACGAGGATATAGGTATGCATCTTTGGGAGTAAAATCACAAAGTGGCAGTGGTACAGCAAAGGGTGTATGGAGTCCAGATTGTGCGGGAAGCTATACGATTTTGAATTAAGGAGAAGGATAATATGAAAAAGAAGGTGATGTTCTTTTTGTGTGGAGTTATTTGCTTTTCCGTGATTATTGGCATGATAGGATTTGTAAAAAATAAAAGCTCTATTGGAAATGGGCAAGTAACGACAGAAGAAGTATCATCGTCCGTGGCAGCAGAAACTGCCACGGATATGGATGCGTCAAGTTTAGATGAAGAAGAACATTTTTTTGAACAGATAGCAGAAAATAAGGAGAAAGTAGAACAGGAGGGTTCCGTATTTTCTAAAGGAAGTTATCAGATATATAATGGATTTGGATTTACTGTTACGTATTTCCACGTATACGATACATATGAAGAGTTTGTAGAGAGTGAGCATTATAATTCGGACTACGTTGAGATAGAGCCTAAGGATTCCAAATGGATAACAGAAGAGTTTGATAATGGAGCGGATTTTGTATATGCGGAGATTGAGGTAACAAACGAGGATCGGTATGAGAAGGAATTTTTGCCGACTATGTGTGAGATTGTGTGTACACAGGATGATTATATCACATATGTAGACGGAAAGAACTATTATGGTTATGTATTTTACGATTTTTATATGTCAAAAAGAGACGGCTGGGAAGAAATACAGGGTGCGGAGATCGAAAAACTTGCCAGATATTATCAGATTCGACCAGGAGAGACGGTAACTATAGCTATTGGAGGAACCAGTTATGTTGAATGTTATACAGAAGGGGATGGGAATGGCGAAGATCCATATGAACTCATAGGAGAGAAATCCGTGGATGAGGTTTTCACTTCTCCGAAATATTATCTGGAAATAGCTGGGGATATGCCATCTTCTGGATATCAGGCATGGCAGGAAAAAAATATCCGTGATGCGTTGACACACATTTATATAGAGTGCCAATAACTATGAAGGAGAAGCATATGTCATGAAAAGAAAAAAGGTCTTGTTTTTAATTGGTATCCTGCTTGCGGTAACTGGACTGGGTCTGCGTATCTGGTATGTGAACACCCATACATATTCACCAGAAATAAGGGAGGTTCCGCAGGGACAGACAGCGGAATATTGTGGACTTTCGTATACAATCGTAAATGCCGAGATGTGGAACAGCTCAGATTTCTATACACAGCATCCAGAGCTTACCGATTATCAGAATCCGAACATACCTGCAGATGAGATGAAACTATTGGTTGTTGAATATCAGATTGGAAAAGTACAGGAAGAAAATAAAATGGATCTTTATATTCCGATTCAATATGCACATTTGTTTAACGGACCAGATCCATTTATGACGCAGGATATGAATCCGTCTCTTTCGGATGGGAACTTCCAGTCGGGTGATACAGTCGTGATTCCGTATGAAATCTATAAGGCAAATTTATCGGAAGCGCAATGGAAGGCTGTGGAGAATGGAAAGATGGAGTATGAGACTGTACTTGGAACGTATCCGGTTAAGACGGAAATGAAGATTCAGGATATCCGGTATGAAGGAGGAAAGGGACAGTGAAAGAAGTTATTACAACAGAGATGAAAAAAGCATTCCGTTCCAAAGGATTTCTCGTAGCAGCATTGTCCGGCGTTCTGCTCGCAGTCATACAGACAATCTGGGCGTATCAGAATATTTATCAGGTAAATATGAAAGAAAGAAATCATATTCTTGGATTACCTGTGACCGATGAACATTACGGTTCATGGTTTCAGACCTGTATCATGCAGGGCTGGATCGGATGTGAATATTACTCATCTTTTAATCAGTTCCTGTTTTTGGCGCTGCCTCTTTTTGCAGTGTTACCATACAGTATTTCCCTGTATTCGGAATGGAAATCCGGGTATGCGATGCAGATGCTTGTCCGGCGGGGAAGAAAGCAGTATATCATAAGCAAAGCGGCAGCAATTTTTATAAGTGGGGGCTGTGCGGCTGCCTTGCCGCTGTTGGTAAGTCTGTTACTTTCCGCCTGTTACCTTCCGGCGATTGGAATTGATCCAATTTCCTTGCAGAATGTCGTGGGTAATTCCATGATGTGGAGTGCGCTTTTCTTTGAAAAGCCAGTGCTATATGCCATCAGCTATACAGGAATTGTATTTGTATATGGGGGAATCTATGCAGAAATTCCACTTCTGTGTGTTGGATGGATGGAAAACAGATTCGGTACATTGATATTTCCCATGTTACTTCACTGTATGCTGTTTTATGGTGTGTATAATTTGTTCCCGGAGTTTGCAGCTTACAATCCGGCTATGTTTGTAAATCCGAGCCAGCTGGTTTTTGGGATAACATTTCGTGGGATTGTGAGTGTAACAGTTGTGATTCTGGCAGTGGAAGGATTACTGTTATGGCTTTCAAACCGTCGGCGGGATTTTCTATAATGTCTGGTGATATCTGTCAAGAGAGGAGTGTGCAGGGAAAATGGAGATAAAGTTAGAACATGTGACAAAGAAGATAAAGGGAGTTCCGGTATTGCAGGATGTGACAAAGACATTTACCGGAGGCTGTATCTATGGTTTAAGTGGCAAGAATGGTTGTGGAAAAACGATGCTGATGCGGACGATGGCGGGGCTGATCTATCCGACCAGCGGAGTTGTGAAGATCAATGGAAAGATACTCGGAAAGGATATTTCTTTTCCGCCAAGTATGGGACTTCTGATTGAGAATCCTGCGTTTCTGCGTGGTTATACCGGACTGGAGAATCTGGAGATACTGGCGAAGGTGCAGGGCGGTGTGCCGCAGGACGAAATCCGGGCGACGCTGGAACAGGTGGGACTTGATCCCGACGACAGACGGAAGTATTACAAGTATTCGCTTGGCATGCGTCAGCGGCTTGGAATCGCAGCTGCAATAATGGGAAAGCCGGATATTATCCTGCTGGATGAACCGATCAACGCGATCGATGCGGAAGGTGTCAGTGTGATACGGGATGCCATCCGGGCGTTGATGGATGATGAACGGATTATTATCATTGCCTGTCACGATAAAGAGGAAATGGAGTATATGGCGGATACGGTTTTGTATATGTCAGAGGGACGGTTGGAGGAGGGCGCATGATATGAGATTATTGCACTTCTTGGAATATGATATCAGTGAGGGGCTGATCCGGTTTTGGAGAAGGTATCTGTGGCTTATCGTACTTGTCTTTATTACGTGTCTTTTGCTCGACCGGGCGAGTGGAGATTATCTGGGAATGTATGGTGAAAGCTGGTCACCACTTGGGTATATAGTCAATGAGTTTTGGGGACAGAGACCATTTCATTTTAACCAGAATACACCGGATCAGTTCAGACTTCCACTGGCGTGGATTCTGCAGTATATTGTGCTTGCATACTGTATTGGAAATTATGTGGAAGAGGATATGCATGGTTTTGGTATGCAGCTTATGTTGAAGAGCCGGAGCCGTGTGTTATGGTGGAGTTCGAAATGCATCTGTTGTGTCTGCATCAACCTGTTTTATTTTCTGCTGCTCTATGGCATGACATACGGATATGCGTGGATTTCGACTGGTAATATGTCGATGTCTGGTCAGCAGATTGCGATATCTCTTTACTATGGAGAGGAAGTGGCGAATACGTCGATGCCAGAGCTTATTCGGATGACGGTGCTTCTTCCGGTGCTGGCAGGTATCGTGCAGTCGATGCTTCAGCTTCTGCTATCCCTGTATATGAACAGTGCGGCAGTGATGAGTGTGATCACATTTATTCTGGTGTTGGCATCGTACTATGGAAATCGCTTTTTGGTGCATGGATATGCGATGGCGTGCCGGTATTATTCTGACAGTCTGTATCCGCAGGATGAGGTGCTTACAACCGCGTTTGGGATTCCATATCTCGTTTGCCTGATTGTGGGATTGGTCGGATGTGGATATGGAATCATACGAAAGCGGAATATTATTTGATGAAAGAACTTTATTTTTGCATGAATCTTGACATGTGGGCACGAACAGACGGAAGATAGCTTCTGCCAACTGACTGCCATGTATTATTGGAGAGGTGAAGGTTATTTTTTATCAGAGATTGAACGTGCAATATATTTACAATACAAGATTTGTGACAACGAACAAAGTTTGATGAAAGCTTATTCATTATTTCATCTAATGATATACGTTCGATGTAAATGTTGTCTGTTGTTACAATTAATGTATTGTTTTTTTCTTTTGATATGCTGATGATGTTTGTATACGGAATCCGTATATAAGTCTGGTCGTTTTGATAGTAATAGTAATCATCGCTATGTAGTTTCAGGTATGCATCCATACAGGGGGTGAGAACTTCCAGTGTAATCGGTTTCAGAAGATAATTGAAGGCGCGTACAGAATAACCATCAAAGACGTATTCCTGAAAATTAGTCAGGAATATGATATCACCAGAATATTGAAGTTCTCGAAGTTTTTTGCAGATTATGATTCCGTTTTCATTGCTGGATGTATTTGGCAGTTTTATTTCTATGTCAGCAAAAAGTAAATCAAAAGATTGAGCGAGATACATGCGAATCAGGGAACTTTCATTTTGAACCCAGACAATTTCAAATGTGTGATGGTATAAATCTGCATATTGTTCTAATGCATGTTTTGTCTGCATAAATTCTGATGGTGTATCCTCTAATATTACAATTCGTAAATGCATGTTAGTGTTCCTCCGTTGGCAGTTGTATCATAACCTCAAATTTATCATTGGATGGGTTTAGTGTGACAAAACCATTTGCCTGTTCTACAATCTCCTCGATTCGTTTTAAACCGATTCCGTGATTTATAACATCTGTTTTTTTGCTGGTTTTTAGCTTACCTTTTTTATCTTTGATGTAATCACCGGTAGAACTGTTTTCCATGTAAATAGACATCATACAGTTAAAGGGTTTGATCTGAAAATCAATATATCGATTCTCTGGTTCTTTTATTTTCATACATGCTTCGATTGCATTGTCAAACAGATTGCCAATCAGCGTACACAATTGAATATCATCAATCAGGATGTCTTTTGGAAGAAAGATGCTATGTGTGGTTTTGATATGCTGTGCATGTGCATAGGAAAGTTTGTTTGTAACAATACAATCAATTGGAATATTTCCACTAGAAATAATACGATGTGCCTGATTTAATTTATCTGTGTAGGTGTCGATATAGCTGCAGGCTTTCTCGTATTGTTTTTCGTGTAACATGGCAGAGATGACAGACATATGATTCTGCATATCATGTTTGATTGAGCGCAGCTCTTCTACGGAGGAAACAACCTGTTCGTATTGCTTAAGTTCCATCTGTTGTATAATATTTTCTTCCGATAAACGCTGGTTTTGTTCCTGTGTGGTTCCAAGGGTGTATACATAAAGAACAAAGGCAAAAAACAAAAATAATACCAGAAAGAAAATAACGGATAGAAATCGGTCGTTGTTGCTTTGATCTGGTGTATATCCTGTCAATTGCCGGATCAAAATAGCCTGAAGGATGGCAATACATAAGAGCGACAGCAGAATAAAGGCGAGTTTTTCCCGAAAAGGCAGACGGAAAGTCTGGTTGTTTATACAGAGCAGAATTAAAGTAAATAAGAATAATATTGAGATGTAAATTAAAGTAAAAGGAATTCGCAGCATACCATTTGGAAGGAGTGCTGACAGGTCAATATCTAAAAACGCAGTTGGTACAATCGTGGTCACAGCATCTGCAAGAATGGTTCCGATGGCATAGAGGACAGACCAAAAAAGTAATGTGATCGGTTTATTCTCGAAGAATATAAAACCATATATAAAATGAATTCCAATAAAAAATAACAGAATAAAAATAGTCGAACATGAAAATTTTTTCAGAATAAGCAACAAGACTGCCTGTAAGAATAAACACAGAATTTGGAGTGGATAAGAATGGGATAATTCTTTTTTTTCAAGTTTATTATTAAATAATAAAAATAATATAGCAACTTCCAATAAATTGATTACGAATTCCCACATAAAGATATCCTCCTTTGTCCCTTTGATTCATATTATACTACATAAATTCGATTCCCGAAACCAGATATTGTATTTATACGACATTTGGGGTAAAATGCCTATATACTTAGTCATTCGGGGGACGAAGAAATGAGATACATTGCAACTGGACAGGAAGTGTTCAGAATTGATGAATTTGCAACTAATGTAATAGGAATTCCACAGCTCGTACTGATGGAGCGTGCGGCACTTCGTGTTGCCGAGCATGTGAAGGAACGATTTCCGGCAGGCGCGCATGTTCTGATCGTAGTTGAGAGTGGAAATAACGGCGGAGATGGAATTGCGGCTGGTCGAATCCTTATGATGGAAGGATATGATGTCGAGATTTACTGGGTAGACGGATTGAAGTCTGCCAGTACTGGTTTCGATGCGCAGTATGCGATCGCCAAGAAGCTGAATATGAAGTTTGTGGATGAGCTTGTGAATGCCGGATATGATGTGATTATCGACGGCATCTTTGGTGTAGGTCTGTCACGTGCCGTGATGGGCAAGCAGGCAGAAGTAATTAAGGCATTAAATGATATGGATGGTTATAAGTTAGCCATCGATGTACCATCTGGAATCGATGCGACAACCGGATTCCTGCTCGGTACAGCGTTCCATGCAGATGCGACTGTGACATTCGGATTGATGAAGCTCGGACTTCTCATGGGTATGGGATATGAGTACGCAGGAGAGGTATCCGTGGTAGATATCGGATTCCCGAAGCAGGCGATTGATTTTGTAGAGCCACGGTTATACACCTATGATCCAAAGGATGTAGAGGAACTGCTTCCACATAGAAAAAGGGATTCTCACAAGGGAACTTATGGCAAGGTCGGAATCATCGCAGGCAGTAAAAATATGGCAGGAGCGGCACTGTTTTCCGCAGAGGCTGCTTACCGTATGGGCTGTGGGCTGGTGCGCGTGTGTACTGTAGAGGAAAATCGCGAGATTATCCAGTCGAGACTCCCGGAAGCATTGCTTACGACATATAAAGAAGATGACATTGACACGATGCGTAGTGCAATGAAGACGGTCATGGGCTGGGCAGATGTGATTGTGTTAGGTCCTGGGCTTGGAACCGGGGAAGCAGCGCAGTATCTGGTTGACAAGGTGCTTCGTAGTTTTGATGGCACGGTTGTCTTAGATGCCGATGGAATCAATGTGTTATCCGAGCATATGGATCTGTTCGAGACGATGCATTCGAAGCTCATTTTGACGCCACACTTGATGGAGATGTCAAGACTCACGAATCAGTCAGTGACTGACATCAAGGCGAACAAATACAATCTTGCAAGAGAGTTTGCCAAGCGCCATAACGTGGTCGTTGCATTAAAAGATGCGCGTACAGTGGTGTCCGATGGTGGACTTCAGGCATATATTAATATAACAGGTACAAATGGCATGGCAACAGGCGGATCCGGCGATGTGCTGACCGGAATTATTGCAGGTCTTCTGGCACAGGGCATGGATCGGTTTGAAGCAACAAAGCTTGGTGTCTGCATGCATGGTATGGCAGGGCAGGCAGCCGCAGAAGAAAAGGGACAGTACAGCATGATCGCCGGAGATATTGTACAAAGCATCGAGCAGATTATTGCGAAGGAAGCAGAAGAATAGGATACACCGTTTGATAATATAGTTCTAATTGATTGCATACACAGAAGAATTGTTGGAAATACTTGTAATAGTTTGAACAACAATAGGAGTGTGAAGGCATTGATTATCAGACGTGGAGATATTTATTATGCAGACCTGCGCCCGGTCGTAGGATCTGAACAGGGCGGCGTTCGCCCGGTACTTATTATTCAGAATGAAGCGGGAAACAAATACAGTTCCACTGTGATTATCGCGGCAATCACGTCGCAGATGCACAAGGCAAAGCTTCCAACACATGTAGAACTTGATTCCAGGTATTGCGATATTGCCAAGGATTCTGTTATACTGTTAGAGCAGGTGCGCACGATTGACAAACAGAGACTGAAAGAAAAGGTCTGTCATCTGGACAATACAATCATCCGCCGCGTGAACGAGGCGCTGCGCATCAGCTTAGAATTATAAAAGGAGAAAGAACAACTATGTCACAAAGCGGGCCCAATGGTTTTCGGAAATTTTTTTCGAAGAAGGTGGACGAAGACAAAGTAGAAGAAGAGATTCTTTCCATGGTTGAGGAAGGACATGAACAGGGCTTGATCGAAGAAGGAGAAATGGAACTGATCAACAACATTTTCGAATTCGGAGACAAGGAAGCAAAGGATATCATGACACCGCGGCAGAAGATTGTTGCTGTGGAGAACACCCAGACCGTGGAGCAGGCATTGCAGCTTGCGGTAGAGAATAATTTTTCCAGATATCCGGTTTATGAGGAAGATCTGGATAATATTATTGGACTCATACATATCAAAGATCTGATTGCGGTCTATATGAAAGATCCAAAATCACCGATTGCAGACATTGTTGACAAGGCGATCGTGACACATCCGACGAAGGATGTATCCGAGCTTTTGCAGCGGATGCAGCGGGAGAAAATCCATATGGCAGTCGTGGTGGACGAATATGGTCAGACGGAAGGCATTGTCACGATGGAGGATATCTTAGAAGAGATCGTCGGAAATATATTGGATGAACACGATGAGGAACAGCCGGAAGAGATTCAGAAGCAGTCGGAGGACGAATATCTGGTTGACGGCGGAGCAACGTTAGAAGATCTGGAGGATTTACTTGGAATCGAATTCCCGGATGAGGATTTTGAGACGTTAAACGGTTTCCTGCTCTATGAGCATGGACGGCTGCCGGAAGAGGGTGAATCCTTTAAGATAGAATATCAGGGGTATGAATTTATCCCGGTAAAAATAGAAGATAACAGGATTATCACTGTTAAAATCACGAAACTAAAGGAAGAGGAGTAACAAACAATGTCAGGACATTCAAAATTTGCGAACATTAAGCACAAGAAAGAGAAAAACGACGCTGCAAAGGGAAAAGTATTTACGATCATTGGTCGTGAGATCGCAGTTGCCGTAAAGGAAGGCGGACCGGATCCGGCGAACAACAGCAAGCTGCGTGATGTCATTGCAAAGGCAAAAGCAAATAACATGCCAAACGACACGATCGATCGTGGTATCAAGAAAGCAGCCGGTGATGCAAATTCCGTAAACTATGTAACGATTACATATGAAGGCTATGGTCCAAGCGGAACAGCAATCATCGTAAATGCACTTACCGATAACAAGAACCGTACAGCATCCAATGTAAGAAATGCATTCACAAAGGGTGGCGGAAATGTCGGAACGACAGGCTGTGTATCTTATATGTTTGATGAGAAGGGACAGATTATCATCGCGAAAGAGGACTGCGATATGGACGCAGATGATCTGATGATGATCGCGCTGGATGCAGGCGCAGAAGACTTCAATGAGGAAGAGGACAGCTTCGAAATCTTAACTTCTCCAGATGAGTTCACAGCTGTTCGTGAAGCCCTCGAGAAAGAGAATATCCCGATGGCTGAGGCAGATGTCACAATGATTCCACAGAACTATGTAGAGCTTACATCGGAGGACGACATCAAGAAGATGAACCGCATCCTTGATATGCTTGAAATGGACGACGACGTGCAGGACGTGTACCATAACTGGGATGAGTAAAAAAATACAGTGAACGAAAAACTCCTTCTGATTTACTTTATCAGAAGGAGTTTTTTGCTGTATATTTAATTTTCTGCAGATTTTTTTTTGCTTGGAAGAAATTGCATAATATCCTCCACGTTGCAATGTAATATTTCGCAGAACATATCAATCGTATGTGTGCTAACACTTTCATTTCTTTTTAGTCTTGTGATCTGTGCAGGACTTATCCCGTATTTTTTTATAAGAGCATATTGAGAAACGCCCTTTTCTTTCATGGTTTCCCATAGTCGATCATAACGAATCATTTTATCACCACCTATTACTTGAATATTAACCGCATATGGTGTATATTAGTATTTACCAATATCGGTTAATGCAAAAGAATATGAGGAGGGAAAACATGAAGAAGAGAATTATGTGCAAAAATAAAATAGGAGGGGATTTTATGAGGAAAAGAATAAAAAGAAAAATGATTTCAATGATATTTGTATTAGCATTAAGTTTGTTACTGGTTGCTTGTGGAGATAATAAAGACTCTTCAAAAAAAGGTGCAAAAGGAACCATAGATAATCCATATACAATGGATGATGTGATTACGATTACAACTACTTCGTGGGATGGGAACAGATATATAGATGGAACTATTATAGGAAACAATACATTTGAATTGAGTAATTTTAGAATAGAAGAAGGCGAATTATCTGGTTATGCAGATGAACCGGAAAAAGTAAGTGTTTTAGCGTTTGACGTAAAATGTATAGAAACTTGTTATGAAAATGGTTTAGGTTGGTTAGAGAAGGGTGGTATATATTTTGATAATTTTTTCGATGCTAACATGCAAACACTTGATTATACTGATGTAACAGATAGTTATCAAAAATTGTCTTCAGATCAAGTAGTATATTTCCCGGGAACCACATACTCAATGGCATATGCAATGGGAAAGATTGATGAGGGAAAAGTATATGCAGGAGATGTAGATAATTATAAAATAATGAGACTTACATATGTGGATAAAAATTTAAAGGATGACTCATATGTGTACATAAAAATAAAATAAGAACAGATTTATTATACATGAAAATGGAGAGGTTGGTTTAGATGAGAAAAGCAAATTTGTGTTTGATGATATTAGAAGCGGTAACGTTTATTCTTTTATTTATGCCGTGTGTTTTTACGGAAAGATTATATTATCACGGTCATGAAATCACTGTAGAGGATTCAAATTTTTTTAGAAATGGAACAGAAATTCCGTTGGTGCTAGGAATTGTATTTGCAATATTACTATTTGTTTTATTATGTTTTTTAATTGATAATGTTATATTAAATAATTATAGAAAACATACAGATGAAATAATCAGATATGGAACAAGGATAGTAGCTTTTGTTTTCACTTTGATTTCAGTGATAAATATTGCATTTGATTATCTTAGTCACTCTAGCCCCACAATAGAAGATGAAATTGAAGGAAATTGGTTTGAAGTATCTTTCTGTTGGTTGTGGTATGTTATGATAGTAATTCAACTTTTTGCAGTTGCATTTTCGTTTGTAAAACAAAAGAAGGAAGAAGTTATTCCAGCAGTTCATCCAATGCAGGCTTATACATCTGAAACATATTCAAATAATGTAGAAGAATTAAAAAAATATAAAGATTTATTAGATCAAGGTGTTATTGCACAGGATGAATTCGAATCGAAAAAGAAACAATTATTGGGATTATAGAAATACAATCAAAGGAGGTTGGTTTACATGAAAATAACAAATTTGTGTTTGTTGATATTAGAAACGGTAATGTTTATTTTTTTATTTGTGCCGTGTGTTTTTATAGAAACTATATATTATATTCCATCTGGTGGAGCTGTTGAGCAAATAAATTTTTTTGGAAATGGATTACAAATACCCTTAGTGTTAGGGATAATCTATGCCATGTTTCTGTTATTTATATTATGTTTGTTGTTTTGGGAAGCTGTACTAAAAAAAGATCGAGAAAAAACAGATATAATAATTAAATGGGGAACAAGAATTGTTGCATTTGCTTTTGTGATGATTTCAGTAATTTATATTATGTTTCCGTTTGTTTATATTAAACATGATGAAAATTGTACTTTTGGTTTGTCTTTCGGTGGTTTATGGTATGTTATGATGGTAATTCAGCTTTTAGCAGTTACATTTTCGTTTGTAAAACAAAAGAAGGAAGAAGTTATTCCGGCAGTTCATCCAATGCAGGCTTATACACCAAATAATGTAGAAGAATTAAAAAAATATAAAGATTTATTAAATCAAGGTACTATTACACAGGATGAATTCGAATCGAAGAAGAAACAATTATTAGGAATATAATAGATCAATATTTTTGTGATTCTATATATATGAATAATAAAGAAGTGTTTATGGATTAAATGTGAGAAACATAATCTGATAAAAAGGGGAAGAAGTAAGACATGATAAAGAAAGCATTAGTAAGAAACTTTGATGTGCCGAAGGAATATAGAAAGACAACAACAATGGTAGGAGCAAACTTTTATGACAGAGTAGAAGTGTATGGAAATAAAGTGATTGCATATAAGAATGGTTGCCCATCAATGACTTGGTATTTCAAAGATTATAACGGGATTGATGTTGTTTATGCAAATATGAATTCTCAGTTTGCACAGATAGTTTTTTTGACGGGGATGAATTCAAAAAATAGAGCAATTGGTATAGACTTAGGAGCCACGCAAAATATAAATGCGATTAAGGATACAAATAGAATTTTATTTTGTGCGGGTATGTTTAGTTTTGCAAAATCAAATGCTTTTGCAGATAGTATAGCAAATGTTATAAGGTCTGTTTTTGATGATTATAAGAATCATGAAGATGATGTTGCACCAGTAGTAATGTCAACAGCTGTTGTGATATAACATAGTTGTAACATCTCGACCTAATAAGATATAATCTTAGGA